>Ga0268277_1001009_pt1 | contig 20739 bp, 20 predicted proteins | sample saktaG_5_FD_190132 | JGI IMG/M metagenome (GOLD analysis project Ga0268277, IMG submission 190132) | Saline water microbial communities from Sakinaw Lake, British Columbia, Canada - sak_2010_1_5_50m | ecosystem: Environmental > Aquatic > Non-marine Saline and Alkaline > Saline ...
TAGATTCTGGTGGAGTATTAACAGATGCTACAAATAATGTAGGGATAACTGTTTCAGGTATAACAGCAGTTACAGGAACAATGACATTAGGTACAGCTGCATGTAGTTTCGGAAGCGGAGTTACAGCAGAGTATTCTCTTGAAGTATCTGCTGGAGGAACTGTTACAGGTGGCTCTGGGGATTGGACTGTTGGTTCATTACAATGTCAGACAGCTACATCTACACTAACCATGACATCAGGAACATGTACAATAGATAGTTGTAGAGATACAGCTTATGGGTTAATAGTTATTGCTGATGCTACATTTAATCATAATAATGGAACAATAACATTTACTGGTATATCAGCAGATATGCACGTTGATGCATTAGCTCATTCGTTATATAACTTAATAATTAATTCTGGGAATACACATCGACTACGGAAGGATATAATTATAGAAAATGATTTAACTATAACAAGTGGAACATTTTCTACAGGTACAAGTAATTATGCCTTAACTGTAACTGGGAATCTATCAAATGCAGGAACATTTGTTCCTAATGCTTCATTGGTAACGTTAAATGGTACTGGACAGTCCTTGACAGGTAGTTGGACATTTTGGCATTTTACGAAATCAGTGGCAGCAGCAGATACTCTAACTTTTGATAATACTGGAACTTATACTTTTGGTGGGAATGTAACATTGAATGGAGCTGTAGGTGAGTTGTTATCACTGGTTTCTGACAGTGCTGGTAATGCGTTTAGTTTTATTATGTTGGCTGGAGCAGTTAAAACAAGTTTGGATTATTTAAGTATAAAAGACTCGGATGCTTCAGGTACTGTATCAGCACTTAAACCGATAGCACCAACTAATTCTACAGAAGTTTCAGGTAATACTGATTGGTCTGGTAGTGCATATGTAATTCCTGCAGGAATGAAAACAATTTTAAACTACTACTACTAATTAGAAACATATTTGGTAAATTAAAAATTAACTATAAGTTATTGAGGACAGCTTATAGTTTGGAGGAGGAGCTACTTTATTATTATGGTGAGGAAACATGAAAGTAATAAAAATTAGACTAAACCCAGATGAATACTTTATTGATGTCTTACATATATTGCAAGCGATACCACCTTTTAATCAATTAAGGAATAATGATCTAAATATATATGCTAGGTTACTATTCTATAATAATTTAATGATACTAGATGGGTTAGAAAAAGAAGATAGAGATAAAGGATTGTTTAACTATGATATGAAAAGACTTATTCAAGAAGAACTAACTATTAATGATGGAAGTTATCGTAATAGTTTATACAGTTTGAAAAGGTTAGGTCTTATAGGTAATAAGCAATTAGTAGACAAGTTTACTATACCATTTGGAGAAAGTTTAGAATTTAATTTCATATAACAGAGTTATGGAAACAAAAGAGGTTACTAAAGAATTTACCAGAGAAAGTAATAAGCAATTGCTTATGCTTATGGAAAAGATGAAAAGTATCATTGGTGGGTGGGCTATTGATAACGATTATCATATGGAGTTTAGGATTAATATTATCAGTCCTATTAAAACTTTAGGTGTTACACTAACAGAAAGAAAGCAAGATGTACAGGAAAACATCAGTATTATTCATGAAACAGCTTGCAGCAGACAAGAAAGTAGAATTGGATAAAGTTAAGGAAGCTATTAATTCGCAGTTTGAATATGTAGCTGAGAAAATTGCTGAATCTAATTTAGAGGAGGCTAAGTATAATAATATTTATATACAAAATCTAGGTAGGTTTGTGGTGATACTTAATTCTAGAAAGAAAATTAAGGAAAGATTAGAGAAGAAAAAGGATGGAGTTAGTAACGCTGTCACACGGGAGGTTGGAGATATCTCCGTATGCCCTGACAATAAATGAGTTTAAGGCTCTCTGGGAGAGAGATAATAGTACAACGAAGGATATAGCTACGCAAGAGTTGTCCTTTGTTTACTTTATGGTAGACTTTAAATCTGTATACAGAGGTTATGAAATTAAAGATAAAGTTGAAAGAATATGTAAAGACTTAAACCTTAATTCAACTAATATATTAGATGCTGAAATACAGTTAGCTATAAATAAATATATGGAGATACAGCAAACTCCTACTATGAGGTTACTTATGGATATGGAATCCTGTCTTGACAAGATAGGATTTACTTTTAGAACTTATAATCCTACTACTGATACTAATGCTGTAAAGTTTAAAGCATTAACTACAGCTATGAAATCAGTAGATGGTATCATTAAAGGACTTAATGCATTAAAAGAAACTGTAGAAACAGAGACTGCTAATATAACAAGAGGTAAAGGTGGTCATAGAGTTGGTAAGAGAGAATTACCTAAAAAGAGAAATTCAGACGAATAAGTTATGATAGAAGTTATTAGACCAGACATTCAAATAGTTCAGGAGTTTGATCCTAAACTAGTTTATGGAATACCTTGGTCTACTATCAATCCAGCTACATCTAATCCTGTAGCTAATACCAATCACGAATATCTTAAGTTTGTTAATACACATTTGTTTTGTGAAGAGGCTAGGCACTTTGCAAGATATGGTTATTATACAAGTGCTCCTTATGATTCTAAGGACTACGATGATTATTGGGACGAGCAGGAGAAAAGATGTATAGAAGGTTATACTATAGGCGGAGTTCGTGTAACAGGTAGGCATTACTTTTATTTGAATTTTGGTAGGTTAAAAGCTAGGAAAGTTGATCCGATTTCAGGTTTAGAAGACTCTGCTAGTCAAAGAAAGATACTTACTTTTCCAAGATTTTTAGATCATCAATATTATTGGTTTCATGAAATAGAAGAGTGTTATGCAGAGGGTCCGCATAAAGGTAAGGAGATGCAAAATCACTGTAGCCTCAAAAGTCGCCGAAAAGGATATACTTATCAAGTGTCTGGAGGTGTATATGCTTATAACTACACTTTTATAGAAGCATCTACTAATATACTGGCTGCTTATGAGAAGTTGCACTATAAAGTAACACTTGATGGAATACACCTTACTCTTAACCATATTAATAAGACTACTGACTGGGCTAAGAGAAGAGATAAGCTTACGCAAAGAGATCACTTTAGGGCTAGCTATTTATATAAGAATGAAGCTGGTAATGATATCGAAGATGGATTTATGTCTGAGATACAAGCTATTTCATATAAAGACAATCCATTTAAGAGTATTGGTGATAGTATATTCACTTTAGGTTTTGAAGAAGCTGGTAAGTTTAAAGGTTTAATGGATGCTTTTACTATTGCAGAACCTACTGTAAGAGACGGGGAGATAGTTACAGGTGTAGTTCTAGTATGGGGAACAGGTGGAGATATGGGTTCTGGTACAGCTGATCTAGCAGAGCTATTTTGGAATGGTGGTATGCATGGATTTAAGAGGTATGAAAACATCTATGAAGATAATGCTGTAGGAGATTGTGGTTGGTTTGTTGATGACTTATGGTATAGTCCCGGTACTTATAATGACGGTGTTATAACACATTTACTAGTTGATAGAGATGGCAATAGTTATAGAGATTATGCTGAAATTAATCTGGAGAAGAAAAGAGAACAGAAGATAAAGAGTAGTAAAGCATCTTATAATTTATTTTTAACTCAGCAGCCTAAAACTCCTTCTGAAGCTTTATTACAAGCTGATGTCAGTATATTTGATACAGTAACTGCTAAGAATGTTATTGCGATGATAATGATGAGTCCTGAGACTTATATTAGACCTTTTAGAATAGGTTTAATGGAAATAAGTCCAGACTCTGGTAGAGCTTATTTTAATGAGATAAGATCTCTGGTACCACTATATGATTATCCCATTAAAGATAATAAAGATAAACCTGGATGTATAGTAATCTATGAACCTCCTGTACGTTCTGCAGATGGTGTAATAGAGCCAACTAGATATATAACTGCAGTTGACCCTTATGATGATGATCAGTCTGAAACTAGATCAGTAGGTTCTATGTTAGTACTTGATAGATTTACTGATAGAATTGTTGCTCATTATAAAGGAAGGCCAGATGCTAATACTTTTTATGAACAATGTAGACGTCTTGCTCTTTATTATAACGCTAAGATTAATTATGAACGTAATAAGAAAGGCTTACATGGTTATTTCTTTAATAAAGGTAGTCTTAATTTATTAATTGACGAACCTGAGATATTAAAAGATAGAGGAATTAGCAAGGCTTCTAACGCTGGCAATAATAGTAAAGGAACTTATGGTAGTACTCCTGTTAATGCTTGGGGTATTGAGTTAGCTTCTTTATGGATGGATATGAAAGCCTATGGGGAGCCAGAAGAAAGTAGTATGACTAATTTACATAAGATACGTGCTCTTGGTTTATTAAGGGAGATTAAAGACTTTAGACCTGATCCAAGACTGAACTTCGATGATATTTCTGCTCTTGGACTATTAATGATTTTTAGAGAAAATCTACTTAGACATCAACCTGTTGGTAAAGTTGTTCGTAAATCAGGACTTGAAGATGATCCTTATTTCAAAAAATGGAGAAAAGGTGGTGAACATATTGGTAGACTAAGAACTGGTACTAGATTAGCTATAGTAAGAGGAAAAAGAAAGTAGTTTCAACTTGTTTTTATTATTTAGTTTTATTATATTTGTAAGTTAAAGTTGATCATAAAGTTATGTCAATAGGCAAATTTCCCTCCCAAAAGAAAGATAAGAGGACAGATTCTTTCTATAAAGATTGTGCTAAAGCTGCATTAGAGATCATAGATTATGATGAAGACTCTGGTTTACGTGCTTCTATGCATGAGAAGAGAATAAACTATGATCTAGCAGCTAATATACTAGATCCATCTGATGTAGAAGATATAGTAAATCCTTGGAAATTAACTAATGCTAATTTTCCAGTTAATATAAGGAACTATCCTTTACTTAAACCTAAACTTGATTTATTGAGAGGAGAAGAAATTAAGCGTAGATTTGATTGGAAAGTTATGCTTAAAAACTCTGAAGCTATTTCAGAGAAGGAAGAGCAGCAAAAGAAAGAGTTTTTTGGTTATATTAAAAGTCTTGTGTTATCTCCAGACGAACCTAATGAAGAAGAGGTTAAGAGGAAAATGACTAAGATGGACGAGATGAGTAAATATAGTATGCAAGACATGCGAGAGAAGATGTCGTCTCAAGTTTTAACTTATCAATGGTATAATAATAAACTTAAGTATAAATTCAATGAAGGTTTTGATGATGTACTAAAAGCTGCAGAAGAAATTTATACTATTAATGCTATATCTGGAGATATAGTTGTCCGAAGAGAGAATCCCCTAAATGTTTATACTATAGGTCTTGGTGATAGTAATTATCACGAGGATGCTCAAATTATAGTAATAGACGGCTATAGACCACTTGGTTTAGTATTAGATGATTATTATGAAGAGTTATCAGCTAAACCAGGATTAATTAGACAATTAGAAGAAAGAAGTGGATTAGCATTTAATCCAGAACAGGCTTTATCTGCTCGTTTAACTATACCTGAAAACTATTATGACGAAGCTTATGGTGAAAGTGTATATATAGCTAATAGTTCAAGATTACTTGATGCATTTGCTGGTGGTTATGATAGAGATGGTAATATACGTGAAACTAGAGTACTCTGGAAGAGTATGCGTAAGATAGGTACTAAAAGTTATTTTGATGAGTTTGGTGTACAGCAGAAGGAATATGTATCTGGAGAATATACGCCTGATGAAGAAGCTGGAGAAGAAATTAAATGGGAATGGGTTACTGAATGGTTAAAGACTACTATTTTAAAAGGTGATGTATTTATAGGGATGGGACCAATACCTAGAATTAGTATGAGTATGTCTAATCCATCTAAATGTATGTCTCCTGTAGTTGGTACTATATATAATGCTAATAATAGTACTGCTATGTCTCTAATGTCATTCGGCAAGCCTTATCAGTATCTTTATAATGCTATTATGTATAATAATGAAAAGGCTATTATAAAGAATAGAGGCGTTGTACCTAGATTACCATTACATCTTATTCCTGATGGATGGGAAATAGAAGACTGGATTTATTATTTTAATGAAATGGGTTTTGCTGCAGAGGATTACTTTAAAGAAGGTAATAAAGGTGCAGCAATGGGTAAGTTGGCTGGACATTTTACTGGTAGTGGTCAACCCATTGATACTACTAATGCTCAATACATACAACAGAATTTACAGATGCTCCAAATTATTAAAGGGCATATTGATGATATAACTGGAATATCTCCACAAAGACAAGGACAAATAGAACAAAGAGAACTTGTTCGTAATGTTGAAGTAGCTAGAACTCAGTCAGCACATATTACAGAGATGTGGTTCTATATGCATGATAATACTAAACTTCGTGTACTAGAGAATACTTTAGAGTTTACTAGACATGTATGGAGAGACCAGAAGTTTAAAAGGCAGTTTGTACTTGATGACGGGTCTTCAGCATTACTTGACTTTGATTATGAGATTTTTGCTACTGGGTTATATGGAATATTTATAAGCGATGCAAGCTCTGACCTTGAGATTACTCAGTCACTTAAGCAACTTGTTGGTATGGCTATTCAATCTGGTAAAGCTAGACTATCTGATGCAATGGCTATTTATATGTCTGGTAGTGTAATGAGTAAAAGACGTAAGCTTGAGTCTAGTGAAGAGAAATCTGATCAAATGGCACAACAAGCTAATCAAGAGAAGAATCAACTTATGGAGGCTTTGCAGAAAATGAAGAACGAGGCTGCTCAAGAGAAAAATATGACTACTGAAAAAGTAGCATTACTTAATTCTAGAGTTAAGTTGTTAGAATCTCAATTAAGAGATAAGTCAGCATATGAAGCTGATATGGTAGATTTAAAAGATGAAGAGCTTGAATTAAAAAAACAACAGCATGCTGATGATGTTAGGTTAAGAGAAAAAGAATTAAATCTAGATGATAAGCATGCTACTAAGGATGAAGAGTTACAAAAGAAAGCTTTAAGTAAAAAACCTGTAAATGCAACAAGATGAGTAAAGGTGGAATCTACATTAAGCCGTCTAAGAGAGGATCTTTAAGAAAGACTACAGGAACTGCTAAAGATAAGAATATACCTGCTAGTAAATTAGCGATTAAGAAAGGTGATAGTTCTGCGATGCGTAAGAAGAAGCAGTTTGCAATTAATGCTAGGAAGTGGTCTAAAAAGTAATGAATCAACTAGAGCAGCAAGTTGGAGTTAATTCAATAAGTTCTGAATATTTTGAGAATGGTGGTGCTTATTATAAATGTTCTTTATGCAATATTATAACATATTCAGAATTACCTATTTGTAAAGTTGTTTGTCTTCATTGTAAATCTTCAAAAATATATCTTAAAAAAATCAATGAAAACTTCAAATTGTAAAAAGCTATAGTAATACTATAATTCTCAAAGTTAAATCTAGTTTTTATAGATAATTTGTATTATATTTGTAATTAAAATCAAAGAGTATGGAAGTATTTTATGACAGCGATAGTGACATCATGACTCCGGTTGATATGGATAGTGTTGATACTGTAGCAACTGGGACTGAGGAACCCGGTAAAAATGGTTCTGAAGAGCCGACTGAGGTGATAACTGATGATAATATAGCTTCGGATGAAGTTATAGTAGCAGACTTATCATCTATAGATAAAGAAACAGATGAAGGTGATGAGGTAAAAGTAATAGGAAAAGGTAAGACCCCCTCTAGTAAAGCAAGTAGCTCCTCTTCCTCACCACCATACTCTGTCCTCGCCAAAGCTTTATATGAAGAGGGGGTTCTTACTGACTTTGACGAAGCAGAGTTTGATAAATTGGTTACTGATACTGGTAGTGCATCAGCAGCTCTTATAGAGTTGCATAGACGTACTATTGATTCTAATGTTGAATCATGGAAGAAATCACTTAATGAAAAGCAACAAGAATATTTAGATGCTTTAGAGAGTGGTGTACCTCATGATAGAATTATACAATTACAAGTAGCTACTGATAGATTAGATTCTATTACTGAAGATAAAGTAGATGCCGATGATAACTTAGCTAAAGACTTATATCGGCAGTTATTAGTAGTTAGAAATTTTACTAAAGAAGAAGTTGATTTGGCTATCCAAGAAGCTGAAACTCTTGATAAGTTAAAAGAGAAAGGTAAGATTGCTCTTAAACTATTAAAAGAGCAAGGGAAGCAGACTATGGATAGTGAAAAACAAGCAGGGAAAGCTTTAAAAAAAGCAAATGAAGACATAGTTCTTAATCAAATGAATACTTTAAAAACAAGGTTAGACGGATTAAAAGAACTTAGCCCTACACAAAAATTGTCAGAACCATTAAAGAAGAAAATATATGAAGCTGTTACAGTACCTGTAGCTATAGATAAAGATACAGGTACTACTTACAGCTTAGTAGGTAAGAAAAGAGCTGAAAATCCGACTGATTTTGATATCAGACTAGCTTATCTTATTGTAACTGGGCAATTTGATGGTAATTTAAAAAATGTTACTGCTTCAGCAAAGACTAAAGCTATTGAAGAACTAGATAGAACTTTATCATCTACTGGAATTTCAACAACTGGTTATAGACCAGCTAAAGCAGCTGACTCTAAGGATAAACCTTCTTCTGGTGAAACACTTGAATCAATCAGACGAAGCTTAACACATTAATAACGAAAACTAATCTTGATTCTAATATTTATCCACTATGTTAATATCTAAACTTCAAACTGTAGACTCCACTGATTGGGCTGGTTTAACAACCGAAAATCACTGGGGGGCTTTATATCAGCAAGAACCTATACTTTTAAGTAGTGTAGCAGAACTGCTGTTTAAAGTTAATCTTGGTGGGGATGATATCGTGTCTTACATGAATAAGTTCCCTAAGAGATATATTGATGATGATGTACCTTTCCAATGGTTATTGCAAGGAGCTGATGAAAAGAATATTCCTATTTTGGCGTATTATTCAGACTCTACAATGGCTGCTCAGCCATCTAAGGCTGGTATTGGTAGATCAGTATTCTACATGGAGTTTGGTGAGAGACTATTTAGTGCAACTGATGTTCTTGTTGGTGAAAAACCAGATTTATACAAGTTGCGTATAGTTAATGACCTAATTCCTACAGGCACTACTTACCTTGCACCAGTGCAACTTGTAACTGGTGATGATCTTTTATTTGTACCAGCAGCTGAACTTGCTGCAGGAAAAAGGTGGTCTAAGGAGTATAGCTTGACTGAACAAACACTCTCAAAGAGAGGTGGTGATGTTACACATACTTCTCCATTTAGAATGGAGAATGTAATGTCTAGCATTCGTAAACAGTATCTTGTTCCGGGTAACATGATACGTAAAGGTAAAAATAAGCCTATGGCTTTCTCTTGGATTGATCCACATACCAAGAAGAAAATGACTAGCTGGTTGGGTCAGCTTGATTGGGTATTCTTAACTCAGTTTAGGCGAGAAATTGCTAGGCTTATTGTCTATGGTAACTCTAACAAGATGATTGATGGTACCTATGGTAATACTGGAGAATCTGGTTATGAGATCAGGGCTGGATGGGGAGTTCAAGAACAGATTGCTCCATCTAATGTCTTTGCCTTTAATAAATTTGATATTGACTGGTTATGTCAATTAGCTCTTGGACTATCTGTAGGTAAACTACCAGAAGATGAGCGTAAGTTTATCTTATCTACTGGAGAATATGGAGCCTATGATTTCCACGTATCGGCTTCTGAAGGTTCATCTAGCTATACTCCTAATTTCTCTACAGATCGTATTGTAATGAAGGGTGATGGTAAAATGTCTTATCGTGGTCAGTTTGCCGAGTATGAATGGATTAATGGAATTAAGTTCCAAGTCTTTATTGATCCTATGAAGGATGATTCTGTACGTAACAAGCTTATGCATCCAGAGGGTGGATTAGCAAGTTCACACTCTTTTGACATTCTTGATTTTGGTACAGCTAATGGTGAACCAAATATCCAAAGGATTGCTATGCAAGGGGATGAAGAAGTGTACAAGTATATTCAAGGTATGCGTTCTCCTTATGATCCTTACAATAATCTTAATACTCCTAATCAAGCATCTAACGGTGTTGATGGGTATGAAGTACTTAAAATGTTCATTGGTGGAGCACAAGTTGTTAATCCAATGCGTTGTGCAAGGCTTATTCCTAATATTCTTGCATAACAATGCCAGTGTAGCTCAAGTGTAGAGCGTTAGTTTATAGCTAAAGAGTGGCAGTTCGTTACTGCCCTCTGGCTCAAAGGACAGTTAATTTAATATTAATCAATTAAGGAAGATGAATACAATGACAGAACCAAGAGCAAAACTCAGTTCACAAGGCATCTTATTTGATAAGAAGGTGGTGCTTATGCCTGTAACTAGAGAAGGAGGTATGATTACAGATAAGAATCACGTAGGATTCTTTATGTATGATGGTACCAAATCAGAATTTGTATTACCTCTAAGACGTTATGGAGGGTTGTTACAAATTCTAACTCAAGAAGAACAAGAGTTCTTTGAAGAACGTTTAAGAGTAGACTTAAGTTTCAGTAAGAAGAAAGATAATTACTGGCATACTTTTAGGGTTACTATTACTAAAGATTCTAACTTTCTGGAAAAAGGACATACACTTGATTTGAGTGATCCTATTCAGAACTTACAATGGCGTATATTAAAAGTAAATCCAGCTGTAGCTCCATCATGGGAAGATAGATTTGAAGATGGTGCATACAGATTTGCTTTAACTGATCCAAATCATCAGGATGTGGCTAAGTCAGTTAAAGCTGATCGTATGAAGACTATTTATAGACATTTCGCATCTATTGATGCAGTTTCAGTTAAGATGTATGATTTCTTAAGTGTTTATTGGATGCAGGTTCCTAAGTCACGTAGACCTGATCCTCAATCCAGTAGTGATGTCTTTAAATCTATGATTCAGGATATCATTGACTCAGATCCTAATGGTTATATGAGAGTTATTGAGGATACTAATTATGAGACTAAATTATTTTTGAATCGTGCAATGGCTGCAGGTTATATTGATAGGTCTGGTGTACGTGGTGACTATAATATTGATGGTAGATATTTAGGTAAGAATTTAGATGAAGCAGTATCTAATATATTAAGTTCAGAGTTTCATGCAGACTTATTACGTGTTAGAGCTTTGCTTGATCCAGATACAAAGGCTGTACCCCCATCTACCCCAGCTGCTAAAATAAAAGACTCTAATGACCAATCAAGAGGCACTGCTAAGATTTAATGTTGCGTATGACGCAATAGCTAGTTTATCAGCTCCACCATTAGTAGAGGCGGAGATATCCAGTTTCATGAATACATCTATGATGGAGTTGATAACTACTTTTGCTAATGCAAGAGCTTTTGATAAATTACTTGAAATAACTAGAATAGAAAAGACAGGAATAGTTGCATGTACTTTAGAATCATGTGGTAGTTATGCCTATCAGTCATCTAACAGTTTGTCTCTTCCGTTTTTATACTTTGTCAATTCACATCTATTAATAAGTAGTAGAACTACTTTAGTTACTATTAATAATGAATGGATACCATGTGAGCAGGTAGCTAAAAATGATGCTTGGTTCTTTATACAATCGCCAATGAATCAGCAGATTATCCTGCATCCTAAAGTTCTTATACATTATAATGATTCTACTAATGAGTATACACCTATTATATTTACAGATAAGCATACAGTAGTAGCATTATCTACTAGTAAATCAGTATTAGTATTTGAAATAGTATATATAAGAGAACCAGCAGCTATAGATTTAGACGGTACAGTTAGTTCAGAATTATGTGAATTAAGTGAAGAAGCTCAAGAACTAATAGTAAAAAGAGCTGTTAAACTTGCAACTATTGCTACAGATCAGGATAGACTTAAGATGGGAGTAGATAACTCTCAACAACAACAAAAACAACGTCAACAAGCTGAATAATGACACCTACTGAAATGAAATATGAGTTAGGTTTACAGCTAAAGACTATTCTTAGTATATTACCTGAACCTTTTATTACATTAGATTTCAGTAAATTACTAAGTGATAGTCAAAATGAGTTTGTATTAATGGCTTATAATACATTTGATAGGACTGAGTTAGAGAAAAAAATATTAACTAGTTTAATATCTAGGTATACTACAACTGTTTTTACAGATAATACTAGTAATTATGCTAATGGTGTAACAGTAGCTTTACCTACCAATTTATTATTTGCTTTAGAAGAACATGTTATATTATCTGGTATAGTAGCACCAGCTACAGTAGTACCAATTAAGTATGATTACTATAATACAAATATTAACAATCCGTTTGTCAATCCTTATGATGAATTAGTTTGGAGGCTTGATTTTAATGGACAACATGAATTAATAACTAATGGGTCAATTATTACTAGTTATAGTATTAGGTATATAGCGAGACCTAATGATATAAACGTTGATTCTGATATAGAATGTCAAGTAAACTCGTTTTTTCACAGGACTATTGTTGATGGTGCAGCTAAAAAAGCTTTAACTATTATAGCAAAAAGAGCAGCTTTAGAACAATCTAGACAACAACAGCCACAGCAAGCAAGAGCTGAATAGCTCTTATGTTTAATTTTTAAATACTTTACAATCATGTATAATCAAAAAAATGTTCTCCACATGTTTATCGGCAAGGCTGTAACAGTGCTTGGAGATGACGCTACCATAGTAGAAGGCTATGCTAGTTTAATTGATGGGACAGTAGCTTTTCTTAATGATTCTAATTTAGCAGTTAGTGATATTAGTGCACTAGATTATTTCAGAGTAGCTGTAAGAAATGGCACATCATTACTGCTTTCACCTCGTATTAAGAGGACTACTATTACTAATGCGAGAACTATTAATACAGTTTCTCAAACGCAGCAAGTTACCTATCTTGGGTATAATGGTGTAACTGGTCAGTTTACTCCTATTAACACTACTGCTTTTACAGTTAATATTGAGATGAAAAGTACACTAGCTCAGTTTGCTAATAAAATTATGATGAAGCAAGCTTTTTATAAATCAGATAGTGCTGCAACTCAACCAGAGATGGCTCATGGCATTCTTGATAGTCTTCTTGGTAACTTTAAGCGTGAGGCAACACCATTGATTCAGTTTGATCTTGTTAATTCAAATGCTTTGAATACTGGATATGACTTTGATGGTAATTGTGCTGTTGTAAATGGTACAACTACTATTAGCGTTACTTCTACTGGTACATATAATACTGGTTCTGCACCTGCTGCTGGAGATTATATTAGACTAGGAGCTACTACTACAACTGCTGTAGCACTTACTAGTTCTATATATAAGATAATTTCAGCTAGTGGGGCTTCTACTAATGTTATTACACTAGATAGAGCTGTCGTAGAACCATCTGGTACTTATGCAACTGGAAGTGACTATACTGAAGTTGTAACTGCTGCTGAAGCAACCGCAGCTGATTATGGTATCAAAATGACTGGTATTGCTCAATCTAACTTTGTACCGGGAGTATTTCATCCCTATGTAGTTGATTTTTCAGTAGGTTTAGTTAACTTTGATGATTCTGATGTAGTTACTTATAGCGTTGCACCTATACTTGGCAAAGGTATTTATGGTGAGATTGCCGATCTATATTGGTTTGCGCAAGGTAATTGGGGTAAAGAAAATCGTCTTGGCGTACCTCCTCCGACTATCTTCGCACCAGCAGTAGTTGGAACAGCATATAATACTATTTATTTCCAGTATTATAATGATGATGCCAAATATCTTGGTTCTACTCCTAGGTCTCCGGGCGAAATTATCATCGCTATGGCAGATAACACTACTTATAATAATGCAGTACTTGATGTATTGCAAGGTGATACTACTTATTTCCCTAATTCTACAGGGCATGCAGCAGACTTCACTTAATAGTTAACAATTAACGGGGGGTCGGTATAAAAGCCGACTCCCCATTAATAAAAAAGTATATGGCACTGATACTAACTATAAATACGTTACAACAGACTAGTTGTACAGAATTAGTAATAACTGATTCTACAGGCGAGTTTAATGCTGTCTCTAATACTACAGGGTGGCAGACTGCTACTAGTGGCGGTACTAATATTCAGATTGATGATGATGATATAGAAGAAGCTACTATTACGTTAACTAATCCAGCAGGAACAGATATTGTTATTGATCTTATGGATACTACTACATGGCAAGCTATTACACCATATACTGCTGTATTACCATTTACTTCTACTGTTGATCCAGCAGCTTTAACATATACTTTAAATGAATCATATTTAGGTACTATAACTGATGGTATCTGGACTTTAGTTTATTATGTTAAAGATAAGAGTGGTAATGAAGCTACATCCACTTTTACTCAAGCGTTTTTCTGTAATATTAAATGTTGTGTTTACAGTTTATTAGTAACTGTTCCTGATTACTATAATTGCCAATCATGTGATAACAAGTATATAGATGCTGTAGTTACTATATGGGGATTGTATCAGTCTCTAAAGATAGCAGCATGTAGTGCGACTACTGATAGGTTTAACGATATTTTAGTAGCATTACAGAATGCTTGTGATGCTATGGGTTTGGACTGCTAAAACTATAAAATTATGCCAACAGATTGTTTAGATTATTCATGTCCTATAACTGTACCAGCAGGATTAAAAGGAGATGCTGGATCAGATGGTGCAGATGGTGCAGATGGTATATCCTTATTAGGTAATACTTTATCTGGTATGTCTATATCTTCTGGATATTCTGGTACTGTAACTTTATCTTCTATAGCTGTGGCTGCAGGAAATGCTTCAACAGGAGATATATATGAAGCTGAAGCATTATGTAGTATAGCTAAGACAGCTACTTTAATTGGTTCTTTTTCTATAAAATTAGGTACTACTATTATATCTCAATTAGCTATAAATACAACTTTGAGTGATGCTCTTGCTTCACCTTCAGATTCAAGATTTTATTTTAGAATAAGATGTAGGATTATGTGTACAAGTACATCTACGCAATTTACTACTAGTAGCTATAATCTTCTTGGTATACCTACAGTAACTCAAGAAAATATACCTACTAGTGCTACAGAGAATATGATTTTAGCTAATACTATATCTTTAGTAGCTATTGTAACTTCGATAAATGCTACACTTACTTGTCATAATTTTACTGTAACTAAATATAATTTATAACTATGAGCAATCTATATAAATCAAGATTTGATGTAGCTACTGCTTCTCCAATCATAGACCTTACAGTGTATCATGATAGTTATGATATATATGGGACAGTTACTTTAGGAGCTAACTGGTCAATTACAGCTACTGGTAGTCTCTATACTGGTATGAAACTTATATTTGACTATTATGCTACAGTTACATTAGGTGCTTTTTCAGTAAGTATAATGGGTACTACTATGCCAGCTGATTATGCTAGTAAGAAATTTAGAGCAGAAGCAGTATATACTGGAACAGCATGGTCTGTTAGGTTTAGTCCATCGTTTGATGAGTCTGATATAGTAGTAACAGCTAATATAAAAGATGCTAATATAACTTTAGATAAGCTTGAGGCTTTAACTGCAGCTTCTTTTATATTAGGTAATGCTAGTAATAGACCTACAGCTACTGCATTAACAGGAGATGTTACTATTAGTGCTCTTGGTGTAATGACTATTGGTGCTTTAAAGATTAGTAATGGTAATATAGCCGCAGCAGCAGATATAGAGATATCTAAACTTAAAGGACCTACTGGTGGTAAGGTAATGCAGACTAATAGTGTTACTCTTTTAGTAGAAGAGTCTATTGTTACTGACACACAATTAGGATATATTAATGCAACTCCGGGTACAGCAGCAGTTAGTAAAGCAGTTGTACTTACTACAGGTAAGACTATTGACGAAATTAATGTTACTACTCTTAAAGTAGGTACTGTAGCTATTACAGCTAGCTCTGCTGAAATTAATGTATTAGCTGGTGTAACTGGTGGTACAGTATCAGCTAGTAAAGCAGTTGTAGTAGATGCTTCTAGACAATTAGATTATCTTGATATAGTTGATTTATATAAAGACGGTGTTCAAGTTACATCAACCGCAGCAGAATTAAATAAACTCGATGCTTTAACATCTGTTACAGCTGATCTTGAATTATTAGCTGGATTAGCAGCATATGGTTTAACAGCAGCAGATTTACAAGCTATTAAGGATTTTGATAAAGTTATATCTACTACTAGCGACGGTGTTACAATAGCTTCTGGTAAGTTTTTAACAACTAATGGTGGTACAAGGCGTACTAATATTCTTATAACAACAGACCTTGCTGTTACTAGTTTACATGATATTATTATATGTAGTATACCAGCTACACATATAAATCTTACTCTACCAGAATTATCTACTGTTCCTGAAGCTATATATACAGTTATAATTAAACATAATGCTGCAGGCGATGATTTGATTATTACAGCATTTGGTGGAGAATCTGTTTCATATGCTGGTTCAGAAGGTGTTGCCCAAACTTTAACTGCCGTAACAGTAAATAGTATTATATATATTATCAATGATGGATCACACTGGTCAATAGGTGTATAATGAGTACGTATAATGATTATATGGTTAAATTAGCTAGCGGATTAACCTACAAATCTGCACAATATTCTAGGCTAGTTCAGCAAGGTATTGATGACTGTTGTTTAAAGAAACAGATTCAGTTGTTAAATATGTATTGGGAATTACTTTCTACTATAACAGCAGATGATTGTGTTGATAATGATGGGTTAACAGCTATTATAGAACATATAAGTTGTCTATTGTCTACACCTATAGGTTCTATGACAGCATCAGACATATTAACTACATCCTACGGATCATCTCCAGGTGCTACTACTACAGTTATTACTACTAGTAATGATGAAGTTGCAGATGTTGTAATATTAGATACTGGTGTACATACTATTACTTTTGAAATAAGTGACGCATCTGTATCTCTTGGCTCTGATCCTAACGGGCTAGATTATGCTTTATCAACAGCAGCATGGTTACAAGCTAGTGGATTAGGCTCATCCTCTACTATTTCTAACAGATCAGCTTCTGGTTTTTCTGTCCAGATTTATGAAAACGGAGTTGTTTTTGAATATAAAGCTAAGCTTAAAACTTAATATGAAATATATTATCGCCATATTATTATGTTTTATCACCATATTTGGGTCTGCACAAGATCAATCAAGACCTAAATATAATAGTATAAGATTTTATACACTATTAACTGCACCAGTTCCTACAACTGTTACATTATATTCTATGTCTGGTCACTTATATTGGAATGGCATTCAACTAGATTCTACATATAGTGTAATAGTAAGAAATGATACCTTATTAGTGAACGATGTGCCTTATGGGTATGCGTATGATGTAAACCTATGGACACAATCAGGAGGTAAACTTTATCCTACAACTTCTACGGATGTTATTGTAGCATTGGATAGTTTAAGAGTAGAAGGGAACTCATTATTCAAAGGTAATATTAAAGGGACAAGCGGGGTAACATTCACCGCATTATCAGATGACGCAACAGCGGATTCAGTACTTACTGTTGAGGGTGGTGTTATTAAAAAATCTGCCTTCTCTGTCATAATAGACACCACAGTTACTTTATTTAAGTACGACACTATTGCAAGTACAGCTTCAGTTAAAATAGCAACTAAGTACGAGCTCGCATCAAAACAGAATGTTTCAGATACATCAGTAAAAGACGCCACACGATATTGGGTTGGGCAACAAGCATATTTAACAGTAGAAAGTGATCCTGTTTGGATTTCTGATTCAACTGACTACCTGCATAAAAGCGATACCAACACTAAGGTAGCTTCCCGGAAGTGGGTAGAGGATAAAGGATATATTACCACATGGTCCGAAACAGATCCCGTATGGATAAGTGATAGCACGGACTACCTCCATCGCTCTGACACTAATACTAAAGTAGCAAGCAGAAAATGGGTAACAGATCAAGGGTATTCCACCACTACTGGAACAATTACGTCTATCTCTCAGGGAACCGGGATGCTTAATTCCGCAAACCCGATAACCACTACCGGGACAATTGGGATAGATACTACGATTGTGGTACTGTTTAACGACACAGCAACTGATGCTAAGATAGCTAGTAAATATGATTTAACGTTTAAACAACCTTTAGATGCCGAACTTACAGCCTTAGCTGCTCTTTCAGGGACAGGAGTGGTTGTACATACTGGTGCTGGTACAATGACTGAAAGAACTATTACAGGAACAACAAATCGGCTTACAGTAACAAATGGGAATGGAGTAAGTGGTAATCCAACAATTGATGTAAATACAGCATATGATATTGTGACTACTGCTCCTCTTACTGGGGGTGTTGATAATGTATTAATAGGTGCTGATGGTGATTTAACATTTGCAATTGAGAGTGATAGTATTAAGTGGGTTGAAAGTATAAAAGTTGGTTTGTTTCCTAAGAATGGAGAAGATGTGACTTTGATATCTTCAACTACATTAAAGCCAGTTTTGTCGATAGATAATACAAATGCTGATGCAAATAGTGGAGAATTGCGATTTAATAAAGTGAGCGTATCTCCTTTAGCATGGGATACATTAGGAAAAATCATAGCAAGGGGTAAGGATAGCGGAGGTACAGATACTGTCGAATATGCAAGCATAGGGTTCTATTCTCCTGTTGTGACTTCGGGTTCACATGCGGGAGCTATAAAATTTAATGTCTATGGGTCTTATGACGGCTCTCCCGGAACTACAAGTTATCTGAAGATGACTGCAAATGATGGAGCTGGGCAATCGGTAATAACTATAAATGATCAAGAGAAGGATATAGATTTTGTTATTAATTCAAGTGGTATTTCTCCAGCATTCGATATAGACGGAGGAACAGGAGAGATGACTGTTTCAGATACAACTTCACAATGGGGGGCAACTCCTACGTATAGTACAAAACACTTAATCTATAACTCTACTGTTGAATTAGCTGACGGTGCTTTAATAACCTTCTTTGATAGGATGCATGGTTGGGGGACAATATCTACAGTCAATGGAGATACGTTTGCAACATTTAGATTTAAAGTTGATGGAACTGTAATACTTTTAAGTGACTGTACTGTTGGAGATGTAAGTGCAGCAGATGTAGGCGGAGACTTATGTATTTATGACGGGGGATCAGGTATTATAATTAAAAATAATTTAGGATCGTCGCAGGGATTATTAATAAGCATTCATTACGGAAATACGTTATTCCCATAAAAATAAATAAATGGTACTAGAATATAAAATATAACTTAAATGAATAATGTATATCTAAATGCTGTAATAAATAACTAACTAAGATGAATTATTTGAAAATAGCCTCTACAATGAATTTAGTATCTGTATGGATGTATGGTATTACTTTTGCAAAGATCATTCAACAGGATTCATCCTACGAAGCCAAATTTCTGAAAATACGTTAATATTTAAAAAATTTAGATATGTCAAGCAAACAAAAAATATATGGAAACCTAAAGTCAGATTCTTATAGGGGTAAGCCGTACAGGTTTATGACTACTACAAATGATGGACAGTTAGTACCATTAAATATAGGTGTAAATACTTTACCTACGGCAAGTGCTGATTATCGTGGTCAAATACTTGTACTAAAAGGAGAGTCAGACTCTGCAGATATTATATATATATGTGTTAAGAAGGATGATAACACGTATGCATGGGGAGAACTCCCATATTCAATTCTTTAATTAAACAATGATATATTATGAAAAAGCTAATTTTATTGCTTATAGTAATGCTAATTTCGTTAGTAGGCTATACTCAAGTAGCGACTAAAGCTACTGCTATACCTGTTGTATCTGTTCCAGATGGTTCTACAAGATTTGGAAGAGCTTGGAATGACGGGTTTATAGTATTTAAACGAGACACCAAGCAGTTATATTATATAACTCATGATGTTACTAAAAGTACTACTATGGCTGATGTTATTAGTAATATATGGTATGATAGTCCAATACTAACTGTAGTTGTTGATTCAGGAACATTTGTAAAACTATATGCTGACTCAGCTGGTATTAACAAGTTACATATTAATGACAGTTTAATGCTTGATGAAGCAGCAGTCTTGTACTTTAATCAAGACGAAACCATCACTCTTAAAGACCTTAACGGACTTCAGACAAGTGGTTCGTGGACTACTGGTTCAGGAGATACGTTATTTACAGGAGTTGTAAGTACTACGGGAAACGTAAATAGTCTTGGAACTCTTAATCATTTCTCTGGTGCTGGTGCAGGAGCGGCTACAGGTGTTATCACAAGTAGTTCTAACGGAACACCACAACTCATATTAAACGATCTCGATGCAACAGACGCCCAGGAGCCTATGTGGTATCTTCAGTCAGCCAACAATGCTTCAAAGGGTGTCTTTTATCTTGGATATGGAGATCGTTCTTCTGGAACTACAATGACAGGATATACTGATGTGATGGTTGTTGACCCTAATAACTTTGGGTTTGGTTCGGCAAACATGCCTTACCACAAAATATCAACCTACGCAGCTACTCCTGTCTGGGCATTAACAAACACGACAGTAAACAAGAACGTAACGAGTGCTGTACAGGCGATTGATTCAAGTGCTATTGCATTTGATATAAGCGGTGAGCCTACGATAAAATGGAGGGCGAGTGACGGG
>Ga0268277_1001010_pt1 | contig 20738 bp, 11 predicted proteins | sample saktaG_5_FD_190132 | JGI IMG/M metagenome (GOLD analysis project Ga0268277, IMG submission 190132) | Saline water microbial communities from Sakinaw Lake, British Columbia, Canada - sak_2010_1_5_50m | ecosystem: Environmental > Aquatic > Non-marine Saline and Alkaline > Saline ...
GAAGTGGATCGCTATAGTGTCCCTGCTGGAGATTTGGAATATACTGACTGGGGAGCTGTTGCGAGTGCATCTCTAATAACGCGGACTCTCAATGCCGAGGATTGCCAGTACCTGGTTGATGGGGAGAACTGGATTTCAGTGGAAATTCACCAGGCAAAGACCGATTCCCTTGACCATCTTTTTGATCTGAAAATGATTGCGCCAACGATCCTTATCGATTATGGTGAAAATTGGTATTATTACGATAACGGACAACAACCAGCTGACCGGACAATAGGCGATATTGATTTTATTTCTGAAGATCGATTTCTATTGCCGGATCAGGCGACTCTATATCCGAATTATCCGAATCCATTCAATCCATCAACTACAATTCGTTATTCCATCCCTGCTGAAGATTTCATGACAATTTCTGTTTTCGATCTGAAAGGCTTTCGGGTGGACAATATTATTTCCGAACGACAATCAGCTGGCGTGTATTCGATACAATATAACGCAAATAAATTATCATCCGGGATATATTTTCTGGTGTTAAAGACCGGCCAATATGTTGATACCCAGAAGATTACAATATTGAAATAAGTATTTGAAAGGATTATGAAGTGAAGGGGATAATCAGCAGGTTCACGATATTATCTGTATTTATTTTTGTATTCAATCAGGTAAAGTCAGAACCTGTGCGGATAGCTTTGATAGGTGATCCCCACTTTAATGCTGTGACTGAAGTTAATCCTCTGTCAAAAATGATCATTGATGATATCCAGACAAATCCATCTTTTCCACCGGTTGATTTTGTCATGAACCTGGGAGATATGACCCATTATGGCAGCGCCGAGGATTGGGCATTGGCGAAAAAGGACTGGAATAAGCTGCTGATTCCGTGGATTTTTGTTTTTGGGAATCATGAAACCGCAAACCATCTCAGTGAACCGGAAACACCATACAGCGCTTATCAGCGTGGAATGACCGAAGCTGGGCTTATCAATCCTCACTATTCTTTCTTATATAATGGCATTCTGTTTCTGATTATGGGTGAAGAAGGGGTTACCCACCTGACGCCATTGAACCAGAAAAACTGGTTGGAATTCATGACCAGTCAATACCCTGATTATACGACGGTTATTGCGTCGCATAATTCTCTTTATAACAGCGGTGAAGACACCGATGGAATCGATTATATGAATATTGGAGAATCGGAGTGGTGGCAGGAATTTTTCACAAGATATCCGCAGGTGAAATTATTTATACACGGACACGCTCATGTGGAAACTAACTGTTTCAATCCGGCTTACGGTATTCAGTTCATCAATGCACCCGTGACCTGTACGGCTGAAAGCGGTTATTTCAGTGGATATACCGCCGATCAATGTATTTATCTTGAAATCAATTCTGACAATATATCTGCCCGAAAATGGCATGCCATTACCAATGACTGGGACAAAGAAAAACTTGATTTGGCGATGACAACAAGTCTTAGCATGGATGATCCGGGAATGGAATGGTATTCCGCAACCTGGCGCGTGCAGGATGGTCAGGAAATCGAAACTGCTAACCGCATGTTAGCGGAGTCCTATACTTTACAGGTTGCCGGTGAGAATGATCGTGAGCTCATTTTAATTAACCGTGACTTTGAGCATGTTGAAGTTACCGGAAACTATTATGCTCACTGGTGGGGTTATGACAACGCTTTTCCAACGAAAAATGGAAGTCAGATTGGCCAGATTGTCATGTCTGGACAAGACAATATTTCTGCATCGACTAAAAATCTGGTCTATAATAATTCCAATGTCTACTGGATAGAAGGTAAAGTTCCATATTCGACAGTGCCAAGGGCAATACCAGGAAAATCCTATCGGTTTAGTATGAGAGCCAAAGCATCCAGTACGACTGATACAGCAATGAATGTGATCATGAAAATTACCAGTGATAATGTTCGAAATGTCATCAAATCAGACACCTTATTCAAAGAATTAGCCTTAACCTCAGAGTGGCAATGGTATAAAACGGATTTTACTCTACCGGAAGATTCGGCTGTCTGGTGTATGAAAACCTGTTGGGAGACACTCCAAACCGGCGCCAATTGCTACCTCGATGAATGGTCAATTGAACGGGTAGATACAACCGGTTCGACAACTGAGAGCTTCACGGTGACATTCAATGAACAGACCTATAATCACAGTGCAGTACTGGATAGTTATGAAACTGCCTCATTTAATATTGATCCTTCACGAATGCAAAACAATCTGAAAATAAAAGCGGGTATTCAGGGGAATCGGATGGGCTTTGTACGGTTAATCTATGAAAAACCGATCCTTTGGAGTGATGACTTATCCGTAGGATTCAACAGTGCATCAGACAATTCTTATAACATTCACTTAGAGCCCGTGTCTGAATATATTGATGATTATGCTTCCATAAGTCTGTTTGACAACAGGTTTGATCTCGAGAATTCTGATGATGAATGTATTTGGGGTTACCATCTACCAAAACAGATTTCTATGGATAAAATTCCGGGAGATTTTGCTCTTTATTCGGGAACCCAAGCGGCCTATCTGCAACTATTTGTTACACCGATGGAAGTGTTTAGTAACGGCCAGGATTCGGCCTTGTTGATCTGTATTATTGAGGATAACGATGATATATTGTGCCCGGATGCAACCGAATCGGTGACGTTTTCAGTTATTGGTGATGGGACATTGATGTATAATGACGCTGTCACGCCGGTTAACGGTGTTTGCCGAAATATTTATTATCCGGGAACTCAGTCCGAATCTGTAAAGATTATTGTCTCCGGACTTGGTTTAACGCCTGATTCAGCTGCTATTAAAATTAACAGTAAAATCGCCATTGATGATTTCGAAAATTATGTTGACCAGACAGCCTTGGATGAAGTCTGGAGCAACATTCCGGGATTGACGGCCAGTGTATCTCTGAATAATAATTTTGTCAGCAGTGGTCCCAATAGTATGCAAATTAATTATTCAATTGGGGATGGAAGCCCTCCATATTCCGGAATTATTCGGGATTTAGAAGGAAATTTTCTGAGTGCTGAGACCATCCATTTTTGCCTATTCCCCGATAATTCCCAACGCGATCTGATTGTCCGCTTATTTGATCAGAATAGCAGGGCGTGGGATTATTATATTGTGCTGGATGGAAATGCGCCAGTTGAAAAAACGATCCTTTTCGAAGAATTTAGTTCCAGTACCAGCACGGTACCTATTGATAGCTGCAATTGGTCGCAGCTGGCTTTCTATATTCTTGCCGGAAATGGTGGCTATGGCAGTAGTACTTTTTATATTGATGATCTGGAATTTCGATTTGCATCGACTTCTGAAATTGACAGTAAAGATGAAAGAAATCAACCGGATGAATTCAAGTTATATCCGAATTATCCGAATCCTTTTAATGCACAGACAATCATCCGTTATTATTTACCCCAAAGTTCGGAGGTGACCATTGAAGTTTATGATATATTGGGACATCAAGTTCGAACCTTGAAATCTGATTTTCAGAAGAGTGGTAATCATCAAATTAATTTTAATGCGTATAATTTGGCGACGGGGATATACTTTTTAAAAATCGGTATCGGTGAAATCTCAAAAGTCCAAAAAATGCTTTTAGTAAAATAGAACGAAAGGTTTTTCAATGCGGCAAACTCGCTATTCATTTTCCTTATTTGTAAATATTATAATTATTGCGGTATTTCATTTCCTGCAGGCGGCTGATTTACCAATAATCATCGAAGCGGAATACGGCCAATATACCGATTATAAATTGCTTTCTGATAATAAAGCATCAAATGGTCAATACCTGGAAATGAAGAGCAGTGGTAGTGCCAAATGGGAATTCCAAATTCCAAAAGACGGTTGGTATAATCTTAAAATACGATATCGCTCGCCTCAGGGTGAAAAAGAGAACACGATTATCAAAAATGGCATTACCCTGAGGACGGGCTTTGGATGGACGGAAAACTGGACCAATCTGGAACGGCCACTAATCCTGAAAAAAGGAGTCAATATAATCGAACTGCTTCCGAAATGGGGCAATATCGATATCGATTGTATAAGTATCGAAAATGTCGCACTTATACCGGAAGTAACTCCTCATAAAAACATATTCTACAGCTCATTCCCAAGAGATATAATTCTGAAATTAAAAACCTATGGTCGTGAGATTGAATCACTGACTATTACCGGGCAGCCCTTACTATTTAGTAAAGAAAAATATGAATACGAAGAAGATACCTGGATGCTGTGCATCAAGGCCGAATCCCTGGTCGGATTAAAATCCGGCGAGCAAACGATTCAGATTCATTATAATTTCGGCGAATCCACATCATTTATTTTAGAAGTATTTGAAAAACGTGAACCGGCACAGATGACGATTATTGCACCGGATATCAGTCACGGCAATGCCGTACTGATTTTATTGCCCAATGGTGAGATCATGCTGGTAGATTGTGCTCAAGCCTATTATCGGGATGCCGTACTTATTCCATTACTGGAGAAAAATGGCATTGATCGTATCGATTATTTTATTCTGACTCATTATCATGAAGATCACGATGGTGGCGACAAAGGGCAGACAATTCTAAATAAATTCAAGGTTGAACATTTCCGTGATTACCGGAATTTTATGGCTGGCGACGAAATGGAAATTGGCGGTGCCCAATTCAAAGTGTTAAATGCCTTTTCCGATGGAACGGATGAAAATACGCGGTCGCTGGCATTCCGGATGGAATACAATGGTTTTGTGTATCAGCACGATGCTGATATTTATGCGAAGAACCAGCAGCAGATCATGGAGAAATACCCTGATAATGTAAGAGCGAATGTGTATTCTGCGAATCACCATTTTCATGGATCCACCGATGAGAATTATCTGCGATTGATGCAGCCGGATTTGGTTTTCATTCAGGCAGAGCAGGCAATCTATGCCCGTAGCGCTTATATGGAAAAATACCTGAAACAATCGGTGAATTGGCTGAAAGAGAATAAAAACAAGATTGTTGAAAACTTACCAATGATTGAAGTTGGTACGGCTGTAATTCGGGTTAATTCATCTGATGACTGGAGTTATGAGACCTATAAAGATTGCAATGTTCCCTTTATTCCGTTTTTACCTCAGAACAAAAACCTGGCAGAAAAACAGATGCAGGGCCCGGAAGCGCTTGAGGCCTTACAGAACCGGATAGAAAACTACCGGCAAATTATTAGTGATGAATTGAAAATATCGCCGAAGTCGGGAGATAGATTATCAGCTACTTTTTATCTGCAATTGGAAAACCTTGAGCGGGCTAGTGAAAATCCGGCCGATAATGCAAACGATATAAAACGAACTGAAAAAGAATTGGCTGAATTGATTAATTGGGTCCGTGAAGGAAAAGACTATTTTCATGAAAAGCGAGGTCGAATAAAAATTGGTTATTTATCGGAAATTGATTCCACATTCCAGCCTTTTGATTTAATGATTCCCAATCAATACGATGAAAATAAACAGTATGGCCTGTTGATTTATCTTCATGGCAAAGAAGATCCAATTCAGAAATACCGCAATCTGCTTTGGGCGGATGAAGACCCGGGTTTGGATGCGATGAATGTATTTAAAGTCGCGATCTACGGTCGCCGGAATTGCTATTACCAGGGAGCCGGTGAAGCGGATGTTTTGAGAGTGATTGCTGAAATTCGACAAAATTATCCCATTGATAATTCCCGCATTTTTCTGATGGGGGCCTCAATGGGTGGTTTCGGAAGTTGGTATTACGGACTGAACTATACTGATCAATTTGCGGCTATTAGTCCGATATGCGGACGAACGATTACCGGAAAAGACTTCTATAGCCAGACTGTTAATCCGTCCTCTTATGTTGTAAATGCTCTGCATCTGCCGGTCAGATTCTATCATGGCGATACGGACCCCGTGGTTCCCGTGGAAGAATCACGAGTTATGGTTCAACAGTTGGATTCCTTGCACTATGATTATATTTATACGGAATTTCCGGGAGTGAAACATGATTCCTGGAAAAATGCTCGGGCCGACAAAGAACGCATACCCTGGTTAATAAAATATAGTCTTGATGCGTATCCCGATACTATCGTTAAAAAATGTTTTTATCTGAAACATGGCAAAGCCTATTGGATGGAAATTACATCCAAAAGAACTTGGAATGATTTTGCCGTAATAAAAGCCTTTATTTCTGATGAGAACATGATCCAGGTAAAGACCAAAAATATTGATGAGTTCAAAATTGGTGATCTGCCGATTCAGGGTGATAAATTACAGATAAATATTGACGGAAAAGAACTGACGGTCGCCAATAAATCGGGCTGGACATCCTTTTTTCTTAATGACAATAACATCTGGCAAATAGGGGAAAAATCAGTATCCGGATTGTATAAACACAAAGGTTTGGAAGGGCCATGGCTGGATGCAGAGATGAAGCCGTTTATCCTTGTTTACGGAACTATGGGAAAGGATGGCGGAGCAAAGTTAAAGGAAATCGGACAACAACTTCAGAAATACTATTCAGAATATGACATGGCTCCATTCTTAATCTCAGATCAGGACTTGAATGATCAATTTATTTTAAAATACAATTTACATTTACTGGGCGGTTCTGAAGAGAACGAGTATCTTAAGGAAATTCAGGATCAATTACCGTTGAAAATTTCACAGAAGAAATTAATTATGGATACTAAATATTCACGAAAAACGACGGGTTTACGGATGATCTATCCGAATCCCCAAAATCCTGACCGATATATACGAATTGATCTCTTTCCTGATAACTTTGACAATATCGATATTTTCAAAGAAACGGTTGATGATTTTCTGATTTATTCAGGAAAAAAAGTTGAGAAAAAAGGCTTTTTCAATTCATCCTGGAGCCTTGATAAGTAACGTTTAAAAAAATGAGAAAAAAACTTATCCTGCTAACTATCACGTTATTATTTCTGGCAAATTGTCAGGAGATCAATAAAAAACCGGTTATTCATCTAAAACCTCTGAATATTGTCAGACTGGAACAGGTGATTCAAGATGCAGAGAACTTATATAACAATTCTGAGATAGGTAATAATGAGGGACAATATTCGGCTGAAAATAGGATTTTATTGCGGGAGGCAATTAGAAAAGCCAGGCTTTCAACCAATAGTACATCAAAACGGCAATACGAAGCGACAGCTCAATTGAGTGATGACTGTATGAGATTTGAGTCAACAGTTATTTCACAGAGAAATGGTCTAACTGATCAATACGCAACCAAGGAAACCCGTTATTTATATGAAAATCTGAAGAGGATTGCACCGGATGAAATGCTTTTTGGGATGCATGACGCCACCGGGTATGGAGTCGGTTGGGAAGGTGATGACAAACGATCTGATGTTAAAGATGTTTGTGGTTCGCTGCCGGCGCTTTTCAGCTGGGATATGTACACGATTTTCAAGGGTAATAAAAAAAAATGTGTAAGTTTTCGGGACCGGATATTGGATGCTCATAATCAGGGGGGGATTACCTCGATATGCTGGCATCAATACGATCCTGTGCAGACGGAATTCTCTTCACAATCAATAAAATATAAACCGATTCCCCAAATGCTTCCTGGTGGAAAATACCATGAGTATTACAAAACTAAATTGAAGAATATTGCTCTTTTTGTAAAAACATTACGCGGTGAATCCGGGGAATCAGTGCCAATTATTTTCCGACCTTACCACGAACAAAATGGTAACTGGTTTTGGTGGGGGAAAACTTATCGAATGGAGCAGGAATTCATTGAATTCTGGCAGTTTACGGTTGAATATTTACGGGATTCGCTGGGTGTTCATAATTTTATCTATGCCTTTTCACCGGACGGAAATCAATATGAACAAAAAGCAGATTACCTGATTGATTATCCCGGGGATGATTTTGTAGATATCCTGGGAATGGATTATTATTTTGGGAGTGGCGATGCCCAGGATATTGATCGATTTAAACAGCGCGTTGTGCATATTGTCGAATATGCTGAAGAACGTAATAAAGTTGCTGCCATTACCGAAGTAGGTGATCGAAAGGGGTGGAATACATCGCAATTACTGATCGAAAAGTGGTTCACACATTGTTTGCTAAATCCGGTGAAAAATGATAAAACATCTCGAAAAATCGTTTACGCTTCAGTCTGGCGCAATGAAAGTGAACAACATCATTTTGCACCTTATCCCGGTCATTCGTCAGTCCCGGATTTTATCGAATTTTATAACGATAGTTTTACGGTGTTTTTGGACAATCTTGATAATATGTTTATCAACAATCCGACAAATCGATAAGGATAATGATAAGGAATCTTCTGCGGATGACATCCCGATATGTAATTTCCATTTTTTTAATTACCTCACTATTAATGACCTGTTCTCCAAAACCATCTGACACTAGCGCGTTTGTGAAAGTACAAGGAACCAGATTTGTAATTGATGGAAAATCGTATCGTTTCTTAGGTGCGAATTTATGGTATGGTGCCAATCTGGCTATATTTGGACCGAGTGGTGACAGAGATCGTTTGGTGAGAGAATTGGACCAGTTGACTGCGCTTGGAATAAACAATTTACGAATTTTAGGAGCGTCTGAAGGATTTTCAAAATTCAATACTATTGATCCTCCAAGCCAGCCGGAATTGGGTAAGTATGATGAAAGAGTACTCGACGGGCTGGATTTTTTATTGGCCGAGATGGGCAAACGGGGAATGGTTGCTGTTATTTTTCTGAATAATTACTGGGTTTGGTCAGGCGGAATGGCACAATACATTTCCTGGATTGAGAATGAGCAAGTGCCAAATCCATTCATGGAGCAGTATTCCTGGGATGATTTTATGAAATTCAGTGCCCGGTTTTACAGCCATAAGGGAGCAAACGCTTATTATCGTAACTATATTCGCATGCTGGTTGATCGGACAAATCGATATACCAATCGGAAATATCGTGATGATCCGACGATCATGGCTTGGCAGTTAGCGAATGAACCACGTCCAGGTGCCGGGGATTGGGGAATTGATAATTTCGATTGTTTTGCACAATGGATTGATTCAACGGCAAGGTTTATTAAATCGATTGATCCGAATCATCTGGTTTCAACCGGAAATGAAGGACTCGGCGGAACTATCTGGTCGCAGGAACTTTGTGAAAGAATCAATCAATTTGAAAATATCGATTATATGACAGTTCATCTCTGGGTGTTGAACTGGAGTTGGTTCGATCCGTTGAATGCGGTTGAAACCTATCCTGACGCCGAACAAAAAGCCCTGGAATACGTCCAACAACATGTTGATATGGCGCAGAAGTTAAATAAACCGCTGGTACTGGAAGAGTTTGGAATTCCAAGGGATGATCATTCATTTAATCCGGCTATGACAACAATTTATCGTGATCGCTATTTTCGAAAGATATTTGAAGCAATTTATACTAATTCCGAAAAAGGCGGACCTTTAGTTGGGAGTAATTTCTGGAGCTGGGCTGGTGAAGGAAGACCGCATGATCCTGTTTTAGCACAATGGCAATCCGGGGATCCCTTTACCGGTGATCCTCCCCAGGAACCCCAGGGGAGGAATTCAATATTTGATTGTGATGACAGCACGTTGAGTGTGATACGTGAATATGCACAAAAGATGAAAAATCGTTAACGATCTGAGGTTGTATGGAGCGTAGAGAGTTCTTATCAAAAACAGCCAAAGGACTTGGAGTCGCCACAATATTGCCGCTGGTTTCCGGTTTGAATCGATGTGCATCCAAATTATTTAAACGGCCGAATGTTCTGTTATTTATCGTCGAGGATTTGAATATGCAGTTGGGATGCTATGGAAAATCCTATATGCGCACACCGAACATTGACCGACTTGCATCGGAAGGGATTAAATTCGAGCAGGCCTATGTTCAGCAGGCTGTTTGTGCTGCCTCAAGAGCGAGTCTGCTTACAGGATTATATCCACAATCTACAGGGGTCGATTATCCGTACAGCTATTATTTCGTTGAAGAGATATTACCGAAATATGGTACTCTTGCGGAACGTTTTCAAAAGAATGGCTACTATATCAGAGACTTTGGAAAAATTCAACATGGTGTTGATAATAATTTATCGTCAGCGCCTTTTAAACCGAATAATGGTCCTTATATGATGCTGGAAAATATTGCATTGAAAAAGGAAAAAGGCGGTGCTGCTGTACCACCATATGAAATGGGCGAAGTATTGGAAGACACATATCCCGATGCTCAGACCGCCAAAGCGGTTATTAATGAATTAAGAAAACAAAAACAGACTGATCAACCGTTTTTTCTGTCAGTTGGATTCCTGAAACCACATTTACCACTGGCAGCGCCGAAGAAGTACTGGGATTTTTATAAGCGGGATGAGATTCCACTGGCAGATAATAAATATCGCCCGGAAAATTGCCCGGCGATTGCCATTGATCGCTATAATCTAAAACAATATCAATGGGAACATTCTGATTCCGATCGCCTTTTTTCCGATGATTATGCGCGACTGATCCGGCATGCCTATTTTGCCTGTGTGAGTTTTATGGATGCCCAGGTGGGGAAAGTGCTTAATGAACTGGATAAATTGAATCTTCGGAACGATACGGTTGTTTTGTTTCTATCAGATCACGGATTTCATCTCGGTGAACAAAATCATTGGGGAAAAACCACACTGTTTGAGTCATCTCTACGTGTACCATTGATCGTTTCTGTTCCCGGATTAGAGAATAGGGGACAAAGGTGTAAATCTTTTGTGGAATACGTGGACATTTACCCGACATTACTGGAATTAGCAGATCTAAAAGTGCCGGATTACCTGGAAGGCATCAGTTTTGAACCATTATTAGAAAAACCTGACCGGAAATGGAAAAAAGCGACATTTAGTGTCCAGTCCCGCAGTATGGTCACGGAAGAATATGGCTATTCGATGCGGACAACACGTTATCGTTATACGGAATGGCGGAATGATGCATCAGGAATCATGATTGCCAGAGAACTTTATGATTTGGCTGTTGATCCCGGTGAAACGGTTAATATTGTGGATAAAGTTGATCAATCGTTACTGACTAAATTATCAAAACAGCTACACGCCGGTTGGAAGGATGCCTTGCCCGATGGCGCGAAGAATCGATCTCATAATCCGATTGCGCCACCGGCTTATGCCTGGGGACCGGAAGGCGATAGCCGCCGGGCTGTCTGGCATGAGAAATTCGGTGGTAAAGAAGGTGATGATTGGCGAATATTGACGAAACAGCGATTAAATCAAACATTGAAATAAGAAATATAATAAGATTTTAAAGAAATGCATGCAACAATGAAGGGAATCAGGGTAATGAATACTGACACACAGAAATTATCGATAAAAGAGAAAATCTCTTATGGCTTCGGTGATCTTGCATCAGTACTGTATTGGCAAACATTTATGCTATACTTTACTTATTTCTATACGGATGTGTTTATGATACCGGCTGCGGCAGCTGGAACGATGTTTCTGGTCAGCCGAATCTGGGATGGTGTCAATGACCCATTGATGGGAATAATCGCTGATCGGACTGTAACAAAGTGGGGTAAATTCAGACCCTATCTGCTCTGGATGTGTGTTCCCTTTGCAATTGCCGGAGTACTGACCTTCACGGTTCCGAATTTTGGACTTGCCGGGAAAATGATCTGGGCGTATTCGACATTTATCCTGATTATGATGCTCTATACAGCAATTAATATCCCTTACACGGCGTTGTTAGGTGTTATTTCAGCAGATTCAAACGAGCGAACCACCGTTTCATCGGTGAAGTTCCTGTTTGCATTTGCTGCTGGAATTATTGTTTCAGCAACATTACTTCCTATGACTAAAGGTCTTGGACATGGGAATGCGGGAAGAGGATGGCAATTGACATTTGTTATCTATGGTATCGCGGCTGTTTTGTTCTTCCTAATTGCTTTTAGAGGAACGAAAGAACGGGTTCAACCACCGAAAGGGCAGAAAACGTCGATTAAAAAAGATATAAAAGAATTAGTGACAAACAAACCGTGGTTAATTCTGTTGGCAACGACGATGACATTTATTCTGTTTGTCGCTGTTCGAAGTAGTGTTACCGTTCATTACTTTAAATATGTTATCGGTACTCAGGATATTAAATTGCCATTTATAAATCAAAAAACCTGGGACTTTGAAACGATTACATCATTGTTTAACACTATCGGGCAAATTTCGTCATTTATCGGTGTGTTACTGGTTAATTGGTTTGCACGAAAAGTTGGGAAAAAGCGGGCGTTTGTTATAATATTTGTTATCGCTATCGTTAGTACTGCTTCATTTTATTTCTTCACAGCCGAACAATTGGGTTTGATTTTTCTATTCCAGATTTTTGGTTCAATGACAGGCGGACCTCTGAGTGTGTTACTCTGGGCGATGTATGCGGATACTGCGGACTATGCGGAATGGAAAAATGGCAGTCGGGCGACAGGGTTAGTATTTTCAGCATCAACAATGTCCCAAAAAATTGGTTGGGCTTTTGGTGCATTTGTGGCGTTACAATTAATGTCTCAACTTGGTTTTGCAGCAAATCAGACACAAACGCCGGAGAGCTTGCGTGGTTTATTATTGTTATTTAGTTTAATACCGGCTGGTTTTGGAATTGTATCGGTTGTTTTGTCATTGTTATATCCGTTAAGCGATAACCGTGTAGCTGAAATGGGAGTTGAACTTGCTGAACGCCGGAAAAATAGTGAAGAAGCGCTATCTGCATAAGAAAATAAAGGGATCAGAATGAATACAACAATAATAGGTGAAGCGTTACCAAACATTCCGTGGGAAGAAAAACCTCATGGTCTGAATGAAGTAGTTTGGCGATATAGCAAAAATCCGCTTATCGGCTGGAATCCAATTCCAAAGGCGGCCAGAATATTTAATAGTGCTGTACTATCGTATAACGGCGAATTCATTGGCGTTTTTCGGGGAGATCAGCGCAATGGCCGGGCAACCCTGTTTTTTGGAACCAGTAAAGATGCACTGAACTGGACAATCGGACCAGATCCGATTAATTGGGTTGATGAAAGCGGTAAGCCGGCTCCGCTTAGTTATGGTTATGATCCTCGTTTTGTAAAATTAGAAGACACTTATTATATCGTTTGGTGTGATGATCTTCATGGCGCGTCCATAGGCTTAGGTTATACAAAGGATTTTATAACCTTTGTCCGAATGCCCAACCCGCTGATGCCGTTTAACCGAAATGGTGTTCTTTTTCCACGAAAAGTGAATGAAAAATACCTTCTTTTAAGCCGTCCAAGCGATAGCGGACATACACCCTTTGGTGATGTATTTCTGAGTGAAAGTCCGGATATGATTTACTGGGGGAATCATAAGCACGTAATGAGCAAAGGTGGTCAGGGCTGGTGGCAGGGAACAAAGATCGGTGCTGGTCCGATTCCAATTGAAACGACTGAAGGTTGGCTTTTATTCTATCATGGTGTATCAAACACATGTAATGGTTTTGTCTATAGTTTTGGAGCGGTGATTCTTGATATTGATGAACCAAGTAAGGTTTTATATCGTACAAGGGATTATTTACTGACACCGGAAAAGGATTATGAAACAATTGGTTTTGTACCCAATGTTGTATTTCCGTGTGCAAATCTCTTCGATCCAAAAACAGGACGGATTGCGATTTATTACGGCGCAGCTGATACATATACGGCGTTGGCATTTACACAGGTTGATATTTTGTTGGATTATATTAAGGCGAATTCTGAGGTATTCTGATATTGAACTCCCGTGAACGAACATTTATATCATTAAAACATCAACCGGCGGACAGAATTCCAATGGATTTTTGGGCGACATCAACAGTCATCAGGAATATCGAAAACAATCTTGGATTAACATATAGTGAGTTCCTTGATAAATATGATGTTGATCTTCGCTATATCGATGGACCGCGATATATTGGTCCATCTTTAGATGAAGGAACAGATATATGGGGAGTGAAACGTAGTGACGTTTCTACAAATTACACTGGCAAATCTGAATCTTATAGTGAAGTGCTTCACGCGCCCTTAGAGAATGCTGAATCAGTAGACGATATTGAATCTTATAATCATTGGCCAAGTCCGGATATGTTTGATTATTCCGTCATTGAAGAGCAATGCGATAAAATCCTAAAAAAAAATAGAGTCGTTGTGTTTATGGGAGATCGATTAAACCGGATTGCTCAGTTGAAGCCGGCAATGTATATTCGAGGGACTGAGAATATTTTTATTGATCTTGCGATCAATCCTGAAATTGCATCCACAATATTCCGGAAAATAAAAGAATTCTATCTCGCCTATCTGGAACGAATTCTGATTGCAGCAAAAGGTAAAATTGATATTGTATTAACTGGTGATGATTTTGGTGCACAAAATGGTCTTCTTATTAGTGTTGATATGTGGAAAAAATTTATTAAACCAGGTTTCAATGACTATATCAACCTGATAAAGTGCTACAAAACTATAGCAATGCATCATACCTGTGGTTCAGTAATTGAACTAATTCCTGAAATGATAGACAGTGGACTTGATATATTACAATCGATTCAACCCGAAGCAAGAGGAATGTCATTATCTTGTTTGAAAGAGAAATTTGGTGAAAATATTTGTTTCCAAGGTGGAATCTCTATTCAGAAAACGATGCCCTATGGTTCTCCTGAAGATATTCGTCATGACGTTAAAACTCTTGCTGATAACGTCAGGTCAGAGGGAGGTTACATCTTTTGCACGTCTCACAATCTCCAGTCGGATACTCCAATAGAAAACATAATTGCATTAATGGAGGCGTACCTGGAGTATGGAAGAAATGTACACTTTTTAACATAAGATATAAACCGCTAAATTAGATTTTATTCAAACTTGGAAATTCTCAGCCGTTTTCTGATTAAAGGTTATTTGTTATATCAAGGGCTGGACTTAGGTCAGTACGATACTACGAATAGAGGGATTCATTTAAAACAAAAATACCCGCCGTTGTCGACGGGTAAAGAGGAGTGCCGAAGGCCGGACTTGAACCGGCACGTAGAAATTCTACGAGGGATTTTCAGAACCCTGTCCTCCGTCGAGAAAAACAAATCGTATCCCGTCAGTATCCGGTTTTCGGCATCTTCTGTGTTTCAATCTGGAAATATTTTCTGCGGTTTGAGAATTCTTCAAGCTCTGATAGAAACATGAAAATTATTATTAGAGACTAAATATTTGCCTCATAAATCAAAACAAAATGTTACACTTTCAAAGAAAATATGCATAGTCGGTACCAAAGAAGAAAAGAAGTAGTTAATCTTGTTCTTAAACAGGGATAGCCAGTTACGACTGTGGCACGATTGACAGGATTTTCCAGGACCCATATCTATAGAATAATTGAAAAATACAAACAATCCGGGTTAAATGGGTTGAGCGGAAAAAAATCAAATCTACCTAATAAGAAAAAAATTACTGATCAGATTAAAAGAAATATAATCTCTGAAGCAATGTTTTACCCAAATCAAGGTTGTAAAAATATTGTTAAAGAATTGGCTAAGAATTGGTATAAGTATTTCAGAAGGATCAATCCATAAAATATTATTATCGGAAGATATCTCAAGAAGAGAAGAACGTGCAACTATCTTATTAAAAAGGTATGAAGCTGGCAAGAAATTAAACCCTAAAATAATTGAAGAATTGGAAAAAATCAGTAGCCATTTTAGTATCAGAAATAAATTAAATCAGATAATTGGAGAAAAAGTATTTATCTGGAGAGTGGGCGGTACTGTAACAAATTTTCAAAAGTCAATTATCTTTGTAATTTGTCTTGATTCATGTGGAAGTGTGGCCTCAGTATATTTATGGCCATACCGACTATTTACCATAAGAACTGGATTTTATTATTATCAAAACGACGATAATGAAATACTAAGCTATTATCCGTTTGGCGAATCAATATATTGGATTGCTGAAAAAATTTACAAACCATTAAATAGAAAGTTGAAGAATTTGTATTTTCCCTCGACAGTGGGAGGATTGCCTGCATTTCTGAATGGGTTCTGGAAACCTTATTGTTTTAATTTGTATCATGTACAACACGAACAATATTTTCTGAATCCAATTGTGAAAGATTTTGCTAAGTATTTTAAAAATGAGTTTATTAAAAAAAGGTTAAAACAAATTCGATATCGGTATAATAATCATCCGATTAATGAATGGCCAAACTTAGGATTGAGTCCATACAAATATGCTTATAGAAGTAACAATCAAGATATATTTCTGACGGAAGAATTTAAGCACACAAAATTTAATGAACATTTAGAAGCTGAAGAAATGATATTGAACATAATAAAAACATTACGGATTATGAGTCCTAAGTGTTCCGGGTGTGAAAAAAACAAAGTGTATCCAGAATTTATCCGGTTTATAATTCATTTAAAATATGTTCAAATTACTTGTCAATAGCGATTATTCATGAATATCATATTCAGCAATTTTTGAATAGAGTAATCGCCTCTGAATCTTTAAACGATTTGCTGTCTTGGTTTTATTCCAGCCCTCAGTACAAAGAGCTTCAATAATAAGTTTCTTCTCGAAAGCTGCAACCCGGCTTCTAAAATCCATATTAGTGTCATTGAGTGCAGTATCAATCTTAATATTCTTACTTTTAATATCTTGTGTCGAATTAATATCAAGGACATTACTTTGACTGACGACCAGGGAATGCTGAATCACATTTTCCAGTTCCCTAACATTACCCGGCCAATCATAAGACCGTAATATATTGAGAGATTTATCAGTGATCACAATTTCATAATCCGGTGAATATTTTTTAACAAAATAATTAACTAGTGGTTCAATATCTTCTTGACGTTCGCGTAATGGGGGAATATTGATACGAACAACGTTTAATCTATAATATAAGTCCTTTCGGAATCGTTCTTTTTCAATCGATTCCTGTAAGTTTTGGTTTGTCGCAGAAATAATACGAATGTCGACTTTAAGCGTTTTTTCTCCTCCAACACGCTCAAATTCGCCATGTTGTAAAACTCTCAATAACTTGACCTGAAGTGACAGCGGCATGCTGTTTATCTCATCAAGAAATATAGTTCCTCCATCTGCCAATTCAAACCGACCTGCCCGTTGAGTAAGGGCACCAGTAAATGCACCTTTTTCGTGACCAAATATTTCACTTTCGAGCAAGTTTTCTGAAAGTGAACTGCAGTTTAGTTTGATGAACGGTTTATCACAACGTGGGGAATGTTCTTGAATGGCATTCGCAATGAGCTCTTTGCCAGTACCACTTTCACCAAAGATAAGAATAGGAACATCATTGTTAGCAAGTTTACCAATTGTTTTGAAAATTTCCTGCATTTGTGAACTTCGGCTAATGATTTGGTTGCCAATTTTTAGAGGTTCAGCAGTTTTGATTCGTTTTAGCTCTGTCACTTCGGAAACCAAATCATGATATTCAACAGCCCGTTTAATAATGAGCAAAAATTCTTCAAGATCAAAAGGTTTTTCAAGATAATCAAACGCGCCTTCCTTCATCGCACTGATGGCTCTTTCGCTGGTTCCGTAGGCGGTAAATACAATTACTGTGGAAGACGGATGAATTATTTTAATTTCGCTTAAGACTTTCATCCCATCTATATCAGGCAGGTTAATGTCGAGTAAAATAATTTCCGGCTCGTGGTTTTTAACGGCTTGAAGACCGGATTTCCCACTAGCGGATTCATGCAGCTCAAACTGATAAGGCTTAAGAATTTCAATTATATTTTTACGCATTGACGCTTCATCGTCAATAACCAGGAATTGTTTAATTGGTTTTACCAATGCATTCTCCTTCATTTACAGGTATCGTAATGGTTACGATTGTTCCTTCAGGATTGTTTCTCGAAAATACAACTGTCCCACCGTGTGCTTTAATTTTTTGAAATGAAATAGCCAGACCCAGGCCAACACCAGTCGGTTTGGTGGAAAAAAACGGGTCAAAAAGATATTTTAGATGTTTGTCTTGAATTCCAATGCCGGTGTCAGTAATCCTGATAATGCATTTTTTGTCTTGAAAACGGCTGGTGACAAATATGTTTCCGGCATTTTCAATGGCTTCCTGGGCATTAACCAGAACATTAATGAAGACTTCTTTAATGGAATTATAATCCAGTTTCATCAGGGGTATTTGTGGATCAAGCCGAATTTTATATTCAATCGAAGCATTGTATTCGCGAGTTTGAACAAGTTTAACGGCATCTTCAAGGACATCGTTAATATTTGCAGTCAGTCGTTTAACGGAAATCGGTTTCGAATAGGTTAAAAGCCGCTTGACCAGATTGCTCAGGCGATTGATCTCAGTTAGCACCATTTGTGTCGATTCGCTGTTAAAAACATCCGATTCGTAGGATTTTTCTTTCATCTCTTTTTCCCACATCTGGATGCGGGTTTTAATAATTGCCAGCGGTGTTTTGACTTCATGAGCTACACCGGCTATGATCCGTCCCAGTGCGGCCATTTTTTCTTTTTCATGAAGTTCGAGCTCTAGTTGACGTCTGTTCTGGTTTTCCCGTTGAAGTGTATCTACCATATCATTAATCAAATCGGTGATATAGCCAATAGTGCCTTTGGCCTCAGGAAGATGTTCGGCTTTTCCGGCTTTAAGCAATTCCAAATGTTGATAGATTTGGTTTACCTTATTTCGATATACCAAAGAAGTTAAAAGTAAAGTCAACAAACCGAGCAAAGTAATGAAGGCGGTTATAGCGTAAATACGGGGAAGTTTTGATTCGGGCAACATGCGTTCAATATGAATTCGAACCCAAAGAGCGCCAATTGTCTCATTATCTATAATGATGGGAATAGTCATTAATGGAAACACCGCCGGATCAAAGCGATGCACATCCAAGATGTTATTTCCCGTTGAAATTGACTCGAGTACTTGATTCTTGATATAGGAATATGAGCGGGGTGGTGGACCGTATGCCGGAGCAGGAGGTGGTGAAGTTGGATAGCTATACCCGATAAAATCATTAAGTACAGTGAAATAAAAGCCACCCTCAAAACCATTTTTTGTCATTAGAACCGAATCGGCAACAGTTTTCAACTGTTTGTTTATTCGGTTCATTTCTTTTTGAGTAATGTTGTGTTCTTTTCCCAGGATTTCAAGGAATAGTTCAAAGATCAATTCCTGTGTTTGTGCCTGCAACTCAGTACCAACATTTTCGGTAATCTGGATGTTTGTGTGGGTAATGTCCTCTGACCATTTATGGAACATCGTTTTAATGATTACCAATACGATTGCAATGACAAGCATGATTAGGATTGCTAGTAGAATTGTACGTTTATACTGATTAAAAAAATCTATGAAATTTCTCATACTACGTTGCATCGGCAAATTATATACCATTCTTCATTTGTTGCTCACCCTGTGAAAAATACGAAAAAGCAAACTGAAATCATATAGTTATTCTGTACGATTAGCGTACAGCAGTGTGATGATATTGACACAGTATATTGCTTAATATCAGGGGATTCAGAGGGGAACAGATTGCTGAGATTTTTGGCATAAAATTTGAGTAAACGTACCACGAACCTGAAAAATGGAGAGTTACTGGTGATAATAAAAATTGGAAATTATCGTAAGAATGCCGTTTTTGCATTGCCGGTTGATAATTCTTTGAAAATTAAAAGAAAGATACGTGCATTTTTATATCAATCGATTATCTTTTAACAGAAATCTTCGTTGATTGATTTGGGGGCTATATTGATTAACGTAATTACGCTAACCCAGTTTTGTGAAAAGCATATGGAAAAGAAGGCCGTGAATAAATTAACTGAAAGAAAGGAAATATCTGATTATATGAATCTGATAAGTAACAAAATTTGCTTTCGGGGAAATTGGATCGGACAATTTCTAAAATATCAACTATTAATCCTGTTGCTGCTTGGCCTGTTTTGGATTACCGGGTGTGATTTACCATTTATTAATGATGGTGGAGATAATGGAATTAATCAGGAGAACGATTATCTTTATCTTCTTGACTCAGGTACATGCCGCTTAATAATGCTAAATACGGATTTAGCCGTTATCAATTCCTGGGACTTAAGCGCCATTTCTGTTGATAGTCTTGACGCCAGTCTTCAGGGTATTACATACGACGGTGACTATTTATGGATCAGTATTGCTGGAAATGATGATCAGATTTTTAAAGTCGGAATAGATTCCACATCTGTCAATGTTGTAGGTAAGTTGACTGCACCTCCTGATGAAAAGGGAGTTGTGCGCGATATTGCTTATGATGGTGTACGCCTTTGGGCACTCAACAGTGGATCTGTTACGTATAGTATGCCGGCGACATTATACGAGTTGGATATAGATGGTGATTCCGTGTTGAATGAATACACTCTGCCATGTCCGGAACCCCGTGGATTGACCTATGTTCCAGAAAATACTGATGTTTATGGCCGCAGTATCCCTGAAGGATTGTATTTTACGGATAAAGACGTCGATAAAGTTTACCGTTTGCGCCTTGACAAACGAATGATTGAAGAGGTGTTTGAGGTTCCTGTTCCGGCGCGCGGGGAATCCTTTACGTTTCCAATCGGATTATACTACAGTGGAAAAACATTCTGGCTTGTCAACAGTAGCGATACGGCGGATTTGCTTTATGAATTAGAGCAGGATGGGGAAGTTATCAATATGTTTGAATTGCCCTATGAATCGCCGGGTCCGATAGTCTGGACGGATCG
>Ga0268277_1001012_pt1 | contig 20696 bp, 23 predicted proteins | sample saktaG_5_FD_190132 | JGI IMG/M metagenome (GOLD analysis project Ga0268277, IMG submission 190132) | Saline water microbial communities from Sakinaw Lake, British Columbia, Canada - sak_2010_1_5_50m | ecosystem: Environmental > Aquatic > Non-marine Saline and Alkaline > Saline ...
AAAAGGAAAACTAATCGCGACCCACCACCCATTCACCCATCCCGAAATGCAATCCTTTAACAAAAATCCAGCGACGGCAAAATCCCTCGCATACGACATCGTTCTCAACGGAACCGAAATCGGCGGTGGCTCCATCAGAATCCACGAAGAAGAAATCCAATCAAAAGTTTTCGAAGTTCTCGGAATAAATAAAGAAGAACAACAAGAAAAATTCGGATTCCTCCTTGACGCTTTAAGATTCGGAGCGCCACCACACGGCGGAATAGCTTGGGGACTCGACCGATTAGTCCAAATCATCCTCGGCGCCGAATCAATCCGTGAAACAATCGCCTTCCCAAAAAACAAAGAAGCCCGCGACATTATGCTAGACGCCCCATCAAAATTATCAGACAAACAACTCAAAGACATTCACATAAAACTAGATTTGCCAAAAAAGAAATAATCAAACTCCAAACTTAAATCCATCATCAACCCGTCGAGGCAAAATATGCAAATGAAAATGAGGAACGACTTGTCCCGCAAACTTTCCATTATTCAAAACCAAATTAAAATCTTTAATTCCCAATTTCTCGACGGCAACACTGACACTTTCCAAAAAATTCCTATACAACTCCGACGGCAAATCTAAAAAATCATTATAATGCTTCTTGCTAACCACCAGTAAATGCCCATTAACTTTCTGGTTCGCATCCTCAATCACAACAAAATCCTCGCTCTCCCAAATCTTATGACACGGAATCTCTCCCGAAACAATCTTACAAAACACACAACTATATTCCATAACAACAAAACATAAACAAATCTTATAAACCTAACCTTCTATCTCTAAATATGAAAGCGACAAGCGACAAGCGACAAGCGACAAGCACAACAAAAATTTTCAATTTTTGTTGGCACGAAGTCGCAGAAAAAGAAAAAGAACAAATCAAAGAAGAATCAAAAAAATTACTCAACGAATTCGCCTCAAAAATTTCTAAAATAAAAATTCGAAAACCTAAAAACGAAAACAAAACAAACGAAAACAAAACAGGAACACGAGTAGAAGGCGACGGCTGGAACACCGACGAGGAATTTAGAGAAATAACTTTCGCAAACGCCCCATTCGTCGAAAACGATTCAATCATAACTGAAAAAGCAACATGGAAAAAATAACCCTCAAACAAAAAGTAGAACAAATCAAAAAAGGAAAACTAACTGCAATCCAGAATGTTCTAAACTTCTCTAAAAAAATAGCGACACCAAAAACAAAAGACCTGAATATTTTCCTAAAACTAAACGAAAACGCAATCGAACAAGCAAAAGAAATAGACAAACAAATAAAAAATAAAAACGCAGGAAAACTCGCAGGACTCTGTTTCGCAGTCAAATCAAATATCTCCGTCAAGGAATTAGAAACCAACTGCGCCTCAAAAGTTTTAGAGAACTACGTCTCGCCATACAACGCAACAGTCATCAATAAACTTTTGGAAGAAGACGCTATCCTCCTCGGAATGACAAATATGGACGAATTCGCCTGCGGAGCATCCGGAGAAACCTCAGCATTCAGTCCGACAAAAAACCCACGAAACACAGAACTAATTCCAGGCGGTTCATCCTCGGGTTCAGCAGCCGCCATCGCCGCAGAACTATGCGACTTCGCACTCGGTTCAGACACAGGCGGCTCAATTCGAAACCCGGCATCACACTGCGGCGTCGTCGGACTAAAACCAACTTACGGCGCAATATCAAGATATGGATTAATCGATATGACAATGTCCTTCGACTGTATCGGACCACTAACACAAACATCCGACGACGCAAAATTAATATTCGACATAATAAAGGGACAAGACAACTTCGACCAAACAACCACCGACACACCGACACACCGACACACCGAACACCGAACTTTGGGTTTAGTTAACACAAAAAACTTCTGCGACAAAAAAATAGCCAACCTAATAGAAGAAAAAACAAAACTAATCGCAGAAAAAAATAACTGGAAAATAAAAAAAATAAATCTCCCACTCGATATCGCAATCGAAACATACTACATAATCGTCTACACCGAATTCTTTTCAGCAACAAGAAAATTCGACGGACGAAGATTTGGAAAAAAAATAGAAGACACTGCAGGACCAGAAGTAATCCGACGAATTATCGGCGGTTCAGAAATAACAAAAGCAGAATACGAAGGAAAATATTATCGCAAAGCACTCGGAGCAAAAAACTTTATAAAACAACAATTTGAAAAAATCTTCCAGGAAGTCGACGCAATAATTTTGCCAACCTCACCACGACTGCCACACAAAATCGGCGAAAAAATTTCAACACAAGAAATGTACAACTACGACATCACAACCGTTCTTCCATCAATCGCCGGACTGCCAGCAATCTCAATTCCCGTCGGTAAAATCGAAAACAAAGACATCGGACTTCAAATTATAGCCCCGCATTTCCAAGAAGAAACAATCTTTAAAATCGCAAAACAATTCGAATAAAATGCCGACAATAAATTTTAATCAAGCAAGAAATTTCCTAAACAACATAACTCAAAAAAATAAAGTAGCAATAATCCACGACAACGACGCCGACGGGTTCACTGCCGCAATTCTTTTATTCAATTTTCTAAAAAATAAAAAAATAGAATCCAAAACATTTTCATTCAACAGAAGTAATCCAAAAAATTACAACCTAAAAAAATTCGACACGATACTAATTGTAGACCTCGCCCCTTCCATTATATCAAAAACTATCCAAACAATCCAACACAAAAAAGTTTTCTACACCGACCATCACCCCGCAACTCAAACAACAACACAACAAATCACGACTAACAAAAAGCAAACCGACCAGCGAATAGCGAATAGCGACCAGCTCGCGAAGCGTGCCAACCATCACCCCGCAACTCAAACAACAACACAACAAATCACGACTAACAAAAAGCAAACCGACCAGCGAATAGCGAATAGCGACCAGCTCGCGAAGAGCGCCGACCACCACCCCAAAGACACGCAAATCCCAAAATCAATTTTAGAATATCGAACAAAATCTGAAATCTCGTCGGCAAAAACAATCTACAATCTCACCGGAGGAAATAAAATTTTTGAAACAATAGCAAACTTAGTCGACGCTGGTTGGACACAAAAAGAAAATAAAAAAATCATAAACAAATTTTTAAAGAAAAACAAAATAACATTTGGACAATTCAATAGAAAAGTTATGTTCAAAATCACGAGAACAATCGACTACCTTCACAATAAACCAAAAAAAGCATTTAAAATTTTAAAATCAATAAACTCACTAAAAGATTTTGAAAAACTAAATAAATACGACCACAAAATTGGCAAAGAAATTAAAAAAATAATCCAGCAATACAAAACAAAAAAACAAAAAATTGGAAAAATCAACTTCTTCCACTTCAAAGCAAAATACCCAATCAAATCCGCAATAATAAACGAAATAAGTTACACTAGCCCAAAACAAACCTACATCTTTGCAACACCGACGGCAAACAACAAAAAAATAATATCACTCAGCGCAAGAAATCAAACAAAAAAAATCGACATGGCAGAACTCCTAAACTCAGGAATCAAAAACCTCAAAAACGCCTCAGCCGGCGGACACGTTCCAGCAGCCGGCGCAACAATTCAAGCAAAAGACCTAAACCAATTCAAGCAAAATTTAAAACAATTTAAATACTATAAGGAATTAAGAAAATCATGCAAATAGGAAAATATATTATACTGCTCGCAATCATATCTACCCTCACAATTTCAATCTTTTTCTTTCTTAATCCATCAACAAACGAAGAAAGACTAATCACTAAATCAGAGTCAGATTCCAACACATTAGAAAATCTTTCGGAACTATCAACAGGAACAGAAATAGAAGAAATTTATGATATCTACATCTCCACCGAAGGAAACAATGAAAATTCCGGAACAATAAACAAACCAATAAAAACACTAAACCGAGCAAGAGAAATAATAAGAAACTTGCCACGCCCACTAAAACAATCCATAAATGTTTATTTAAGAGAAGGAACCTATCTATTAACAGAACCATTTGTATTAGACGACATAGAAAAAGATTCAGGGGATTATGAAAACGCAATAACCTACCAATCTTATCCAGAAGAAAAAGCAATAATAACATCAGAAATTAATCCTGACCTAAACTGGCAAAAACAAAATTCATTTTATGTCGCAGATGTCTCACGCCTCATAGAACAATACAAAAACTTCGAATCCCTATTTGTCGACGGGAAAAGAGCAACAAAATCAAGAATACCAAACATGGGATACTATACAATAAATAAAACAGACAAAGACAACAATTCCGCTTTCTTTTTCAACTCAGGAGAAATAAGAAATAACTGGAAAAATTTAAACGACATCGAAATTGTTCCATCAATGAACTGGATCCAGTCAAGATTCAAAATTAAAGAAATCGACGAAACAAAAAATAAAATTTACTTATCAGGAAAAACAAACCCATACTCTTTCGGATTCGGACAGGATAGATATTACATCGAGAACATCTTCGAAGGACTTTCAGAAGGAGAATGGTATTTAGACAAAAACGAAAAAAAACTATACTATTGGCCAAAAGAAAACGAAAAAATAAACGAACTAAAATTCAGCATTCCAACACTAACAACATTAATCCAAGCAGGAAATTACTCCAAACTAAGAGAAGAATCAAATCTGGATTATCTCGAAATAAAAGATTCTGCATCCGTCGACAAAGGTTTAAGCTTCAATAACGATTTTACAATATCTATGTTCTTCAAAGTAATTTCGGGCGTCAATGATTTTCAAAATCCGTCCTGGATTCTCAGCAAAGGATACGCATGGGATGAAAACGGACTTGCGATAGTATTTATCGACGGCAAATTACAATTAATTATAAACGACGGCTTTGGCAAATATCCATTCTCAACATCAGGAGAAATCAACGACGGAAGTAGACCAATAATTCCGGAATCAATGACATCATACAAAAGCTACGTTAACGAATGGTTACACGTCGCATGGACAGTCGATAGAACTTCCGGGAAAATAAAATCATACGCAAAGGGAAATTACAGAGGATTCGAATATGATGTAGACATTTCCAATTTAGGAAACATAACCGCCTATGAAACCCCTCTTTTTATAGGACAATTAAAAGCAGAAGGACTTAATGGAGCAATCGACGAACTAAAAATATACAACCGAGTCCTGACAGATGACGAAATTAAATCCCTTTCAGAAAACGAACAAATAAGCAACAACAAATTAGAACTCTCGCTTTCATTTGAAAAAAACTTCAACGATGACGGAAACGGAAACACACCACTAATACAAGGAAATCCTAAATTCATTAATGGAAGTCGGGGAAAAGCAATCGCTTTTGAAAAGAGAACAATAATCAACGAAAACGAATACAACTCATACCTAACCAACGTAAATTTCAAAAACATGGAATTCACATACACCGACTACAAAATTTCTCAAAACGGTTACCCAGGTTCTCAAACAGATTATTATCTAAACAATCCGACAATTCTCTTAATAACAAAAAACAGCGAATTTGAAAACAATATAATTTCCCATACAGGAGAATATGCGTTATACTCCTGTTCCAAAAACTCAAAAATAAGCAACAACGACATTGAAGACACAGGAGCGGGAGCAATAAGAATTGGAGACGCCGGCGAATTATGGAACTACATACTCACAAACAAAATATCCAATTCAAACGAAATCACAGACAACAAAATAAGCAACACAGGAAATATATTCGCGGGCTCACCCGCAATTACAATTTTACACAGCGGAGACAATCTAATCAACAACAACGAAATATCAAATACCTCCTACTCGGGAATCTCACTCGGATGGTTCACGCCTACCTCATGGCAAACATTCATGAGTAATAATAAAATTGAATACAACTATATCCACGACATAATGCAAAAACTTAACGACGGAGGTGGGATATATCTCCTCGGAAAACAACCCGGAACAACTGTAACAAACAACCTAATCAAAAACATAAAACAAACACAAAACCACCTAAGCAACCAATATCTATTCGGACTCTACTTTGACAACGCCGAAGACATAGTCGCCAAATATAACCTAATACAAAATGCTGACTACTCCGGAATAATCTTCTATAACAATATTGCAAACCAACGCTCAACAAATAAAAACAACACCGTCGAAAACAATATATTTATCGACTCGGGCAAATACCAAACCTTCTTTAATTCCTACGACGACACTTTCACAAAAAACATAATCTATTATCACAAAAATCTCAAAAACACCAGTTTGTTTTATTCCGAAACACCGGGAATAATAAAAAAATCAAACTACAATATATTCTACACTGCCATTTCCCCCGTTTATAGATTCTGGAATGAACAAACAAATACCCATTTCTACACAATATCAGAAGAAGAAAAAGACCACCTTATTGAAACATACTACCAATTTATATTCGAGGGTCCGGCATTCTACGCTTATGAAACACAAACCGAAGAAACAAAACCCGTCTACAGATTCTGGAACAATCAAACAAACTCACACTTCTATACAATATCCGAAAAAGAAAAGGACAAACTTATTGAAAAATACCACCAATTTATATTCGAGGGTCCGGCATTCTACGCTTATGAAACACAAACCGAAGAAACAAAACCCGTCTACAGATTCTGGAACAATCAAACAAATACCCATTTCTACACAATATCAGAAGAAGAAAAGGACAAACTTATTGAAAAATACCACCAATTTATATTCGAGGGTCCGGCGTTTTATACTTATGAAAATACAGGTCAATCCCTAATATCAATGCTCAACTCTTGGAAATCCCTTGGATACGACAAAAATTCAATCATCACGAACCCACTATTCGAAGATTATGAAAACGAAAACTTCAATCTAAAAGAAAAATCTCCTGCATTCAACTTGGGCTTCGAATCATTTAATTATCCAAAACCTTAAAATAAATTTAAAAACAATAGATAATCAAACTCTATATGAAATATTATAAAACTAAATCAATAGGTCTTAGCGACGAAAACCAATGTGCAATAACAACACTTCCTCTTTCTCCAGAAGAAAGCGAAAGAGCCTATTATCACCTTTGCGAAGGTGTACAAGAAGCGACAAGAAAAGCCAGAGAAGGTGCCCCAAGTTCCAATGGAACATATTTAAGAACCATGGGATAATTTTAAACCCATCTCTCAAACCACACATATTCTTTTAAATTAAACCCGCCCCCTAATTACATATCCTGAAAGGAGGTAAGACAAAAAAGAAATGACATTAGATTTTGCAAAAGAGGCAATAAAAACTGCAGAAGCAAACTCCATTAATTTCGACGATTTGAAAGCCGGCAAGGCAAACATAAAAGTTTTCGGATTAGGCGGATGCGGATGTAACATGGCAACCTGGCTTTTTAACAAAGGCATTAATGGAGCAACAATCTACGGGGTAAACACCGACGCGTTACACCTCTCAATCACAAAAACCGACGAGAAAATTCTCATTGGTAAAGAATTGACACGAGGTCTCGGATGCGGGGGCTACCCAAAAAAAGGAAGAGAAGCCGCCAAAGAATCTCTCACTGACTTGAAGAAAGCTGTTTCGAATTCGGATATGGTTTTCACTCTAGCCGGAATGGGAGGTGGCTCAGGCACAGGCGCTATCCCAGTCGTTGCACAATTAGCCAAAGAAGCAAGCGCAGTAGTAATTGCCGTCGTAACAATGCCATTCGAAGCCGAAAAATCGAGAATCGACAAGGCGGAATTCGGACTTCAAGAACTACGAGAAGTCGTCGACACTGTAATTGTCCTCGATAACAATCGACTCGTCGACATCGCGGGGCAACTCCCAATGGAACAAGCTTTCGCGGTCGCAAACGAACTCGTGTCCACAATGATTAAAGGTATCGTCGAAACAATCACATTGCCTTCGCTAATTAACCTAGACTACGCCGACGTATCTTCAATTATGAAAAACGGAGACGTCGCAGTTATTGGAATCGGTGAATCAAACACAAGCGCAAGAGTAGACGATGCAGTTCAACAAGCACTGACGCACCCGCTACTCGATGTAGATTACAGAGGAGCAACCGGCGCACTAATCCACATCACATGCGGACCAGATTTGAAACTCGAAGAATTTGACAGCATCGGAAGACTCGTAACCGAAAACCTATCGCCAGAAGCACAGGTAATTATAGGCGCTCGAGTAAACAAAGAATTCCAAGGACGAGTAAGAGTCATCACGATTATGACCGGCGTAAAATCCCCTTATATTTTAGGGAAACGCTCCGGCCAATTCGAAGACAAAAACATTGTTAGCGCAAACGAACTCGGCTTAGACGATTTAAGTTATTAATAAATAAATTTTTATTTTATTTTTAGCCCCTTCGGGGGCAATATTTTTACAATCTCTCGACGCTGATACAACTATCTCCGCACACCTCATAACAATTCCCGCAACCCACACATCTATCCTTATTCACAATAACTGGATAATAATACCCATTCTCATTAGTCTCTCTGCCAAAACTCATTTCCAAAACTCTCCTCGAACAAACCGAAACACAAAGTCCACAACCCTTACATCTCTCAGCTCTAATCTCAACACTTCCACTCATTAAAAATCAAATTACCTCACGACTCATTTTAACACTCGGCTTCATCTCCTTCGCGCCCCATTTCTCAAAATAAATAATATTTTCCAACTTCACCTTGCGACCAGCAACCAATGAATTACGACCAGCGAATTGCGTCTCAATCCCAATCGGGAAAACAGCCTCGATAATCAATCCATCTGGAATATCCAAAGCTCTCTGAATTTGCTCCGCATAAAAATGCCCAACCCATGTCGTCGCCAATTTCTCCTCAGTCAAAGCCAGCAAAAAATTCTCAATCGCCGCCCCCGCCTGCTGCGCCGCAAAACGAACACCCCCCTCATTATAACTCTGAACCAGCTTCGAATCATCAGAAACAGCGACGACAATATACTTCGCAGTCCCGACAAAATCCTGCTGAGTCGCAGCCGCAATCTCCGCAATTTTCTTTTCATCCGAAACCAAAATAAATTTCATCACAAACTTCCCACCTGCACTTGGAGCAAATCGCACCGCATCAATCGCCCGCAAAATCTTCCGCCAATCCGGCTTCTTGTTAGAATACCTCCGAACACTTGCCCTTCCCTCAATCGCTTCTTTTAAATCCATAACACAACAGAGAGAAACAACTATAAAAACATTTTGGGTCAACCTATAATATTCCTATAAAAATCCAAATAACTCCGTCCCATAACTCCCTGGTCAAACCTTTTTTCAGCATCTCTCCTACAATCAGTCGGACTAATTCTACCAATAGAATCTACAGCATTAATCAAATCTCTAACCATTGACCCATCATCAAACTTTCTCTCCAAATCACCCTTCACTGAAGAACTAGTTTCATCCTTATTAATCCATTCCGGTTCAATAACATAACCCGTCTTACCATTCTTGACAACTTCTGGAATCGAACCCGCATGAGTTCCTATCACCGGAGTTCCGCTAGCTAATGCCTCAGCCATAACCAAACCAAACGGCTCATCCCAACGATTAGGTTGTAAAACCACCTTCGCATTAGCCAACAAAATAGCCTTCTGTTTATTATTCACCGGACCAATAAAAAGAATTTCTCCGTCGCCAACAACCCGCTCCCCATCTTCCAATCTATCAATCAAACCTTGTCTTTGTCTTTCCTGCTCTTCAAAATTCTCACCTTCCACAACGCTTGTCAAATAAGGTTCAACCTTTTCATTATAAAAAGATTTAAACGGAAGGTGAACTTCTCCAGCAATAATCAATGGCCTCTTTGTCTCTCGTGCCACACGCACCGCTAAATCCGCACCCTTGATAGACGAAATTCTACCAAGCCACAAAAGATAATCTTGCTTCAATTCAACAAAAGGAAACTCACGAATCGGCACTCCATTATAAATCATCCTGTCTATTCTCAAACCAGTAAGTCTCTCATACTTCTTCCTTTGAGAATCACTTATGGCCACAAAAAAAGCCGGAGCACCTACTTCCTGCAACTCTCTAAAATCCGCATACTTATCTTCTTTAACAACAGAAACACCTCCATGAATCGTAGTAACAACCGGAATATTAATACCACTATTTTTATATTCTTTAGAAGAAACTAAATATTGTCCAGGATGGTCATGCATAATCTGCACCCTCTCGTCCAAGGCAAATTCCAAAGATTTTTTATAATGATTATCATAATCATTTTCAAATCGAGTCGTTTTTCTCTCAACACCACTAACGGTCCAAAGACATCGTGGAACAGTAGGCACCAACTTGCCATAAGAACCCAAATCAGAATCTCCCGACGCTGCCACAAAAGATTCGTGCCCCAACTCGTGATAAACCTGATTCAAAGCCAAAGCAATCCTCTCTGTACCCGCATACTTCAAATTCCTCGACACTTGAATCGCAATCGGCGCCACATGCAATATCTTCATCTCGCCATAATCCTATATTTATTTAACATTCGCCTCGCAAGAAAAAACGTTTTATAAATTTAACCCGAACGCTTTCGGGAGGACTCGAACCTCTAACAACGAAGCTGAGCGAAGCGATGACCGATGTTAGCTCGCGTCTCTGACGCGTAGTTCTGAAAGAAAGGTTCACGAACGCTTTCGGGAGGACTCGAACCTCCGACATCACGGTTAACAGCCGTGCGCTCTACCTGCTGAGCTACGAAAGCATAAACAACTATCATAAAAAGTATATTTAAAACTAACTATCAAATACTTCTTTCTATCCACTTAGCAAATCTAACAGCGATAATAACCAATCCTATAAAACAAATCATAAAACCCAACATCATTATCGAAAGTCCGGCTGAGTATGTAGCCTTTAAACCTAAATAGCTCATAGCTGCTCCAACCAAAAATATAATAAAACCAATCATTGCTTTGCTTTTCGTTATTAAAAAAATACAAATATAGTCTTTAAATATCTTGCGTTTAAAATTTATTAAACGCATTCAGTCTTTCATTATTGAAACACATAAACAAACTACCGCTTATTTATTTCACGCAAAACACACCCTTTAAATATTTAGGTTATGCGAATAGATATATTCAAGTCCTCCCAAAAGCGTACTATTCACTACAAACTACTTACTAATTTAAGCCCCAAATCCTCATTATCAAACCTTCCTCTATTCGCGTTCTGTTTCTCCAACCTCGCAAAAACATTCCCATGCTTCGCCCCCTGAATCAAACTCTCAATCGCCTGCACCGTCGTATCTAAATGCTCAGCGTCGACAATCACACCAACCCGATTCCCACTCACAACAATAACCGCACCAGTCAAATTCTCAATCGCCCTCTTCGCTTTCCCGCCAGTACCAATCAACCTCGCCCTCACATCACTCAACTTTTTCCTATGAGTATGCTCCTTAACTCCGACAAATTCCAAAACAAAATCCTCGCCCATCAACAACAACGCATCATCAACATCAAACCCAAAATCAACCGCCCTCAAAACTTTTTCAACCAAATACTCATTCAACTCACCCCCTTTAATCCCCACTACAGACGACTTACTACTAACTACCAACTTAATTTTAACCTTATTCTCAATCGCCGGCACAGCTTTCTTAATCTTATTCAAACTTTCAACCACAACATTTCTCATAATAAATTCAAACCATACACAATTAAAAACTTATCTCCTACAACTCTCGGGAAAATCAACCGCCACAAGTCTAATTCCATCAGCATCATACTCTCCTTCACTTCTACGCCTCTCTAAATCATCATTTAAAATTTTTCTCAATTCATAATACCCACCATTAAAACTCTCATCAATAAATTATTATCTTTATAAAAATTATTATACTCTACCACACCAATCAAAACTCCCCTTCATCCGTAACTAACTTCCCCATCTCCTTCAACTTCACAATCTGATTATCAGTATACTTAAACAAAACATCACCTTTATCGTCGTCAAATTCCCACGGCTCAACAATAATCACATCACCTTCCTTTAACCACAACCCTCTTCTCTTCCGCCCCGGCACTCGACAATTCCGCGTCTTCCCATCCATACACGAAACTGACATCCTCGAACCACCATATCTCTGAGAAATAATCCCAATAACCTCACGCCCCTTCGGCAATTTCACTCGCACCGGCCCTTCCTGCCCCGGCACAAAAACTCTCTCCTTATTTTTCTTCGTCTTGTCCTTGAATTTCCCAAACGCCATAACCAACAAAAAAGAAATCAACTTATAAAACTATCTCAAAGGAAATTAAAACCTCAAGAAACCTTGGTTTCTTAGACAATATATAAAACCACCGCCCAGTTCCACGCACCGCGCGGGCGACTAACGGCCGCTAAAAATATGAGAGCGAAGCTCTCTAAATTATCAACCAGCGAAAAGCGAAAAGCGAACATCTCTTGTTCTTCAAAGAAGAACAAGCGCAATCGGCACACCTTCAATCTCAATCACGCCCTCGTCGCTAACCAGCCCCAACTCTTTCGCAATCCGAACCGAATTCTTACCAACAAAATTAAACGTCGCGTCCTCTTTATTACAACGAATCACTTCCTCGCGAACCCCATCCTCGCTCATCTCATCCCCTCTAAAAAAATCCCCACTCACATCCAGCGCCATTTTCCCCTCCTTTAATTTCCGTCCGAAAATATCCACATCACAAACAGCGACGACCCAACGATACGACTTGTGCACCTTCAATAAAATATTCCCCATCACTAACAAAAAAATCCCCGCTATATAAAACCACCGACATAAAAAATTAAAATCCCCTCCCAAAAAGAAAGGGAATAAATTTAAGCAACCTTCTTAGCCTCTCCACTAGCAACCACCTTGTCCGCATCATCTTTCGACATAATCCTACACATTCCACAACCACACGTCGAACATTTTCCCTTCGCCATGTAACCACCCCGAGCAGTCATAGTCATCTGAGCATCCTTCATCGTCCTATTCTCCTTACACTTCATACACCTTGCCTCAATCGCCATTTTTACCTCCATTGATATTTAATTTATCAAATTTGTTGTACTTCATATCTCTCCCCACATGCAAGACACCTTAAAAAAGTCTTCGCTCCAACCTCTAACTCAGTATCTGGCTTCCCACACTTCGGACACAACACAAAACGCTTCACATACCTCTCAATTTTCTCATTAATTTCCTTACTCGACAACTTCCGCGACAAAATCAACCTATCCCCCCTCATCTCAACAAAACTCGCCAACTCCTTCCCCAAAAACTTCATCAAATGCCTCGGATCCCTCCTTAAGCAACTAACAACCTGACAAAAATTAGAAATTACCGTCCTCGTTCCCTCATGACATCCTCGAACTTTCAAAACCTCAAACCGCCCACACTCACAACTACTCTTGACGCTACAATACGCTTCCTCCAACAACTCCTCATAACTCATCAACCCCACACGAAACATCCCCTTATAAAACTAACCAAAAAATTTATAAACAAAACAAAACAACAAATAACATAAATTCTAGAAGTTTTACTTCTTAAGATAAAATGAATGAATCAAGACAAACACTCGACAAGTATGTATTGAAGACCGGAACACTCACAGTCGGAATTGTTTGCAAAGACGGAATTGTTCTCGCCGCAGACAACAGAGTAACATACGCAAACGAAGGAGGAGGAATAATATACATCTCAAGAACACATGAAAAAGTTCACAAAATCAACGACAGAATTATTGCAACAACCGCAGGAACCGCCTCTGATTCCAGACGAACATTGAAACTAATCAGTGCAGAAATAAAACTAAAAGAACTAAAAGACAAAAAAAAAATAACAATGAAAGAAGTCGCTTCTCTAATGTCAAATATTCTATTTCAAAATATAAGAGCACCAAGCATGATTCCAAGCATCTCTCATTTCCTAATAGCAGGATATGATGAAAATGGGGAAACGAGTCTCTACGACACATCACCCGACGGATATCTTCAAAAAATTGACACCTACCAAGCAACAGGCGCACCATTCGAAAGCCTTGGAATTCTCGACGTAGAATACGACAAATTAATCACTTTAGAAAGAGGAATCGAATTCGCAAAAAAAGTATTCAACGCTACAAGCGGAAGACAGCCGGGCGTAGGCGACGGATTCGACATTTATACAATAACCCCAGGAAAAATAGAAAAAGTCTTTTCTAAAAAGATAAAAACAGAATTCGTCGAAAAAGAATAATAACATAAATCATTTCAAATGGCAGATATCTTAAAAACAATTGAAGAACAATTACCGAGAGGCGTTGTCAGTTCAACAATTTTCGAAGGCGCAAATATAGTCGTATACACATCCGACATAGCATTTTTCAAAGACGGCAACACCGCAATCAAAGAAGTCGTCAACACAATTAAAAAACGAATCGAACTCCGAGCCGACAAATCACTTCTAATGCCAAACGATAAAACAGAAATAAAAATCCGACAAATAATTCCAAAAGAAGCCGAAATAACAAAAATCATCTTCGACCCCCAACGAAGCATCATAATAATTGAAACAAAAAAACCCGGACTCGCAATCGGAAAAAACGGCTCAATTCTAAAAGAAATAAAAAACGAAACAATGTGGACTCCCCAAATTCAGCGCTCCGCCACAATCAAATCAAAAATCACAGACAAAATTCGCGAAGTCCTTTACCAAGACAACTCATACCGAAAAAAATTTCTAAACAGCATCGGAGAAAAAATCTACGAAGAATGGAACCCAGACAAAATAGAAGAATGGGTTAGAATAACAGCGCTAGGCGGAGGCAGACAAGTCGGCCGAAGCTGCTTCCTTCTTCAAACTCCAATATCAAAAATTTTAATCGATTGTGGCATCGACGTATCAGCCCAAGGCAAAGACAAATACCCCTATCTCGAAGCCCCCGAACTCGACCTCTCGGCAATCGACGCAATAATCTTATCCCACGCACACCTCGACCACTCCGGACTAATTCCCTACCTTTACAAAATGGGATACAAAGGTCCTGTCTACATGACTGCCCCAACTCGCGACATCGCCGCCCTGATGGCACTCGACTTCATCGGCGTCGCATACAAGCAAGCCGCAGCACCGCTCTTCAAATCATCCGACATTCGAAACATGGTCAAACACTCAATCACATTAGATTACCAAGAAGTGACCGACATCACCCCAGACATCAGAATAACCCTCTATAACGCCGGACACACTCTCGGCTCGGCAATGATTCATTTCAACATCGGCAACGGTCTCCACAACTACCTTTACTCCGGCGATATCAAATTCGGAAAATCCCGCTCGCTCGAAGCCGCAACTTCTTATTTCCCCAGACTCGAAACTCTCCAAATCGAATCAACATACGGCGGCAAAGACAACAACTACCCTCCCCGAAGAGAATCAGAAGAAGAACTTCTCAAATTCATCAACGACATCATTTCAAATGGCGGCAAAGTCCTACTCCCAGAACTTGGAACCGGCCACGCCCAAGAAAAAATGCTCCTCATCGAAGACGCAATAAAAATGGGCAGAATCCCAAAAATTCCCGTCTACATCGACGGAATGATTTGGGATATCAACGCAGTCCATACTGCTTACCCAGACTTCCTCTCAAACACACTCCGCTCCAACATCTTCGCCGACAGAAATCCATTCACATCAGAAATTTTCAGTCAAGTCGGCTCACCCCAAGAACGAAAAAAAGTAATCGAAAGCGGACCCTGCATAATCCTCGCAACATCAGGAATGCTCGTCGGTGGCGCATCAGTCGAATACCTCAGAGAATTCGCGGACAACCCAAACAACGGACTCTGTCTCTCTTGCTACCAACCACCAGGAGGTCTCGGTCGCCAACTAAAAGAAGGATTAAGAGAAGCCAAATTCAACGTCAATGGCAAAGAAGAAATCGTCCCAATAAAACTAAAATTTCTATCTATCGACGGATTCTCCGGACACTCATCACGAAACGAGCTCATGGCTTTCATAAACAACATCAACCCGAAACCAAGAAAAATAATCGTCAACCACGGCGAACAATCAAAATGCCTCGACCTCGCGTCCAGCATCTACAAATCCCAGCGAACCGAAACCTGCGTCCCAAAAAATCTCGAAACAATTAGACTAAGATAATTTAAATACCTCACCCTCCATCCCTAATCATGAAACACAAACTTTCTATAACAATCCTACTCCTCTCTATCTTTCTAGCAACACAATTCATCGGACTCTTCGTCGTCAATGCCTACACCCCAATAACAATCACAAACCCGCAAACCGGCGAAACAATTCACTCGCCAACCAACGACCTCCCGTTCGGACTTCAAACTCCCGACGACGAACAACCTGGATTTTACAACCTCATCTTCGCATTCATATTCGCAATCGCAATCATCTTCATCCTAATGAAATACAAATGGAAAACCGTCATCCGCCTTTGGTTCCTCGCAGTCACAATCCTCGCCCTCGCAATCTCACTCTATGCTTTCTTAAAAATGTCTCACTACCAACTGCTCACTACCAACTGCTCACTAATTGCTTTAGCAATCGCAATCCCTCTCGCATCCTTAAAAATTTTCAAACCAAATGTCTACTCGCACAACCTCACCGAACTCCTAATCTACCCCGGCATCGCCGCCGTCTTCATCCCAATACTTCTCCGCCCAACAGCGACGACATTCATCGGTAAAATCTGGCCAATCACAACACTCCTAATTTTAATCTCACTTTACGATGCGTGGGCGGTCTGGAAATCCGGCATCATGCAAAAAATGGCAAAATTCCAAATGAACGAACTCAAAATTTTCGGCGGACTCATGATTCCTTCCGCTTCAAAAAAAGTCAAAGATGAAATTAAAAACATAAAACAAAAATATAGGGGCAAAAAAATCCCGAAAAAAATAAAAAATAAAAAATTCAAAGTCAACCTCGCAATCCTCGGCGGCGGCGACATAATTTTCCCAATCATCACAGCCGGTGTTTTCCTCCGAACATTCGGACTAATCCCCGCACTCTTCGTAACGGCCGGCGCGTTCATCGCCCTAACATACCTATTCGCAATAACAAAAAAAGACAAAGCATATCCCGCAATGCCATACATCACAACCGGTATACTTGTCGCAATCATCCTCGCAAAACTAACAGTTATCTAACCACAAAAAATTAGCAACAACGTTGCCCTATTCCAAACCTAATACCTAAAAGCGAAGCAACCTAACACCTAATACCTTCACAATTGACATCATTAAAAAATAATTCCAATCGTCACATACTCAATATCCCAAAACCGAACCTTCCCGTCGCTAATTAAATTATTATCACCCCTCGTAACAAAATAAACCCCCTCCCCATCAACTCCTTTCTCGACAACCCGATGAACAACCAACTTCTCGCCCAACCCAAAACTAACAATATCTCCGACGCTAATTTCATCCTCACTTTTCGGAACAACACGAATTCCATTAGCCCCCGCATCAAACAACGGCTTCATACTCCCCGTCGCCACATAATTAGACAACGTCGCATTCTCAATCATCAAAATAATCCTATCGTCCAAAACAATAATATCATCCTCACTAACCCAATCCGACGGCGACGACAAACTCCCCAAATCCAAAATCCCGAACCCAGAAATACCAAACCCCGAAAAAGAAAAAACAAAAAACAAAAACGCACAACTAAGAAAACCAAACAAAAAAACAAAAACATACTCGACTTTCATAAAACCACAACAAAAACCCCATATTTAAATTTTATGCATGTAACCCCTTCAAAAAGACAACATAGCGAAACATTTATAAAACTAAATTTCCAAATTTTATAGTGAAAACATGGCAAACAAAAACGAAAGACAAGACGATAGAATAGAAAACACAACGGAAGTTTGGTATGAACCTTTATGTACATCGATATTAACAGAAAGGGGTTATATTGGTTTTGTTTTTGAAATATCATCCAATAAAGGAAGAATTACTCCAATCAGCCCATATTCAGGAAACATTGGCGAAAGTCATACTCATACTTATCTAAAAGATGAAATAAACAACCCCGAAAGTTATTTACTTCTTAAAATAGGTCATAGTTATGGACATGAATCTGCTAGGAAAGGCCATAAACAAGATATAGAAACTTTGGATGGCAATCTTTCGGAAGTGAACCGGCTTATCAAAGATAGATTAGAAAGATTAAAATTATAACATGGCAATAACAAAACCCGAACTCGTAAAAAAATTGAAAGTATACTTCGACCTAAACATTTACGAAACTAAAGTCTGGCTCGCCCTACTCAGCAAAGGTATAAGCTCAGCCGGTGAAATCGCAGAAATCTCTGGCGTCCCTCGAAGCCGAACTTACGACGTCCTCGAATCTCTCGAAAAGCGCGGATTCGTAATTCAAAAACTCGGCAAGCCCGTAAAATACATCGCCGTCAAACCCGAAATCGTCATCGAGAAATTAAAAAACAACACGACACAATACGCCGAAGAAAAAATCAAAACACTCTCAGGTCTAAAAGACACAATCGAATACAAAGAACTAAAAGAACTCCACCGAATCGGAATCGAGCCAATAAAAAACCACGAACTCTCGACGTCAATCAAGGGCCGTTCAAACCTTTACCTCCAAATGCGCTCAGTAATGGAATCCGCCGAAAAAACAATCCACCTAATCTCCTCGGTATACGAACTAAACTCAAAACAAAAAATGTTCAAAGACGTTTTCGCAAAACTAAAGAAAAGAAAAGTCGATATCAAAGTCATCGTCTCAGACAACCAAGAAGAAGCAGAAAAACTCTCAAAAAAACTCGGAGTAGAAATCAAATCAAGAACAATCAACTCACGATTCGTCATCGCCGATAAACAAGAATTAATCTTCACAATCAAACCGACAAACGTCCACGAAGATTTCGACTACGGCGTCTGGATAAACTCCGCGTTCTTCGTAAACTCGCTAAGCTACATGTTCGAGCTGGCGTGGAGAGATTAAGATGGGAAAATTCGGAGACAAATTAATAGAATATGGGATACTCTCTACTGTTGCTTTAGGAATTTTAATTATAACACCAAAGTTTACAAATTTTCTAAAAAGAGTACACGAATATGATGTTAAAATAAACGCAAGAAAACTTCCTCAAACTCGCAACGTCATCGGCGACCCAAACGCGACAGACCCAAATGATACTTATATCACAATCAACGGACAAAATTATTACAGAGTTATCGACGGTAAATCAGTCGAAGACTACTTTAAATAAAATTCTCTAACAGCTAATGGCTAATGGTTAACGCCTCGCAAAAGCTTCGCTTCCGCCCCCATCTCCCTCTCAATTTTCTTAACCAAATCAAAAATCCCCTCAACACTAATCTTCCTCCTCACGAACCAAAACTTCCCTTTCTTAAAAGCATCACGATGAACCCCTCTAAAAACTTTAACACAATCCTCCAACCCAACGCTCGGCCCTCTAACCTCAACCTCCAACTTCTCCAAAACAATAATATACCCAACAGCTCTCTGCCCCAAACCCGAATAATCAAATTCCTTCCTCAAAACTTTCTGCCCATTTCTCTCCAACTCTCTCGCAAAAAAATCCAGCAACTTCTTCATCTTCGTCCCCGCAATATCCCCCTCTTGCCTATCCGTCCTCAACTCAACCTCAACAAACCTCGCCTTTTTCTTCCGCGCAAAATTCTTCATCTCATCAACATCAACTTCCTTCAACTCAAAAAAATCCAGCGACGGCGATTTCAAAAATTCCTTAGCAACTTTCAAAAACCTTTCAAAACTTTCAACCCCCAAACCCGCTGTCACATTCCGATACTTGTAAGTCGGGTCAACCAAAACAATTGGACTCTGCAACTTCGACGCGTTAATCTCACTCAAAACCTCACGCTCATTCCTAAAACACTTCAACGGATCAACAACCCTACGCTTTCCAATTCCTTTAAAAAACTTTATAAACGAACCATAATAAATTACAAAAACTTCCAAGGCATAACCACTAAACCCACGCACATAACCCTCAGCCCCATAAACCCGATTCGCAAAACAAAACGCCTTCGCCAATCTAATCTCGTCAGCTAACTTAGGATTTTTCTTCAATTCACCGACGACAAATTTAACATGCCCCAAAGAAACATCAGTCACATTCTCCGCCAACTCCGGGTCATTATTCTTCACAACCGGAATAACTTCCAAAACAACATCCCCACAATCAATCTGAAAATAATCTCTCGAACCGTGCACCTTCCTCAACTCACCTGGCAATTTCACCATCTTCAAAACCTTCTCCAACTTCAAAATATCCTCACCAAAATCAAACACAACAAAAATATCAACATCCTGTTTTTCTTTCTTAATCAAAGTGTTCTTCGCCAAACTCCCACCGACAAACGCACTAACACCTTTCGCCTTCAACGACGCAATAAAATCCTTTGCAATTTTCTCAAATCTCAAAACTTCAACCCGCGAAACCGAAATCAACTTCAACTCCTCATCCAAAACATTTTTCATACTCATAACACCAAAACAAAAAATAACTTTATTAAACTTCCCAAACCACTACCCAAAACCTACGCGAAGCGCGCCGACCTGCGAATAGCGAATAGCGCGTCATAGACCTTCCAAATCTATAACATACTTCCCCTCTTCCAACTTAAAC
>Ga0268277_1001013_pt1 | contig 20686 bp, 26 predicted proteins | sample saktaG_5_FD_190132 | JGI IMG/M metagenome (GOLD analysis project Ga0268277, IMG submission 190132) | Saline water microbial communities from Sakinaw Lake, British Columbia, Canada - sak_2010_1_5_50m | ecosystem: Environmental > Aquatic > Non-marine Saline and Alkaline > Saline ...
CGCCCCAATAAAGATATTCTAATATTCCTGAAATGCTGCCTTGTCTGAATGACCAAATTGCTATGTATGATATTCCGAAAAATATCCAGCCGATTTTTCTTGGCATTGGACCAATGTCTGATTGATGAAGGAAGAAAAGGAAAATTATGAATGGGAAAAATATTGTGAGACTTGTTCCGAGGACGCCGTATTGTAAGAGGATAAATTCTACTAAATCCGATGGGATAAATCTTATTGCGAGGATTGAGATGCTTATGGATATTATCCAAATAATTGTTCTATTATCTCCAAGTATGGAGTTGTTTTTTAGAACTGTATATATTATTAACATGATTATTACGAAGAGTAAAATTTTTGCGAAGAGGGATTCATCGAAGGAGTTGATTTGGAGAATTGTTTCGCTGATGAATTGGATTAGGATGTGGATTATTTGCTGAAGTCCGTCGGTGAGTTGGTAGACGCCGTCGACGGGGCCGGCGCGGACTAACGGTGTTAGTCCGAGTAGATAGTAGGTAGTAAGTAGTAAGTAGTGTGACGGGCTCTTTTTCATTAATAGATTAATAATTTGATGTTTATAAAATTGCTGATAGGAAAGTTTATAATTTGCGTTTGGTTGTGGCGTTCATGGAAGAAGTTGTCGAGAAAATTAAGAAGATTGGCGGAGGTAGAGTGAAGTTTGTTTTTTTATTTGGGAGTGTGGCGACGGGAAAAAATAATAAATTTTCCGATGTGGATTTGGCTGTTTATTATGAGGGGAGTGAGAAAGAGCGATTTGATTTTAGAGTTAAGGTGATGGGGAAGTTGGGGGATAAATATGATGTGAAAATTTTTCAGGACTTGCCGTTGTATTTGAGAGCGGATGTTTTGAAAGGGAAGCTTTTGTATTTTTCTGATAGGGGATTTGTTTACGATGTTGCTTGTGAGACGCTGAGGAGATTTGGAGATTTTAAGAAGTATGTTGATGATTATGTCGAGAGGAGAAAGGAATGTCTGAAAAATTAAGGAGAGATTTAATTGACAAGAAAATTGTCGGGATAGTTGATAACTTGGAAATTTTGCGACGAGGATTACCGAAAAGTTTTGGAGAGTTCAAGAAGATGGGGCTTGAGAAAGACGGAATATATAAACGGATTGAGTCGTCGATAGAATTGGTTTTGGATATTTGTAATATAATTAATTCGGATTTTGGTTTTGGGATTCCAGAGGACGAGGGGAGCTCAATAGATAATTTGGAAGAGAATGGGAAGTTGTCTAGGGAAGGTGCTGAGTTGGTGAGGAAGATGAGAGGGTTTAGAAACATTTTAGTTCATCGATATGGCGAGGTCGACGATAAACAGGCGTTTGAGATGATAAAAGAAGGGATTTGTGATTTTGAGAAAATTATAAAAGAGATTGAAAAATAAAGTAGAAATATTTATAAAGAATTTAATTATTGAGTTGTATGGTTGATGCGAGGAAGATTTTTGTTTTAGTTTTTTTTGGGATGATTTTATTTTCTATGGTTGGAGTTTGGGCGATTGATACCACTAATACCGGTAGTGCGTATGGGAGTGGGACGGTGGAAGTGCCGAGTGATAGTGATGTTGGGGGGGCTTTTTCTAAGATTGCTGATGCTGGACTTAGTTGGGGAAAAAATAATTTAAAATTTACTTCGGCGATTGATGGTGTTGATGAATATAAGTGGTTGTTGTATGCTATTCTGTTGGGAATGATTGTTTATACAGTTATCTCGTCTTTTTTTAGAGGAAGTAGTAAATTTATTCAGTGGGGAATTAGTATTGCTGTGACTGCTATTGCTATGCTTGGTATTCCTAAGGAATTATATAATGCTCTTGAAGTACAATATGGAGCAATGGGTTCTGCGATTTTGGCAGTAATTCCTTTTATTGTAATTTTGTTTTTTACGATTAAGGTTGGGTCTTTGTTGATTGCGAGGCTGACTTGGGGATTCTTTACGTTCTATATGATTATTATGTCATTTCTTCGTTTTATAAGTCCAGAGAATATTACTGCTGGCGCTAGTTGGCCTTATTTATTTGGGATTGCTGCCGGTATTGCTATGTTTTGGTGGATGCCGTTTTGGAGAAAGAAGTTTTTTGAAGAAGAGTTAAATGCTCAAAAAGAAATAGCGGTGAAAAAATCTGCTGTTAGGGCTGCGTGGAAAAAACAACAAGAAGCTGAGGCTGGAGCTGAAGGTGGATTTGGAAACATTTAAACTTTTTTAAAGTTAATATTCTATTTTGATTGATGAAAATTGGTGCGAAAGATTTAAAAACATGTGTTAAGATACATTAACACATGTTAAATATTATTGATGAGTTATCCGTTTTTTTTGAAGATTGTTATAGGGAGTTTTCTGTTCGGGAATATTCTCGTGAAATTAAAATCAGTCCTCCGACGGCGTCCAAGATTCTTAAAGAATTTGCAAAAGATGGGTTATTGCTTTCGAGAGAAGAAAGAGGGTTTTTGTTGTTTAAGGTAAATAGGGAAAGTCTTATTGTGAGAGATTTGTCGAGGATTTATTGGGCTGAGAAACTGGAGAAGCTTTTTCTTTATATTGAGGAGGTTTTTTATCCAACTGCTATTGTTTTGTTTGGGTCGCTTTCCAAGTTAGAAGTTACTAAAAATTCTGACGTTGATGTTGCGATTTTGGGTGGATTAAAAAAAGATGCCGATTTGGTTAAGTTTGAGAAAAAATTGGGTCGAGAGATTCAACTGTTTAATTTTGAATCGCTTGATAAAATTAATAAAGAGTTGAGATTTAATATTATTAATGCTTATGTTGTTAGGGGGCATATGTTATAATGAATTGGGAAGAATGTAAAATACGACAGCTTGTAAAGAGAGAAAGTTGGGATGGGAATCTAATAGAGTCTTTGAAAAAAATTAGCGAGAGGAAACTTATCATGGATTCTTTTTCTCCGTTGAATGAAGAAACTGTTGCTGCAAAGTTTGTTGTAAATTATGATTCGTTAAGGGAAATTCTTGAGGCAGTGGCGTTAAAGAAGGGATTTAAAATTTATAATCATGAATGCTTTTCTGCCTTTCTTGGGGAATTTCTTAATATGCGAGAAGCGTCTGTTAGGTTTGATAGACTTAGAAAGATTAGGAATTCTATAAACTATTATGGTGAAAATATTTTGGTGCAAGAGGGAAAGTCTTTGATTGAGGAGATTTTGAAATTAAGGAAGGAGATGTTAAAAATATTAAATGAAAAATAAATTGGTTGTTTTGCTATTGATTGTTTTGATTAGCGGTTTGATTTTTGTCGAGGGAGAAAGTGCGTTTGTTAGTGTGTCGCCCGAGGGTGGTTCTGATTCTGGGAATGTTGATGCGGTGAATGCTTATGTTGGGAATTATTCGCCGTTGGATGATTCGGGTGAAGTTAATTTTAGTAAGTATGGTCCGTTCAAGTCGAGGGCGGAGGAGAGGATTGCGGAGATAAATAAATATGTTGGGCCGATTACGAGAGTGCTTTGGGGGGTTGAGTTGGAGTTGAGCTGGGTTTTTGTTTTCGCGTTTGTGGTTTGGATTTTGTTGATTGAATTGATTGTTGTGCCGGTGAGTTCGATTTTTGATTGGGGGATTTGGTGGAGTTTGTTGGGGGCTGGGATTATAGCGACGCTGGCGATGCAAGGATTTGGGAAAGATTTGGTTGTGTGGATGAATTCGTTGATGACGCAGTGGTGGATTGGGTTTGTTGTTTTGTTTGGTGCCGTGATTGTTGGGGTTGTTTATTCGCTTGTGTTTAAGGCGGTTGGGGCTTGGGCGAAGAAAGCGGGAAAGAAAGCTGAGGATGATAAGACAAAGAGAGATAGGAAGATTATTGCGATTGAGGCGGCGTTGGCTAAAGATAGTCTTGGGAAATAATTTTGGTTTTGTGAAGTAGATTAGAAATAATGGCACGCGGACTAACGCAGGACTAACACGGATTTGTTTCGTATGTTTGTCATTTTAAAATAGCTACAATAGAAAGATTTTTATAGTGGAATTTTGTGTGAATTGTATTGAAAATTGAAACCGCGACATAAATTGAACATTGATTACTCACGACCTTTGGTTGTGTTGACTTCAGAGATGCGGTAAATGATTTGAACGAAACCCGGAATAAGTTAGAAATAACTTGTTTATCGACGGGATTTCGGTTATTTTTATAGTTGGAAGTTTTTGAGAGTTGGGTTTTCCGTGTGGAAAATCTCTCGAAATATGTGTTTGTTAGAAAGGTTGGTGTTAGATGAATAAGTTTGATACTTTTGTTTTGGGGTTGATAACTGGGGTGTTGATGATGATGATATTGGCGCTGGTTGTTCTTCCGCCAATAGTTGTGAACGCGGAATTCTTTGATGGGGGTGATGTAAAGGCAATTCGGCTCGAGAAGACTGGGATGGATATTATTTTTGTCTTGCCCGATGAGCCGAATGAAACAAAGTGTCTTAGTTTGCGAGAGGTGCTTGACAAGAAGTTCGGTAAGAAGAATGGTGCGGGGAAGATGGCGTTTGAGGGGAGAGTAAAGGAACTCGTCGGGTGGTGGGAAAAGAAGAAGTGATGACTCTTGGGTTGTTCCTGAGGGTTGATTGTTGAAATCTTAGAAAGTGAAGTGTGAGATGGGAAATTAGTTGTCATTCTGGTGGTTGTGGTCGGGCTGGTTGGTTCAGCGTCGGCGGAGTTGCCGAAGGATGTGGCGGATGTCCACAATGGAAGGGATTTGGTTTTCGACGCCAACAGCGTGGGAGTAAGGGCTTCTGTTGGAGGTTCAGTTGGGGCGTTCGTCGTATCAGATGGCACGAAGATGTGGGGAGGTGGAGAGGGAATATATGGCGAACCAGTGTTCGATGTGTTTGGCGATATCACTCGTGGTTTTTCTCCGAAAGATGTGGTCGGCATCTCGGTGAATTATGTTGGGCCAGCGTCGGCTATGGTTGACATCGACCAAGACAGAGAGAACCGCGTCAACAATCGAGGATACTTCGACGGACCGCAGTTGAGGACGTTGAAGATTTTCTGGCGGCACACCGCGGAGAATTCCCTATATGAAGTTGGCGGTGGGCGGGACATGTTCCTTGGATTCGAACCGATGTTTATCGGCGACGAATACCAAGGTTCGATGCCCTTGATGTTGAGGTACTCGAGATACTTCGACAACGGGATATCTTTCCGGTACGCTCGCTATCGGGGCGCCGACAAGTTGTTTGATGTTCGGGCCTGTCTTCTTGACGGAGAGGGATGGAGGGGGATTGAAGATACATGGCTTGGTAAGTCTTATCCGAGTTACGGCGCGCAAGGACGAGTAAACATCAGTGAAATACTGGGGCTCCGGGGTTTCTATGGGGACCTGTCTCTGCTCGGTTCGTGGACAAACGCGGAGGGTGGAAGTCGTCCGGACGGGCTTGCGCATCCCGAATGGAAAGAACAACTTGGGCACACTCTTTATGGAGCGGAGTGGTCGCGGGAATTGTTTGGGTTGAAGTTCCTGACACGATTCACGATGGGTTCAATAGTCCGTGGTTCCAATGGTGCACACTACGACGAAGGGGTGCCTTATGAGAAGACGAATGGCTGGGTTTGGGAGAATCAGTTATCCGGCATTCGAATTGGGAGATATGATGGATTTACTCCATACTTTTCTCTTTCGAACGCGAAGATCAACGGTGCGCCGTATTGGGTGTGGAAGACGCTGAACACTACTTCTGAAAAGATGTGGAAGGTTGGCGCCACGTTCGACAAGCTCTTCGGGGTGAAGGGGTTGTGTCTGGTGGCAGATTATTTCCAAAAGGATTTGGAACGGGAAGGACGATTGGGACTGCCTTCGGAGTTGGGGCGGTCAGGTCGGGGTAGTGTATAGTTTCTAACGACGAGATGTGCCGATGGCTCTTGAAAATAAATATTGAGAGCCATCGGCTATGATTGGTGAAATGGGAATTTAAGAAAGGTTGGTGTGAGATGAATGAAAAAGGATTTTGGTGGCGGACGAGGGTGGTTGCAAAGGGGGTGCTGAATGTAGTAGTTATAGTAGTTTCGGCCGTGGTCAGCTGGGCGGTCGTTATTGGGATTATTGTAGGAATCATCTGGCTGATTCGTACGCTTTGATAGAGTTGCTGAACAGTATTGAAAGGAAGAAAGATGACTAGCAAAAATATAAAGGCAAGTGGGGCGGCTCAGGGAGAGAAGGGGGGTGGTTCGTGGAGAAAGTGGTTGGCGGCGCAGTGGTGGAGATGGTTGGCGGTTGTGTTGATACTGACGCTAATTTTCTTCATGATTATTGCTACGCTGTCTCTTTGGGGTTTGAGTAGCGATAAAGAAGAGAAGAAGTGCGTCGCCACAAAAGTCAGCGTCGGTGAAAGGTACATCATCGAGAAATGCGAGATTACTCGCGCTGGGACGAGAGTTCTTGTGAGTACCTATGCTCACAGCGACGTGGACGGCGGAGAGTTTCTGTTTTTCCTCACCGGCGTGAGCGAAGATTGCGCTGAGAAATTTAAAAAAGCGAAGGTTGGAGAGGACTACCTCATCTTCAACAGCGTCCGCGGAATTAAGAGTCGCGGGACGAGGGAGTGGAATGGGGAGGAGTATGTGGTGATGGAAACTTCGATGGCGTTTCGCCAGGAAAAAAGCGAGACGCGTCGGGTAGAGAGTAAACCTGAGGGAGCGATTGCGACGAACGAGTGATTGTTTGTTGCGCCCTACTCTTTCTTTTGAGAGTGGGGAGTCATCATATTTATATTAGTCCAAGGAGGAGGGGAGCAGAATGAACACCTATCTGTCAATACTTTTGATGGAAGGTCGTCTTAGTTTGCCGACTAATGCTCCCCTCCTTTTCGTAAAGTTTTTAAGGTTTGAAGTAGTTAGTTGTGTAATAATAAATACAATTAATCACTTCGAGCAATTTGCTCTTTGAACATAGACGACATTTAGTAATCCTCCAGAGATTGTGATATCAGTTTTCTTTGGAGTTGTAACTGTCGTTGATTAATTATATTCGGAAAGGAGGTAAAATACCTATTCGTCGTCGTGAATTCTTAAAAGAAGGCAGTGAGAAAGGAGGTGTGGGACGGATATATTGTGTGACTACTTTTCATTGCTCGTGACAGACGCCGTAAAGATTGGCGTCGCTTACTGGAATTAAAGGTAGTCGCGTAAATTCGAAAAGTGTGTTTAGACCCCGAAGAGGAATAGTGGGGAAGTGGATGTAGACGGTGGAGATCATTCAGAAGAGCGTGCGGTAAGACACGGCGATTCCTCCACTAGAAAGGTTCTATGTTTATCTACACAAAGGAGACAACGGGTAGACTAGCTTGTGTTGTGACGCCGTGGTAAAGCAAGGGTTGTTTGGCAATTGTTGCTGAATGCGTGGCGTCGTGGAAGCCCCATGGGAAGTAGACTCTCTTCCTTCTCTGCTCTCATTGGGGCTTCTTTTTTATTGTCATCTTCTGCTTCCTTTCTATCTTGGGCTTTCTATGGAGAGATGGCCCAAGATTTTTTCGTAAAGTTTTTAAAGTATATTGTATACAATGTGGTATGCTATATGAAAAGATTACTGCTTTTTTGAAGAAAGAGGGGGAACCATGTACACAGAAAGAAATTGTCGCGGTTTTGCCGGGAATTAATCGAGCGGTATTGCTTGGCTATCTTCGTTGTTTGGTTGACGTCGGTAAAATCAAATCTAAGGATAGTGGAAAAGCGAAGGTATATTTTTTGTAAGATGAATTTTTGTTAATTTATTTGGGCGGTATTGTGCACTATGTAGTATTCTATACATGGTTAATAAAAATTAATTTGTTGAGGGAATTTGTGCTGTAAAGTTAAGTTTATATATTTTGTAGATGTGGTTGGGCGATGGTGGTGGAATATGTTTTGTTTATTATTGGGATTTGTTTTTTGGTGAAGGGAGCCGACTGGATTGTTAATGGTGCTTCGTTAATGGCTCGGAGATTTGGTGTTTCGAATTTGATAATTGGATTGACTATTGTGGCGATTGGGACGAGTTTGCCTGAACTTACCGTCGGTATTTTTTCTGTGATAAAAGGAAATTCTGGAATTGTTTTTGGTAATATTATTGGGGCAAATATTGCTGATGTTCTTTTGGTTTTAGGAGTAACTGCTATAATTCGGAAAGTTGATGTCAAGACCGAGACCGTTTGGAAACAGATTCCTTTTGCGATTTTGGCTGCTTTTATTTTATTTTTATTTTCGAGTGAAACGATATTTGGACTTGAGAGGACGGAACTGACTTTTGTTGAGGGTTTTCTTTTTGTCGCCCTGCTGGTTTATTTTTTGTATTCTGTTGCGCAGATGAGCAAGCGCGAGAAAAAAAATGGGGAAGGTTCCTTGAATTTTGATTTAATTAGTAATATTTGGTCTATGGTGAATGTTGAAAAAAAAGTTAAGGGATTAAAGAACAGATTTAATCATTTTGATTGGAAAGTTTTCGGGAAATTTGTCGTCGGTGTTTTGATGATTTATTTTGGCGGGCGATGGGTCGTGTCTGGTGCTTCTTTTATTGCAATGCAGTTTGGATTGAGTTCTTTTTTGATTTCGGCAACTATCGTTTCTCTCGGGACGACGCTGCCAGAATTTGCTGTTTCAGTTTTTGCGACAATTCGAGGTAAGGTGGACATGGCTGTTGGGAATATTTTAGGGAGTACCGTCTTTAATATTTTTGGCGTTTTGGGTATATGCGCAATTGTCAAACCAATGGTGATTCCTAATTTTATTTATATAGATGTTGCAATAATGTTTTTCGCGTTGCTGCTGCTGTTTGTTTTTATGTTTACGGGGAAAAATCATTCTTTGAGGCGGAAGGATGGTGTTGTGTTTGTGCTATTTTATATTTTATATATTGTGTATTTGGTTTTTCGAGGTTAATTGAAAAAGTCGTTCAAACTTTTTTGCTTTTTTGATTCATTAAATATTTTTAATTTTTGAAGTCCTGCATCGATTCGTTTTTCTGAAAAGTCGTGGGCGAGTAATATTTTTTTTATTTTTTTTTCGTTGGGGTTTTTGAATTGGATATCTTTTACCGATGATGATTTATATTCGTGGAATTGCTTGAAAATTTCCTGCCAGTCGAAAATGAAGTCGAAATTTTTTTGGACTTGTTTGAAAATTTCTATTGGATATTTATGTTTCTGAACAATTTCCAATGCTTTTTTTTGTCCGAGTCTTTTTACTCCGCCGGGATTGTAATCTGTCCCGACGAGAATCGCAAGACATATTAATTGGTCTTTATCAATCTCGAGTTTATTGACAATATTTTGGAATTCGATTAATTCTGGTTTGACGTCGACATAGAGACCTGATGGGGTTTTTTTTCGGCGTGGCGACGTTAAATTTCTTACGAGATATGGAGTTCCGTATAATATGGCGTCGTAATCTTGTGATGCTGCTGCCCAGACTTTTCCTGTTTTGGCGAGTGTTGCGGCTTCCGCTTCACCTTCTGCTGGTGCTTGAATTATTGGTATACCTAATGCTTCTAATAAATCTTTTGATTGTTGAATTATTTCGTCTGTTATTCTTACAAATCTGGCTGAATATTTTCTCATTTCTTTTATGTCTTCTTTTTGTTTTGCTTCGGTATACCGTTCTTCGGCTATTTTTTTTGCTTCTTTTCTGGCTTCTATTTCTTTTTGTTTCAATTCTGGAGGTATTCCATCGAAGACATAAACTGGTTTGATTCCTTTTTGAAGTAAATTGATGTTTCGGTAAAATAAGCCAGAGAGGTGTGATGTGATATTATTGTCTTTGTCCATTAGTGGAGTGCCGTCGGGCTGACGGATTGTTGTAAGAAATTGGTAAAGTGTGTTGAATGCGTCGATTGCTATAATTTTTCCTTTTAGTTCTGAAATTTCGATTTCCTTTCGCGGGATAATTTCTGATATTTGGACGCCCATGTTATTTTAAGGATTAGAAGTTAATAATTATTTTGGTTATGGATTACTCCACCTATATCTGATGTATTCCCTGGCTATTAGTCTTGGTAGCGAATTTTCTCCTTCGGTGGGGATTGAAAATCTTTTTGCTATTTTTTCCGCCAACCTTCCCTCGTCTCGTCTTTGGTGTGATGATGTTTGTCCTCCGAATAATCCTGGCTGTATAGTGGGCGTGTCTAATTCATCCATGTCTAAAGCGAGAGCTGATATATTGCAAATTTCGTGAAGATATTTTGTAACTATTTTAAATTTATCGTTGTCAATGGGATGGAAAATTTTGTAAATGGCATTGCTTGCTGCTTGTTCTGGGCTAACGGCTAGCGTTGGTATTAGTCTTCCTGCATAGTTGTTGTAGGTTTCTATTGGTGGTCTTTCTACTCTTGGTAACTGAAAACAGAAAAAACGTTTTTGTCTAGGTGCCATTTTTATAAATTTGCTTGTTCATATAATATTTAAAGTTAATTGTATTTTATTTTTTATGGAATTTGAATTTGTGCCGGTGGATTTTGATTATTTTGATTTTGAAGGGCGGAATTATGTGCGGATGATTGGGCGAAACGAGAAGGGGCAAAAAGGTTGCGTTGTTGATTTTCATGATGCGAATTTTTATGTCGTATTGAAGAAGGGCGCGGACGTTAAGAAGATTGTTGAGAAAATTAAAGAGATTGAAGTTCGGCGGTCGGGGAGGGTGACGAAAGTTTTGCGGACTGAGGTTTTGGACAAGAAATTTTTGGGAAAGAGTGTAAAAGCTGTTCGGATTTTTGTGACAAATTATAAGGATGCTCACGATGTCGCGTCGGAGATTGGGGATTTGGATGGGATTGACAAGAGAAGGGAATATGATATTCCGATGGTGACGAAATATATTAAAGAGAGTGGGGTTGAGCCGTTGAGGTGGTATACCGTCGAGGGGCAGGAAATAGAGGATGAAAATCAGTTGAGCGGTGTTGCAAATTTGAATGTTGATTTTTGTGTTTTGGCTAACAAAATTAAGCCGTCGAAGAATGATAAAGAATTTGTCCCGAAAATTTTGGCTTATGATATTGAAACCAATGATAGGGAAATTGGGAAGGGCGATGTTTTAATGGTGTCGTTTTTTGGTGATGGTATTAAGAAAGTTTTGACTTGGAAAAAATGTGGGAACGCGCCGAATTATGTTGAGTTTTGCGAGGACGAGGGGAAAATGATTGAGAGATTTGTTGAATGTGTTAATGATTATGCGCCGGATATTTTGACTGGTTATTTTTCGGATGGTTTTGATTTGCCTTATTTGAAAGCTGTGGCTGAGCGGAGTGGAATTGATTTTGGTTTGGGAGTTGATGGCAAAGGTCCGCTGTTTAGTCGGGGACGAATTCCGTCTGGTAAAATTTCCGGAATTGTTCATGTTGATTTGTATCGTTTTGTCGACGCTGTTTTTTCTCAATACTTGCAGAGCGAGACATTGAGTTTAAATGAAGTTGCGAAGGAATTGGTCGGCGAAGAGAAGGAAGATTTTGATTTTAGTAAATTAAGTAATATGAAAGATTTGGATTGGCGTGATTTGTTTTCTTATAATTTGCAGGACTCGGTTGTAACTTATAAATTAATGGAGAAAATTTGGCCTGATATTTTGGAGTTTAGTTTGATTGTGAAAGAGCCGTTGTTTGATGTGACGCGGGACCGGATGGCGACACATGTTGAGAATTATATTTTGCATAATCTTGATAGGTTTAACGAGATCGTTGAGAAGAGGCCGATGCATAATGAGATTGGTGAGAGGCGGGCGATGGGAAAGTATGAGGGTGCTTTTGTTTTTGAGCCTAAGCCGGGACTTTATGAGAATTTGGTTATGTTTGATTTTACGTCGATGTATGCGTCGGTCATTGTGAGTTATAATTTGTCGAAGGCGAGTTTAATTGAGCCACATAAAAAAGGAAATGATTTGATTGTTGAGTTTGAAAAGAAGAAATCTTTTTTTCCTGAGATGTTGGAGGATATTATAAAGAGAAGAAAAAAATACAAGAAAGAATTGGCGCAGAATCCGTCGGGGATATTAAAGGCGAGATCGAACGCTTACAAGTTGCTGGCGAATGCGGCTTATGGTTATCAGGGATTTTTTGGAGCGAGATATTATTGTCGTGAGGCGGCGGCGGCGACTGCAAGTTTTGCTAAAAAAAATATTTTGGGTGCTATTGACAAGATTAAAAAAGCTGGGTATACCATCGTATACTCGGATACTGATTCTATTGCGTTTTTGCAGGGGAGCAAAACCGAAAAAGATATCTTGAAATTTTTGAGTGAAATTAATGCTGGGTTGCCAGGAATTATGGAATTGGATTTGGAAAATTTTTATAAGAGGGGATTGTTTGTTTTGAAAAGGGGAGGCGTTGGTGGAGCGAAAAAGAAGTATGCTCTTGTCGACGAGAAGGGGAGGATTAAGATTCGTGGGTTTGAGACTGTGCGGCGGGATTGGTGTCGGTTGACTCGTGATTTGCAAAGTGATGTTTTGTCGAAGATTTTGGAGGATGGGGACGAGAAACGGGCGTTGAAAGTTTTAAAGAAAGTTGTTGAGGATTTGATGAAGCGGAAGGTTGGGTTGGATGAGTTGATGATTCGGACGCAGTTGAGGCGTGGACTTGGGGATTATGTTTCCGAGGGGCCGCATGTTGTCGCTGCAAAGAAGATGGAGGCGTTGGGCGTTCCGGTTTCGACTGGGATGTTGATTGAGTATTTTATTGGGGAGGGTTCGGGGAAGAGGATTGGGGATAGGGTTCATTTGGCTGGGGATAGGGTTGGGTATGATGTGGATTATTATTTGAAGAATCAGATTTTGCCGGCGGTCGAGAATATTTTTGAGGTTTTTGGGGTTGATGTTAAGAGTGTGGCTGAGGGGTCAGAACAGAAGAAGTTGTTTTAATGTGGACTTTAATTCCATAATTATTTAAAATAGATTTCTATTCAAAATGTTATGAAGAAAAAATTTAGAATATCTTATTTATTAATTGGAATTTTGTTTTTACTTTTAATGTCTTCATTTGTTTATTTTTCGATTAAGATTCGTGATATTAAGAACTCTGTTATTGAGACGAATTCTTTGATGAATCAAAATTTTAACTCGATTAATAATAACATTAATTCTATAAATTCGGATATTGATAAAATTAATTCTGATATTAATCATCTTGATATTTCCGTTTTGGAGACTCGGGAGGATTTTGAAGAACAGATTAGTAAAATTAAAGCGAAAACTTCTGCTGATTTTTCTGGGATTATTAAGTATTCTATCGAGGCTGTTGTTTCGATTCAGACGAATGTTGCGCAAGGAAGTGGGTTTTTGATTACGAGCGACGGTTATATCGTGACAAATGCTCATGTTTTGGAAGGTGTAAAATATGCCACTGCTATTACTGCCAATCAAGACGAATATTCCATGTTACTTGTTGGTTATAGTTCGACATTGGATTTGGCTTTGTTGAAGATTGAAGATGAGAATTGGGATTATTTAAAATTTGCGGACTCTGGTGATGTTGATTTGGGGGACAAGGTTATTGCGATTGGGAATCCTTATGGATTATCTTTTTCTGTTACCGAGGGGATTATTTCCGCCGTTGGACGAACGATAGGTGATTTTGGCGGGAAGTATATTCAGACTGATACTGCGATTAATGCAGGGAACTCAGGTGGTCCTTTGATTGATGTTAATGGTGAAGTTGTTGGGGTTAATAATTTGAAAATTGATGCCGATAATATTGGGTTTGCTTTGGAGAGCAATTATGTTGCTGATGAGATTAATGTGATTGCGCTGGAGAAATTGGGATATGAATTGATTTAGGAAATGATATAAAGCTTGTTTTGAATGTTTTTTTATGGATATTAAGAAGAATTATTCTGAGTATCTAAGAGAGAAGTTTCCGCCTAAGGTGAAGTTTGTCGAGAGGATGGAGGCGTTGATTGGGAGGGATGATGCGAAGAAGTTTTTTGAGATTTGTTATACGCCGACGCCGAATTCTATTAGGTGTAATACTTTGAAGATTTCGGTTGAGGATTTGAAAGGTCGGTTGAAGAGTTATGGGTGGAAGGTGCGACAACCGTTTGCTGAGTTTCCTGAGGTTATGATTGTTGATTCGAAGTTGGGACCAGGCGAGTTGGGGAATTTGAAGGAGCATTTGCTTGGGTATTATTATGTGCAGGAGATTTCGTCGATGCTGCCGATATTTGTGTTGAAGCCCGTCTCTGGTGATTTTGTTTTGGACTTGTGCGCGTCGCCCGGCTCGAAAACTACGCAGGCTGCGGCGATGATGGAAAATTCTGGGACGATAATTGCGAATGAGATTTCGATGGGGCGGGTTGCGATTTTGAATTTTAATTTGGAGAGGTGCGGTGTTATGAATGCGATTGTGACGAGGAAGGAAGGGGTTGCTTTGTGTGAGAAGTTTTTGAAGAAGTCGAAGTTTCGGTTTGATAAGATTTTGGTTGATGCGCCTTGCTCGGGCGAGGGAACTTTGAGGAAATCACCGAAGACGTTTGAGATGTGGAATTTGAATATGATTAAGAAAATGGCTGGGGTTCAAAAGAGGTTGGCTTCGGCGGCTTTGAAATTGTTGAAGGTTGGTGGGACGATGATTTATTCGACTTGTACTTTGGCACCGGAAGAAGATGAGGGTATTGTTGATTATCTTGTTAAAAATTTTGATGTTGTCGTCGAGCACCCAACTAGTGTACCCCTAGTGGTCGGTCTTCCAGGGTCGACCTCTGACGGGGCAAAAATTGAGTTGCCTCTTAAATTTAGATGTGGGGTTACTGTTTTTGGCGATATGATTTTTGATGAGAGTGTGAGAAATTGTTTGAGGTTATATCCGCAAGACAATAATACGGATGGGTTTTTTGTTGCTAAATTGAGGAAGGTTGGAGATGGGGAAATAGGGGGTAGGAAGTAGATGGTAGGAAGTAGGGAGGAGTTGAGATGAAGCCTAAATATGTTTATCATGGTAGCCCGAATGGTAATATAAAAATTTTTGAACCGAGAAATCCTAATGACGTTGGGAGGAGCAAGCATAATCTTCATAAGGGTGTTTATGCGACTAAGTTAAAAAAATGGGCAATGATTCTTGGAATTCTGGCTGGCAAAGGGATTAAGTGTTCAAGAATAAATATTGAATCAAAGAGGATTGAAGGTATTATTTTTGGAGGCAAGTCGACGCAAAAATATTTTTATGTTTATACTTTTGATTCCGATAAGTTTAGAAATATTCCTGTCAATAGTCATCAATATATTTGTCGAGAAGAAATTAAGCCATTGAAAGTTGAGAAGTTTTTAGTTAAAGATTATTTAAAGTGGATTAGATATGCTAACGATAGAGAAATAAAGAATTTGAGAAATATGGTTGGTGATAAAAAAATGAAGGAGATTTTGGGATGAAGATACAGATTTTGGATAAGACGAAGAAGCGGAAGTTTTTGGCGGGGTTGGAGGAGTTTGGGTTAGTGAAGGTTCCGGAGATGTTGGTGCGAGTTGGGATGGAGAGGATTCGGGCGTTTTCGGGAGATTTGTCGAGGGAGGAGGTGATGGAGATTTGGAGGTTGGCGCCGATTGAGGGGATTGGGTTGTATGTTGGGAAGGAATTTTTGAAGAAGAGTGGGGAACGTGAAGTTAGGTTGAGTATCGACGGGATGCATATTTGGAAAGAGCAGTTAATGAAGAGGATTTTTGTTTTGTCGAGGGAGCAGGAGAAAAGTTGGTTTGAGGGGAAAGATATTATGCTCGGGGATGATAAAATTGATGATGGTTTTGTTTTGGTGAAATCGGCGGATGGAAAGGATTTTGTTGGGATGGGGAAGGTAGGTGGCAGGGATAAGGTGTTGGGTGTTAAGATTTTGTTTGGATATTTGCCGAAGGAGAGACGGAGAAAAATTGGCGTTGTATAGGAAAGAATAAATATGTTGAGTTTGTTGAATTTTTATGGGAATTAAGGAATCGTTGAGAAATTATTTTATGAGAGTTTCTGGAGCGGAATTGGAGATTGCGGAAGCTGAAGCGAAAGAAGAAAATGCGAGGAGAGATTTGATAATGGTGATTGAAGAAGCTGGTGCGGTTCGCGAGGCAAGAATGGATTATTTGGCGGTTGTTCTTACGGGAAAATGTTCTCCTTTGGATGAAGGGGGATTGGAAAGGTTAGGAATAAATGATGCTTTGATTAGAGTTGGGAGGGAGAGATTTGGCGAGGTTAAAAAACTTGGTGAGAAGATTGAAAAATTGAGAGGGAAATATTTTAGTTACGTCGCTGAAAGCGTTTGCGAGACGGAAGGAGTTAGGAAAGTTCCTGTTATGGTTTATAGCGACGGGCATATTGTTTATACAAATAGGAAATTTGAGAGGAGAGTTCCTTCTAATTATTTATTTGGAGTTTCTTTGAAAGAAAATGAGGAACTTGGCGTTGCGTTGCGTAAAGGGAAAGGTTTTGAAATTGAAAGTGAAAAAGGGAAATTGGTTTTTGTTCCTCGAGAAAAAAAGGCAGGCGATATTAATGTGGCTTATTTTTTGCCGGAGGAAAGTAGATTGAGAGGGAGAGTTGATGCGTTTAAAAAAAAGAGTGAGCAAGTTGCTAGAAAAGTTTATGAAAAATTAAAGGGACGCGAGATCGAATTGGCGTGATGAAAAAATCTGAGATTGAAAGCTATGTGAAGGCGGGCGAGATTGCGAAGGAAGTTAAGAAGTTTGCGCGGGGGATGATTAAGCCGGGCGTGAAGTTGATTAATATTGCCGACGCTGTTGATGCGAAAATTGTCGAACTTGGTGGTGAGGCGGCGTTTCCTGTGAATTTAAGTTTGAATGAAGTTGCGGCGCATTATACTCCGGCGCCTGGGGACGAGAAAATTGCTGAGGGAATTTTGAAAGTTGATATTGGAGTTTGCGTTGATGGGTTTATTGCGGATACAGCGTTTAGTGTTGACTTGACTGAGAATGGGAAGTTTAAAGAAATGATGGAGTTGAACGAGAAGATTTTGGAGGAAATTAGTAAGGTTGTCAAATCGGGGATGGAGGTTCGCGAGGTTGGAAATGCTGCACAAGATGTGCTTGAAGAATTTAATTCTTCGAGAGAAGTGAGAAGTCAGAAGTCAGAAGTCAGAAAAAAATATTCAATTATTAAGAGTTTGTCGGGACATGAGTTGGGGCGGAATAATATTCATGCGGGGTTGACATTTTCGAACTATAGGAATGAAAATCGGCGGGTGGTTGAGGATATGGCGTTTGCGATTGAGCCATTTGTGACGACGGGCATTGGTGATATTTATGAAGGACCGACTGGTGGGATTTATGTTTTGCAGAGCGAGGAAAATGTTCGGGATAGGGACTCGAGGGAGGTTTTGAAATTTATTAGGGAGAAATTTGTCGGGCGTCCGTTTTGCCTTCGCTGGATAGCGAAGGCAAGCTCGTCGCTTGTCGCTGGTATCTTGTCGGTTGTGAAGTTGAAATTTATATTGGGCGAGATGGTGAAGTCTGGGATTTTGCATGAGTATCCGATGCTGATTGAGAAGAGTCGGGCGCCGGTTAGCCAGTTTGAAAATACTTTTGTTGTTAGTGATGGGAAGGTTTTGGGGACGACGGGGGATGGGAAAGTTTGATTGGTGGTGAAAATTAATTAAAGAAAGAACACGGACGGGCACGGATTACATAGATTAACACGGATTTTTGTTTGGTAAAAATTAAAGGGTTCTAAAGTGGGAGGAATGTAAAAATTAAATTTTTATCCGGCGTAGGTGGCGCCGTCGGAGAGCGCGGCTTTTGCTGACTTGAGATATTTTGATTCGACTTGCTTGTAGCGTTGCTGGTCATTTTTTGTGACGGACGGCTGAACTTTTTCCATTGCTTGTTCAAAATGTTTTTTTGTGATTTTTTTTGTGTCAATGTCTTCGCGGAGTGCAAGCATTGCGGCTTCACGGCATAGCGATTCGATGTCGGCGCCGGTGTATCCGTCGGTTTCTTCTGCGAGTTTATTAATGTCTACTGATTTATCGAGGGGCATATTTTTTGTGTGGATTTTCAGGATTTGAACTCTTCCGACTTTTTCCGGGACCGGGACATAAACAATTCTGTCGAATCTTCCGGGCCGCATTAAGGCTGGGTCGAGGATGTCTGGTCGATTTGTTGCGCCGATGACGATTACATTTATTAGGTCTTCGATTCCGTCCATTTCTGCCAACAATTGATTAAGAACATTTTCCGTGACTCTTGAACCACTTGCGTATGCTTCGCCTCGTTTGCCAGCAAGAGAGTCAATTTCGTCAAAGAAGATTACGCAGGGCGAAACTTGTCGTGCTCGTTCGAAAATTTTTCTGACGCCTTCTTCGGATTTACCAACCCACATACTTAGTAGACTTGGACCTTTGATTTGGATGAAGTTTGCTTCGGATTCGTTGGCGACGGCTTTTGCCAGTAGTGTTTTTCCGGTTCCGGGCGGACCATAGAGAAGGACTCCTTTTGGCGGCCTGATTCCCATTCGTGTAAATGAATCCGGAAATTTAAGCGGCCATTCGACTGCCTCTTTCAAATCTCGTTTTACATTTTCAATTCCGCCGATGTCATTCCATCTTGTCGTCGGTGTTTCAACTAAAACTTCTCGCATCGCTGATGGTCGAACAATCTTTAATGCTTCATCAAAATCTTTTTGTGAAACTCTTAATTCGTTTAATGTTTCTTGCGGGATTTCCTTGTCTTCTTCGAGATTGAATTTGTGAATGTTCCTCCGGAGAACTGTCATCGCAGCTTCTTTTGCGAGGGAATTTATGTCGGCGCCGACGAAACCGTGAGTTTTTCTTGCGAGTTCTTCGAGTTTTACAGATTTTGTTAGTGGCATTCCTCGTGTGTGAATTTTTAAAATTGATAATCTACCTTCTTTATCTGGGACGGAGATTTCAACTTCTCGGTCAAATCGGCCTGGTCGTCTTAGTGCTGGGTCGATTGAATTTGGGCGGTTTGTTGCGCCGATGACGACAACTTTTCCTCGAGATTTTAATCCGTCCATCATCGTTAATAGTTGTGAGACAACTCTCCGTTCAACTTCACCACCGGTATCTTCTCGTTTTGGAGCGAGTGAATCTATCTCGTCGATAAAAATAATTGCGGGTGCGTTTTTTTCTGCCTCGTCGAAGATTTCCCGAATTTTCTTTTCTGATTCTCCGTAGAATTTTGACATAATTTCTGGACCATTTAATAAAATAAAGTGTGCCTCAGATTCGTTGGCGACGGCTTTTGCCAGTAGTGTTTTTCCGGTTCCGGGCGGACCATAGAGAAGGACTCCTTTTGGCGGTTCGATTCCAAGACGTGAGAAAATTTCGGGACGCTTCAATGGGAGCTCAACCATTTCTCTAACTTTTTTGACTTCATCTGTTAGTCCGCCGATGTCTTCGTAGGTTATTTGCGGAATTGATTCTTCTGAAATTTCGACGGCTTTTGGACTTAAAGTTATTTCTGTGTTTTCCGTGATTATTACTGGCTGATTTGGATTGGTCGAAATTATTGCGAATCTTATTTGCGTTAGTCCGCCTGGCATGCCACCGAATCCCATTTGCCCAAAAAAGTCGCCAAATATATCTCCAAATTCTTCGGACATTATATCTTTTCTTTGTTGGGCTCCACCCATGACAACTATGTCTCCTTTTGTAACTGGTTTACCAAGAAGTCCTCGTTTGAAATTGTCCGGGTCGCCTTGGACCATAATTCCTTTTTGAGCGGGTGCGATTGTAATTTTTTTTGCCTCTTTAATTTCTTTTTTTCTGATTTCAACTTGTTCTCCAATTCCCGTCTTAGAATTTTTTCGTGCAATTCCATCCATTCGAATTATATCTTCGCCTCTGTCTGCCGGGTATGCTATATCGACGATTGAGTGTGTTTCTCTGTCGCCCTTGATAGATATAATATCTCCTCTCTCTAAATCAAGTTTTCGCATTAGGATTGGGTCAATTCTCACGATTCCTTTGTATGCATCGTCTTGAAGTGCTTCGACTACTCTTAATTTAATTATTTCGTTTAATTCTTTTTTCTTTACCATTTGAAATTTAGGGAAAGTTTTCCGACATCCTCCATACACATATTTACCATTTCGTTCATTTGTTTTTCTTGTTCGTTCATGAAGTCAATTATTTCTCTTGGAATTGAAACAGCGTATGAATTCCCTATGTATCTTAATTTGACTTTGAAGTTTTTTTTCTTTAGAGTTTGAAAGTCCCCGAATTCTTTTAAATCTTCCGGATGAATAATTTGATTTTTACATTTTTCGCATTTTATTGCTCTGAGATGAAATCCATTCTTATATATAGTCGCTGGCTCCATTTTTTTACTGCAATGTTTGCAAAGGATTGTGTTTTCGAATATATCTGTCATGTGTATATTTGTTGTATATACTTTATAAATTTTTGGTTTGGGAAGAATTATAAATGGATTTTGGTTGGTTGGCATATGAGTAGAATGTTTAATGGATTGAGGAAATTTTGGAAATTTTTGCATGAGGATAGTTGGTCGTCGTTTGTTGTGACTTTGATTTTGGCGATTATTATTATTAAGTTTATTTTTTTCCCGAGTTTGTCTTACTTAACTGGGACGCCGTTGCCATTGGTGATTGTTGAGAGTTGTTCGATGCATCATTATGAAAATGGGTTTGAAAAAATTTTTGATACAAGCGATGTTTATGGCGAGAAAAACATTTCTTTGAGTGATAGTATTGATTGGATTTTTCAGAATGGGTTTAATAAGGGTGATGTGATTTTTGTCGTCGGGGAAAGAG
>Ga0268277_1001014_pt1 | contig 20658 bp, 15 predicted proteins | sample saktaG_5_FD_190132 | JGI IMG/M metagenome (GOLD analysis project Ga0268277, IMG submission 190132) | Saline water microbial communities from Sakinaw Lake, British Columbia, Canada - sak_2010_1_5_50m | ecosystem: Environmental > Aquatic > Non-marine Saline and Alkaline > Saline ...
TGAGTTAAAAATCGATTTTGGCAATACACAGAGTTGCAATACTTACCTGATGTCGAAATTTGACGACCTGTTGATGGGAATTAACAATCTATATGGTAAAGAATTGATGAATGAATTGATTCAGCGGCTGGAGAAAACCATTGCCCAATTCCACAAAGATATCAAAATCCTGATATCGGATATTCAAAGTGAAGAAACCAAGCAGTCGTTCCGTTCCGGAATTTCGGTGCTTCCCAAACCTCAAAAAAATGAAACACCGGAAATGGCCGCAGAAACAGCGTCAATGTCTGTCGAGTGATAATTCAAATAATTATTTTATGAAAATATTGAACCGTAAATATGGGAGTAGTTAATGAAAGAACTGATTAAGACTATAGTTTTAGTTTTGCTTGTCGCCGTTTCCGTTTATTTTATCTTCGTCGTGAACAAGGTAAATGATCGGATGGACCAGTTGAATGTAGCTGATTCGGTGCATGTTGTAAACATCGACCGCTTTGATCATAATGTGCATGATCTTGAGCTTCAATTTTTTGGTCGTGGTAGACATATTCAGCAGTTTCAGAAAGATCTGACCGCAATGGATGAAAAATTGGATGAAACTGCCCGTAAATTTGATGTTAAAGTTGATTCACTTGGCCTGATAATCCGGGAATTGAGAATGAACACAGAGGCCGAATTGGCCAACCTGAAACGTGACCAGGAAGATACAGCAAACCGGCTTTCACAATTTCAACGCAATACAAACCGTTCGCTTACCGATATCCAGACTTCGGCCAGTCGTCTGGTTCGTGAGTTGAGTGATCTTGAAAAACGTGTCAAGACACTGGAAACTCCTCCTACGACGGAAACAAAGAAAAAGTGATGATGAACGTAAGAATAAAAAGCATCCGGCGGAACTGATTTATGTCGGGTGCTTTCATCTTTGGAGGGTGAGGGATGAAGCGCTTAGCTTTACTGGTAATAATTAGTATCTATTTGCTTAGCTGTGGTGGCGGTAAAGAAGCGATTTCTGACAGTACGCTACAGGAAGACCAGATCGCTCAATCACTTGTACAACAGGAGGGTGAACGTCCGGGTATTGCTCCGGAATCACTGAACCCCAAAGTACCTCCACAGAAAATTATTTCATCAACTAAAGCAGCTCCAAGTATTGCTGCCTCGAAAGACACTAAACCATCTGAACCCAAAAAGGCTGTAATAGAAGAAACTGTTAAAAAAAACACTGTCGCCGTTGCACTCCCGGAAAAGGTGGTGCAGATCCCAAAAGATACAGTTGTCGCTGTCGTCAAGGAACCCATTCAGATTGCAAAAAAAATCGTTGCTCCAGTTGCTGATATTGTTGAACGGCCGGCGAAACAACCAGTAATGGAACCGACAGGAAGTTTAAATTTCCAGAATCTTACTTTTGATGATATATATTTTGATGATAAATCCACAATGCCCAGTTCAACATTTAATTCGAACTATTACGTTACAATTGGTAAAATCGTAAAAGCCCTACGCACTGATCCTGAAATTAAAGTCCGCATAAATGGTTATACTGATTTTGAAGGATCCGATCAGTTTAATTATGACTTATCGGAAAAACGGGCAAAAACCTTTGGAAAAATATTGCTCGAACTTTTTCCAACGGAAATACAGAGTGAAATTGCACAACGGATTGAAATTAATCCAAAGAGTTCCAGCGATCTGTTGGTGGAAAGTAACAATAAAGCCCGCCGGACACTGAATCGTAGGGTTTCTTTTGAATTATTTTATGGAGAACTTCAGAATAATCCCTATGCTGTCTACATGCGTACTGGCCCATCTACGTCATATAAAGCCAGTTCCCCAGCCACTTCGACAGTGGTGTCCCGATCGAGTTCTGTTCCTGCCTCGATGCAGCAAAAACTCTATGATAAAGCCATGATGTTATTTAATCAGAATCGATATAATGAGTCAATTGAGATCTTTGATGAAATAGTTGCTATTGATCCTAGAAATTCATTAACCGACAACGCCTATTTCTGGATTGGTGAAGCGCTTTATTACCAGAATCGATATACGGATGCACTGCAAACATACCAGAAAGTTTTTGGGGCTGGTGATGGAAATAAAGAAGCGGCTGCGCAAATGCGGCTTGGTTATTGTTATTTTCGCTTAAATCAATTTGACCAAGCGATGATTGAATTCAGGAAAGTGATCAATAATTATCCGGATGCTCCTGAAGAGATACGTCGATCCGAGCTGGTACTGTCAAAAATTAAAAACAATTAATTTTAATAACTTCGGCAGATTTAAAATATTTTTATTATTTGAAATTTGCCGTTTCTTTTTATATTGAAATGGTGGGGATATATAAATCAAGTGTGTTACAGTGCCGGGGGGGGGAATCGAACCCCCATGGACCGAAGTCCGGCGGATTTTGAGTCCGCTGCGTCTACCAATTTCACCACCTCGGCAAAAAGCAGGTAAAATTAAGGTTTCTATCTTGAAAAACAAAAAACATTTACGGGGGGATTGAATTATGTTAGAAAAAAAATTCGATACGATTGCGGAGATGTTCATTTCTGTCACCAATAAATATGCCGATAAAACTGCTTATGGGTATAAAGTAGGTGACGAATGGAAGAGGATGACATTTGCACAGGTTCGCGAAATGGTTGAAAAGATTTCCTATGGGTTAAAATCATTAGGGATCAAACCCGGAGATCACATAGGAATTATTTCGCATAACAGCCATCTGTGGGCCATGTCGGATTACGCAACAGTTTGTGCGCGGGGAGTTTTGGCCACTATCTATCCGACTCTGACAACAAAACAGGTTAAATGGATTGTTCAGCATGCGGAATGCCGGTTTATTTTTGCCGGAGACCAGGAACAAGCAGAAAAGGTGTTATCATTTTTACCGGAGGTAAAGCAGCTTGAGAAGGTTATCGTACTTGATAACACGAAATTCGATAATGAAAATGTGATTCTATTGAGTGATTTGCTTGACATGGGCGAAAAGTATCAGTCTGGACATCCCGGTGAGTTCGAAAAAGATGCCATGTCAATTCATAAAGATGACTTGTTAACAATGATTTATACATCGGGAACTACTGGTGAGCCGAAAGGTGTAATGTTGACGCATGGCAATCTCAGCTCGAATATCGCCGGTAGTCTGGAAGTTATCACGGCTGATGAGAACGATACGTTTTTATCATTTTTACCATTAAGTCATGTTTTTGAAAGAATGGCAGGACATTATTTAGCGACTTCGGTTGGAGCAGAAATCTACTATGCAGAAAGTATCAATACAGTCGCAGATAATATGGGGGAAGTTCACCCCACTTTAATGACTGCCGTTCCAAGATTTTATGAGAAAGTATATTCAAAAATAATTGATAATATTTCTACTGCTTCTTCCATTAAACAAAAATTGTTTTGGTGGTCAATAAACGGTGGGAAAAAAGCAGAAAATCTGCGTGATCATGGCCGTCCGGTTGGTGCATTTCTTGAAACGAAATTAAAAATAGCAAATAAATTGGTGTTTTCGAAATTACAGGAAAAAGTCGGTGGTAAATTAAGATTTTTTGCATCAGGAGGTGCCCCGTTATCTAAAGAGATTGGGAAATTCTTCAAAGCTGCAGGTATATCGATACTTGAAGGGTACGGTTTGACCGAAACGTCGCCGGTTATTTCAATTAATCCGCTGGAAAAGAATAAATTAGGTACCGTTGGTCCTATCCTCTCAAATGTCGAGGTGAAAATAGCTGATGACGGTGAGATATTAACCCGCGGACCGCATATCATGAAAGGGTATTTCAAGAACGACGAAGCCACAGCTGAAGTCATTGATAAGGACGGTTGGTTTTATACCGGTGATATTGGGATGATTGATGAAGATGGATATTTGGCAATTACCGATCGTAAGAAAAATATTATTGTTACTTCCGGTGGTAAGAATGTGGCACCACAGCCTATGGAAAATGTACTGGTAACATCAAAATGGATTGAACAGATACTGGCAATCGGTGATAAACGGAAATTTGTTTCGGCATTCATCGTTCCGTCATTTCCGAATCTTGAAGCCTGGGGAAAAGAAAAAGAGTTAAAGTGGGAAACCAGAGACGAGCTTATTAAATTACCGGAAGTTGAGGAGCTTTATGATCGTGTTATTGAAGAATCAATGGAAGGGTTTGCTCAATTCGAAAAAGTTAAACGTTATGTACTGTTGTCCCAGGAATTTACTATTGAGAGTGGTGAATTGACACCTTCAATGAAAATCCGAAGAAATATTGTAGAGAAGAAATATCAGGATGTCATTAATCAGTTATATGAGGAGGTTGAATAGCGTTGAAAAGCAGTTATAGAGATTCCGGTGTTGATATTCAGGCGGGCAGAGATGCGGTTACAAATATAAAAAATATTGTAAAAGAAACATTTAGCCCAAATGTATTGACCGACATCGGATCTTTTGGCGGCTGTTTTGAATTTCCAGTACAGAAATACAGACAACCCGTGCTGGTTTCCAGTACCGATGGCGTCGGAACAAAATTGATGATTGCCATACAGATGGAACGGTATGATACCGTCGGGCAATGTCTGGTAAATCATTGTGTCAACGATATTTTAACCACCGGAGCACAGCCGCTCTTTTTCCTGGATTATATTGGTTTGGGAAAACTGGAGCCGCCTGTCGTTACTGAAATCGTACAAGGACTCGCAACGGCTTGTAAGGAAAATCATTGTGCATTGATTGGCGGCGAAATGGCCGAAATGCCGGGAATTTATCAGCAAAAAGATTTTGACCTCGCCGGAACGATTACTGGTGTTGCGGAGAAAGACCGGCTTCTGCCACGTAATATCCAGGCTGGCGATGTATTAATCGGCCTTCAGTCCAGCGGATTGCACACCAACGGATATTCGCTGGCTCGTTCCGTGTTACTTAAGCATCATGATTTATCTGAATATATCAAGGAACTGGATGCAGTGCTTGGCGATATATTGTTGAATGTGCACCGTTCATATTTACCAATCATCAAAGATTTGCTCGATAATGATGATCTGCACGGGCTCAGCCATATCACCGGTGGCGGTATCGAAGGGAATACCAGCCGGATTTTGCCCGATGGTTTAGGCCTAGATATCGATTGGGATTCATGGGAATGGTTGCCGATATTTTCCTATATTCAGCGCTTGGGGAATGTTGACAATGAGGAAATGCGCCAAGTGTTTAACCTAGGGATTGGCCTGATTTTGATTGTTGACAGTTCAGCACAGGATGTTATTCTTAATAATCTCAGGAAAAAAGGTGAAAAACCGATCGAGATCGGCCGGATAAAATAGAGTTTAAGATCTGGTAAATATGAGTAATAATCAGAAACGCAAGAAAATTGCCGTTTTAGGGGCCGGTAGTTGGGGAACCACGGTTGCCATTCATCTTCATAAATTAGATTTACATGTTATGATGTGGGAATATTTTCCCGAGAATGTTGCTTTCATGAATAAAACCCGTCGGAATCCGCTATTGACCGGTATTCCAATTCCCGATGAAATAATCATTTCCAATGATTTGAGCGAGACTATTAAAGATGCTGAAAGTATCATTGTCGCAGTACCGTCTCATACCATGCGGGATTTGCTGGGTAATGTCAAAGGTTTAATCGCTGATGATGTTATTATCGTCAATCTCTCCAAAGGAATCGAAGAGCATACCCTCTATCGGATGAGTGAGTTAATCCACCATATTCTCAATCACCCGGTTGAAAAAATTGTAACACTTAGCGGACCCAGCCACGCAGAAGAAGTATCCCGGGAAGTGCCGACCGCAATTGTTGCAGCGTCAAGTGACATCGACAGTGCGCGGTATGTTCAGAATTTGTTTAACTCGAGCTATTTAAGAGTTTACACCAGTGCGGATATCATTGGTGTTGAATTGGGCGGTTCTATTAAAAATATTATCGCGATTGCTTCCGGAATCTGTGATGGACTGGGTTTGGGTGATAATTCTAAGGCGGCATTGATTACTCGGGGATTGATGGAAATTATCCGGATGGGAGTTCAACTCGGTGCCAAGGAGGCAACCTTTGCCGGTCTCAGTGGTGTTGGTGATCTGATTGTAACTTGCGGCAGTAAGCATAGCCGGAACCGATACGTGGGTGAGGAGATTGGAAAGGGTCGAAATCTGGATGATATATTAAAGGGAATGTCAATGGTTGCCGAGGGAGTGCATACCTGCATGACGGTTCACCAGATGATTGAAAAATATCATATTTTGATGCCCATCTCCACTGAAATTTATATGGTTTTATTTGAGGGAAAAAACCCCCGAACTGCTCTGATTGACCTGATGACAAGGGATCCGGTCGATGAATGGCACTCCATTTCGAATGCATGATGAAGAATACCGTATTATTTTTAAGTACCTTTTTCTCATTCATTCTGTCTGCTGCACCGCTAATTATTTCCGGTCCGACACCAACGTGCGGTTTTCCGCTTGTACGTTCTAAAACAGGCGAAATAATTATCAAAAGCCGCCTGGAAAAACCCATGGCCGGCGATACTACTTTCTTTATCTATGAAGATATAACTGCCTCAACACCAACAATGATTGAGGTATCTTTTAAAAAGTTAAAAGAAGAAGGTAGCGTTGTTGTTTATGTTGAATTAGCGGAATATGACGGTGGCCGGGTTACTTTTGATGATGCCGGTCATATAATTGATGCGTTGCTATATGAGACGCCACCAGGATCGGTTAATCCCAGCAAGGGAATTTTGGCGAATGAGATCGATATATTTGGCGAGATACCGGATGTTGATAATAATGGAAAACTACTCGTATTATTGACCAATATCCGGGATAATTATGACGAAGAAGAAAATCCGGTATATGTTGCGGGTTATTTCGATCCAAGGGACCAGATTAGTGGTTCTGGGAATGGGAATTTTGGCGATATTATGTACATTGATACCAACCCGGCGAAAATGTATGACGAAAACACACTCGCAATTGTCGCCCATGAATTACAGCATCTTATTCATTATGGCGTTGACGATGATGAAAGTACCTGGCTGAATGAGGGGATGTCTGAATTTGCGATGTTTATATTGGGATTTGATTCGCGTTCCTATGGCACGTTTTTACGTGAAACAAATCGTTCATTAACCAGTTTTGATAACAGCATCGCCGATTACGCCAAGGTCGGATTATGGACACTGTATTGCTATACACAGTTTGGTTTGGAATTTATTAAAGATGTGCATGGAGAAATCTCGAATTCACTGGATAGTTACGGTCGCGTCCTGGCAAGTCACGGACTGACGATTGATACCGATAGACTGATGCGGAATTGGTTTGTCGCTAATTTGATAAATGACTCCAATATTGACGATGGAGTTTACGGATATGGCGATATTCAAATTTCCGAAGTGCACTCTGATTATTTTTACGGTAGTTTTCCAGCAGGTGATGAGATCGATTTGTCGGTAAAGAATTCAGCCGCCCAATACATCCAGTTTTTCGCTGGTAAGAATCTTCGTTTTAATCTGGATTTTACAGTGGATTTGGATTTTAAAATGGCTATTGTTAAAGAAGGCAGCGAACCTTCCGTTGAATTTGTGAATCTGAGTAGCCGCCCGTATTATTATGACGATCCGCTTTTTGGAATATCCTGCAGCAAGCTGACATTTATACCCTATTGGACAAAAATATCCACACTTGATAAGAAAAAAAATATCAGTTTTTCGGCTCAGATTGTGGGTGGTGTGGAGGAAACTGAAATTGTATACGATAATAAATTGACGTATTATATTCAGTTAAATTACGCAAAGGCTGCCGAAAAATTTACCGCTTCATATGGCGCGTCTTATCGTTTGGCTGGAGTCAAATTCAATGCAGCCGGTGACGCTTCTATCACAATTCGAATATTTGAGTATCTCAATCAATATCCGACCGTAAAATATGATATCGTTCCAAGCCCTGGTGAATGGACCAGCTTTTATCTTCCTGATGCTGTTCCGATACCAGCATCAAAGGATATATTTGTTTCTGTAGGTAGTTACGATCGAAATCAAAGCATGGGATATAGTGAAACCCGGGCAGGAAATGGCCGCGCTTATCTTGATATCGGTGGTGGCTACAGGGACCTCAATGATTATGAAGTTGCCGGTTCGAGCTTGGATGGTGACTGGATGATCGGCGCAATTCTGCATAGTGATATCGAAGTGGATCCTGATATTGAAGTATCACCGCCGATTCTCTATTTTTGGGAAAGTGAATACTCAAAACAGTTTGAACTCCGAAACCTGGGAAGTGGTTCAATTAACTGGCATATAATATCTCTGATTCCCGACTGGATGACACTCTCATTGACGGAAGGTTCCAGTTTGCTTGCATTGCAACGAGTAAACGTATCTGTTAACCGAAATATTTTAAATCCTGGATTGTACAATCAATTGCTTGAAATTGAATCATCGGCCGGTTTGGATTCGGTGTTGATTTCGGTAATGGAGCGGAATCTGTACGCTTCCCAGACGGGCCTGTTTTTTAATGATCTGGATTTTTCAAATTCCGTGATAAAAAAATCGATGAAAGTCATCAATATTGGAAACAACGACGGTGAATTTATTTTAAAAAGCACTGAAGATGCACTGGTATTTTATCCGGATCGTGGCCGCGTTGCAACAACCGATACAATCAGCGTTGATGTCCTGATCGATTCCGAAAATATTCAGACGTCTCAAATCCCGTTTTCTTTCTTTAATGGAATTGACACACTTGACTATGTATTTAGTTTTACTGATTCTCTAAATGTACCAGATAAATCCTTGAAGCTGTTTCCCGTCATTCCAAATCCCTATATTACTTCGAATGGTGCTCTTGCCCAGATTCGATTCCGATGTACGGATGTTTCCCGGGCAACCTTGCAGATTTTCAATATTCGTGGTGAACAGGTTCAATACCTGAAAATAAACAATCCTGAGACCGGTTTGCATATCTATGCCTGGGACGGTAAGAATCGCAACGGCCACCGGGTGAGCAGCGGCGTCTATTTTATTACACTTCAACAGCGAAATAAGACCACAACCCAAAAAATGCTGTTATTGAATTAGGAGAATCAACTATGATTGATATTGGCCGTTTTCATAATTTGCCAGTTATAAAGACCGTCGATTTCGATGCTTACCTGGATGCCGGTGAGGACATTGAAATTCTTTTGCCTCGAAAAGATATACCAGAAACCTGTGAAGTCGGTGATAAAATTGAGGTTTTTGTTTATCATGATTCCGATGAACGCTTGATTGCAACAACGCAGAAACCGTTGGCAGTTGTCAGCCAAATCGCTTTTCTGATGGTAAAATCCGTGACCAAAGTTGGAGCATTTCTGGACTGGGGACTTCCCAGGGACCTGTTTGTCCCGTTTCGTGAGCAGCAACAGAAGATGGTGGCCGGTCAAACCTATGCTGTATATGTCTATATTGACGAGAAAAGCAACCGGATTGCTGCGTCGTCGCGGATTGATGGATTTCTCAAAGACCAATCGCCCGAATTCGAAGAAGCCCAGGAAGTTGAACTGATCATTGTCGATTCAACGCCGCTGGGGTATAAAGCCATCATTGATAATCGCTGGATCGGAATTTTATATCACAGCGAAATCTTTCAGGAATTGGAAATGGGCCTGAAGATCCGGGGATTTATTAAAAAGATTCGGGAAGATAACAAAATCGATCTGAGCCTGCATGGTCCCGGTTATCGGAAAGTGGACAATATTGCATTCGAAATTCTGGAACAATTGAAGAAATTCCAGGATAACGTCGAGATCAGTGACAAGAGTTCGCCGGAACTCATTTACCAGTTGTTTGGGGTCAGTAAGAAAGTCTTTAAGAGGGCAATAGGTTTTCTTTATAAACAGCGTTTTATATCAATGGAAGACGATAAAATCACCGTCATATAAATATCATTTAATCAAAATCCGTTATATTTTTATCCTTCAATTCAAACAATCGGTGAATCTGTTTTGCGGTAACACGACCGATTGAGAGTTCCGGAAGATTATTTATATCGAAAAAATCGACACCCGAGGTTTCTATGCTGGCTCGGGGTTCGCCGCCAATAATCTCGCATTGAAAAAACAGTTTATAAACATAATGAGGGTACTCAGGGTAATGCCCATGCAGACGCCGATCGTAGATTGCCAATAACTTTGTAACCTTTACCCGGTATCCCGATTCCTCGTAAACTTCCCGGCAGACATTTTCGCTGGGGGATTCGTAAATATCCGCCCAACCGCCCGGAAGTGTCCAGAGACCATCGGAATTTTCTTTTACCAGTAAAACCCTGTTTTTATCAAATACCACACCCCTGACGTCTATTTTTGGGGTCGCGTAACCCGTTTCACTGATCAGGTAGTCTCGGACTTCCTGGAAGTCATGATTTGTGTGGTTTGAGACGATTTCCGAAATAATATCCTGCAGCTGTTTGTATCGTTCAATATCGTATTCGTTTTGTGAATATTCAAGTCCGTTCTGGGCAATTGCCTGTAATTTCTGGGTCCATTCAATCCATTTCATTACGTATCCTGCTTTCGGTTTTATTTATAATAATGTCAAAATGCTGTTCCAAATTTAGCAGGATTGTTACATGAGTCAAGGGCCGATTCGGATTCCCGGATTTAGTATAAAAAACGGCTAAACAGGATTTGCCCAAAAAATTATATCAATGATGATTCGAATGTTTTCGCTCTAAATAAGAGTGTTTAAATATCCGGTGTAGGTGTTTCGGCAAAATGTGAGGGCAGCCCGGGAGGCGGTGTTTCGATGACTCGCATGGATTTCCATTTTCCACCAAGAAACCGTAGATAGAAACCGATTCCCAGGGAAATGATATAGACGGTGACGATAATCCAGCCGACGTAGATGCTCTGTTTCCAAACTATCAGGGCCAGATAGCTCGGAATTATTAAAAAGACAATCGATAATACACTCAGCATGCGCATAACAAAGCGGGTATCGCCTGCGCCTTTGATTGCGGCAGCAAATATAATATTGAAGGTATCGAAAATCGAATAAATCGCTACAAACCGAATGAGGACAATGACGATGTCGCGGATTGCTTTCATCTCAGTGGCATTGGAACCGACCATGAAAGGTTTGATAAACATTTCCGGAACGCCAAGATAGAGCATTACCATTGTACTCATGTAAAAGATGGTGATATGAAAACCGGAATAGGCGCTTTTCTGAGCGAGCTCGGGTTTATTATCACCGAGATACTGACCGACCATCACAGAGACTGCGATACCGAAACCAATCATCGGCATAAAGGCGAGGTTATTGATATTGAATGTAATGTTTGTCGCTGCCAGAGAATCCCGGCCGAGTTTGCCAACGATAAACAGAAATGCCGTAAAACCAGCCATGTCAATGAAAAACTGAACTCCGTTGGGGAAGCCGTAATAGATTAGGCGTTTAAAAAGTGGAATGTCCAGTTTGTAACCACTGAGTGTGCAGAATTTTTTACAAAAGGATGGACGGACGATAATAACAATGTAAATCATGAAGGTGACAACACCGGAAAGCACAGTGGCAATCGCTGCGCCTTTGATACCCATTTCCGGAAAGCCTCCGTTGCCGAAAATCAGAAAATAATCGAAGACAATATTAGTCAATGTTGCTATAGCGTTGATCCACATCAACGGCCAGGTTTTGCCTCGACCACTAAAAAAACTGGAAAACGCCGACGAGGCGATTGCCGGAAAGGCGCCCAGGCATAAAACTTGAAAGTAGATGATTTCCAGTTTCTGAATTTCCATTTCGTGGCCTATGAATCCGAAAATAGGTTTCGCCAATGGAATCAGGATTAAATGAACAATCCCGCCAATCACCGCGATATAGATACCCTGCCAGACAATCGGGCCGATGTTTTTAAATTGTTTCGACCCGAAATATTGGGCGACGAAAGTATTGATATAACTGGCCGTGCCGATAAACAGGGTCATGATCGTGAAATTAAAAATTCCGGCTGGCATGGCAGCGGCGATTGATTCGGGAGAATACCAGGTAAGAAACATGCGGTCAACAAAGTGTTGAATTGACCAGGCGCTGGTGCTGAGAATTAGCGGGATCGCGATTTTCAGCAATTCCCGGTAACCGGCTTTGGCATGATATCGATTTCTTATTTTACCGGCAATTGACATGGTATTAACCTGAATAAAAATGTTTTGAAAAGTACGACAGACGAGAATTAAAATCCATTATTTAATTTGGATTCCCGATTGATTTAAAGGGGATTGAATCGTAATTTAGACCTCCAATTTAATCGTGAAATTTAATGGATGATTATAAAAAACAGCAGGTCCTTATATTATTCAGTAACCGGATGCAGGTGACAGAAGTTAAGGAAAGTAAACAGACCCTGATTATCTCCGGTTTTCTGAAAACCGGTGAAACTCCCGACGTTGTCCGGATAAATGCCAAACATCTGGCTCCGAAAATTCGCCATTCCAGAGATGGATATACCGATATATTTACCGTACAGTTTCAGAAGACATTATTCGGAATTCCCCAAATCAACCTGTTCTTGTTTATTGCGACGATTTTTACCACTCTGCTTGCTGGCGCTCTGATGGAAGGGGTAAACCCTCTGGAGAATCCGATGCTGATACTTCAGGGAATTCCTTTTTCAGTGACATTGCTGTTAATTCTTGGCGTGCATGAAACCGGACATTTTCTGCTGGCCCGAAAACATCATGTCGATGCCACATTGCCTTATTTTTTACCGGCCCCGACGATTATCGGGACATTTGGGGCCTTTATTAAAATGCGTTCACCGGTGAGACGCCGCAGGGCGCTGGTGGAAATTGGTGCCGCAGGTCCGATTGCCGGATTCATGGTCGCCGTTCCGGCGCTGTTTATCGGATTATCTCTATCGACAATAACGCCGAAACTGGCAGAGACTGGAGTTCAACTTGGTGAATCGATCCTGATGAAAATTGCCACGGCGCTTATCTATCCTGGATTATCAGATCAGATGGACATTATGCTTCATCCGGTGGCTTTTGCGGCCTGGATAGGCATGCTGGTGACCATGCTGAACCTGCTTCCCATCGGACAGCTGGATGGTGGTCATATTGCCTATGCACTATTAGGTAAATGGTATAAAAAGATTGCCTGGGGCGCTCTTGGTGCAATATTGGTCCTGAGTATTTTTTCAATGAACTGGCTGGTTTGGGCGGTACTGGTTTATTTTCTGACCCGGATGAAGCATCCGCCGATTATGGATGAGTATGCACCGGTAACCAGATATGAAAAAGCAATAGGGATTGTTGCGTTACTGATCTTTATGCTTACATTTATTCCGATTCCATTTAAATTTTAAAGAACAAATATGGATAAGTTTAAAGTCGATAGAGTTACGAAATTTTTACAGGATGTTAATGAGAATAATTACGTCTTCGTTTCCGTAGTACTGGTCGCAATCTTTGTGACATTACGGTTATTTATCATTTTTACACCTGTTAATATTCATCCGCAGCAAATGAAGATTATTATTCCCCGGGGTGCTAATTTGAGCCAGATCGCCGGGCAGTTGGTCGATCAGAAAATCATCAACAATTCAAAATCCTTTGTTCTGGCTGCTCACCTGATGTTAAAAAACAGGCAGCTCAAGGCCGGATTTTTCAATCTTCAGAACGTCAAAGACTATCGTTCTTTGATTCTTACGCTGGCCACTTCTCAGGTTCATGTCATCAAAGTGACTGTACCGGAAGGCTACCAGGCCAAACAGATTGCCCGGTTAGTTGCCGGCTATCTGAATTTCGAAGCCGGCGAGTTTTTTCAATTACTCGATAATCAAAAAATATTAAACGATCTGGGAATAGAGTCGCCATCATTGGAAGGATATCTGTTTCCTGAAACCTATTATTTCAATGATTCCGACAATCCTGAAGATGTGATCCGGCGAATGGTCGGACTTTTTAACGAGATGGTCACCGATTCCATTTTACAGGCAATCAAACAATCCAATCGTACCCTCCACGAAGTATTGACCCTGGCGTCAATCGTCGAAGGTGAATGTATGGTGGACGATGAGCGTCCGTTGGTAGCTTCGGTCTATGTCAACCGTCTGAAAAAACGGATGCGTCTGGAATCCGATCCGACGATTCAGTATATCATTCCCGACGGACCACGCCGATTATTGAAGACCGATCTTGAAATTCAATCACCCTATAACACGTATCGCAACAGAGGTTTACCGCCGGGCCCGATCAATAATCCCGGCATCAAGTCAATCCTCGCAGCTACATGGCCGGCTGAAACCGGGTATCTCTACATGGTTGCGGTAGGCGATGGGACACACTCATTTCACAATGATTATGATAGTTTTTTACGGGCAAAACGACGTTTCCAGCGTGTTCGCAGACAGGTGGCCCGGAACATAAAGTAAGGAAAGAATAATTTGGACATTCTGAAGGGATTAAACCAACAGCAGAAAAGTGCAGTGGAATATATTGATGGTGCACAATTGATTTTTGCCGGCGCCGGCAGCGGTAAAACCAAAGTATTGACCCATAAAATTGCCTATCTGATAAAGTCCGGTGTAGTAGCGCCTCAGAATATTCTGGCGGTTACCTTTACGAATAAAGCTGCCCAGGAATTGCGGGAAAGGGTCGAGGGTTTTGTCGGAAAACAATCAGGTTTGATTCATATCGGAACATTTCATTCGACTTGTGCCCGTATATTGCGCCGTGAAATTGAACATCTGGACGATTACACCCGGTATTTCTCAATTTACGATGAAACCGATCAGAAGCAACTCCTGAAAAAAGTCGTCTACGATTCGAACTTGGATTTGGAAGGATTTTCACCGAAAAATATTCTGTCCCGGATCTCATACCTCAAGAACTGGCTTACCAGTCCCGATGATTTCACTCCGCGGCCCGGAGTGCGTTTTGAATTTATTGTCAAAGACGTATTCCCGCTTTATCAGAAGGCCTTGGTACGGTCGAATGCCGTTGATTTCGATGATTTGTTGCTGTTGCCCTTACGATTGTTTCAAGAGATTCCAGAAATTCTTGAAAAATACCGCCTGAAATATCAATATATCCTCGTCGACGAATATCAGGATACGAACAAACCTCAGTTTGATCTGATTGATAAACTGGGAAAAAATCACCGCAATGTGTGTGTGGTTGGTGATGATGACCAGAGCATTTACAGCTGGCGGGGCGCCAATGTGGAAAATATCCTGAAATTTGATGCCCATTACCCGGAATGTAAGGTATTCAAACTCGAACAAAATTATCGCTCGACAAATAATATTCTCAAGGCTGCTTCCGAAGTGGTGGCCAATAACATCAACCGGGCCAAGAAGACACTCTGGTCGGATAAACCTGCAGGGGATCTGTTAGTCAAGATTGAATCCGGCAGTGATTATGATGAAGCTGCTGTCATCGCATCCAATATCCAACAGGAGATCATTAAAAAGAAGCGGATTTTCAAAGATTTTGCTATTCTATACCGCACCAATGCCCAAACCAGGATTCTCGAGGAAATACTTCGACGAAACAACGTACCTTACAACATTATAGGTGGTGTTAAATTTTACGAACGAAAAGAAATCAAAGATATTCTGGCCTATTTTTCAATCTTTTCCAATTCCCGGGATGATATTAGTCTGCGCCGAATTCTGAATTTTCCGCCACGAGGCATTGGAGAACGAACCCTCAAAGAATTCGATGATTTTGCCAAACTAAAAGGAATTACACTTTTTGAAGCATTGTCCCAATATGATTCCCTGGACATATCTGCCCGGGCCACAAATGCGGTTCAGGCGTTTCTGGAAATGATAGCAAGAATCCGCTCCGCCAAGGAAAAACTCAATTTTGAGGAGTGGACTCGGGTCATTATTGATGAACTTGGTTTACGCAGTTTTTACAAAGACCAGGGCGGCGAGGAGGCTCTACAACGATTAGCCAATATTGATGAATTACTGAATGATATTTCCGAGTATTGCAGTTCTATCGAGGATGCTGACCTGGAAGGATACTTGGAGAAGGTATCTTTAATCACAAATATCGATGTCTGGGAAGATAAAAAGAATGCTGTTTCGCTGATGACTCTGCACAGCGCTAAAGGACTAGAATTTCCGGTTGTGTTTATTTGCGGACTGAATCAGGGGCTCTTTCCTCTTGATCGTGATAATAGTGATAAAGCGGTCGAAGAAGAACGTCGACTGTTTTATGTTGGGCTGACCCGTGCAAAGGACAAAGTATTCCTGTCGACTGCCCAGCGACGAAACCGAGCCGGGGAGATGCAATATTTACCGGAATCCATGTTTTTAAACGAGATTCCCCGGGAGTTAATTGGAGTGAATTCCATGCGCGAAGGCGTTGTGTCGGCAACCCGTCAGCCAAGAGTATCACGAAAATCCACCAGCACGTTTTATAGCGGAACGCCCTTTGGAAACTCGAAAGAGATTATGCCCGGCGCAAGTGTATCTCACAAAATATTCGGGATTGGTAAAGTGCTAAATGTGACCGGCTCCGGGGAACGGGCAAAACTGCAAATTTATTTTCGCAGTTGCGGTGCGAAAACAATTGTTGCCAAATTTGTTACATTGAATTAATTCGTTAGAGCTTTTCCGGGTCGCTTTCGAATCCGGATTGGTTCACGTCCATGATTTCACCGGTATCACCATCGATTTCAAATACTTTCCAGTAATTGCCTTCCGTTCCCGGCGGCATTTTATACTCTTTCAGCATCTGATCACCGTTATATAATCGGACTGTAATATTGCCCCTGGACAGTGCGTCTCCGCTGCTCAGGTTGCGTCCGCTATAATTATGTACGTTGTAACGATAGATACCGGGATCAAGTCCGTAAATTGTGATGGTTTCAGGCCCAAAAGAAGAGGTGTCGTCGCAATCGAGATACTTTTTACCTTTTACCTTAGTCCGGCGGTTCCAGTAAATATGGAAATCGTCATTGCCGGGATGCGGACCACGCAGATGAGCATCGATATCGATTGGATAACGGTCCCAGGTCAGAATAATCCGATAATCCTGAGGCGGAATTATTTTTGTCAGCACGGCATAAACCGATCGGGGAAAGTCGCTTAATACATCAACATTGAAACGATCGGAAATATATTGTTTTTTACCAATATAGACAACGTAGCGTCCATGATCGACAGCTATGGTAAATCTGCCACTGCTGTCGGTGACGGCTCGTCCGACAGTTTCTTTAGTATCCTGATTTTTTACAATAACCAATGCACTTTCGAGCGCGCTTCCATTAGCGGCATCGATCACAGTTCCGTAGACGGCACGAAGTTTCGGGTAGGTTTCATTGATTTCGGTGATTGTTTTACTCAGTCCGTCGAATTCGGCGGCCAGCCAGACCATTCCCTGTGCGTCGGATCTGATGCTGATCGATTTAACCAGGCGGTCATTATCGTAAAATTCTACCTGTGCTTTGGAATTACTGAAGACATCTTCGCCACTTCCGAAAAAATCTTCATCGCCAAAGCCCTCTTCGACGAATTTGTTTTTTATCCAGATTTGATAAATACCGGTTTTAAAACGCTTGATTGTAAAAATCTCTTTACTGATTTCGGGACTTGTTGAAATGTCGCCACTGGACGATATATAACCGTTGGGCGTTTCTCCAGGCACACTTCCGTTTAATGAGTAGCCCACACCGGTTTGAGTATCGGGTTCAATTAATGCGGCCTCCAGCTCTGAGCCAAACGAGGACCAGGCCAGTACGATTTTATAACTTTCTATTGGCGGAAGGGGTTCAGCAACTGCTACTGAAATTGAAAATGGTATCAGTATACCGATTATTGCCGGTGATAATTTTGACTTCATTGGTTTCCTTTTATGAATAAACATAAAAATTAGATGATCACTTTCGCTGATGGTTGTCGGGATTGTTTTTAATCTGAAATTTTGTGATTTTCGGCATATCCTGTTTTCCAGATTAGGCTATTCTACCACTGCCCAGGGCTGTTTTGTGCTGATGAACTGGCGGGCAATGCGATCACACATATCATTGTGATAATCACCGGAATGTCCGGCAACGTAATGCCAGTGAATATTCTTGTGATTCAGAGAATCCAGGAGTTCCCATAAGTCCCGATTTTTAACGGGTTTCTTCCCGGCAGTCATCCAGTTCTTTAATTTCCAGTTTCTCATCCACTCGGTGATGCCTTTACGGACATATTCACTGTCGGTATATATAGCAGCATCTTCTCCGGAACGAAGGGACTTCAATGCTTCAATTACGGCTGTCAGTTCCATTCGGTTGTTCGTAGTATTGTTCTGAAAACCGCCCCATTTACGGGTGACGGTGTCATTTTCAATAAGGATTACGGCCCAGCCGCCGGGACCAGGGTTGCCTGAGCAGGCGCCATCGGTGTAGAATGTTTTCATAAAGTTCCGTTCGTGCGATTTGAAATTATCAGTTTGGCGTTTCGATTTTTGATAAAATTCCGTTTTTAAAGTAATAGAAAATCTCTTTAGAATCCAGGGTATTGTAAATCCACAATTCATATTCCTGGTTTTGAGTGCTTAGCAGTGCCTTTTTAAAAGCGGGAGCGCCATATTCAGCGCTGATCCGGTCACTCTTCATCCCGATTTGTGGCCGAAATGTGGACTCATCCGGGATATAACGGGTCTGCTCGACGGCGTTTTTCAATTTCTCATTGGCCGCCTGCTCTTTGAGATATTGAATCCCCTGTTCCAGAGTTTCAATGTGCCCGCGGGTTAGGAAATTTATTTCAGGTCGGATCTCCGATGCTTGTCTCAGGGATTCCAGGGCCAGTTCGATGTTTTGTTGTTCGACTGATAGGTTGACATCAGAGATGTAACCGTAGGCAATTTTAGAAAGATAGGGCTCAATACGCTCCCGAATTGGTGGATGTTCTTGAATCGCCAGATCAAAGAAATGCAGTGCCTTTTCCCATACCTTATAATCTGTGAAAACCACCCCGCGATGAAAATAAATCTCACTTCTGTACAATTTTGTGAGCTTTTCGATATCCGGTAAACCAAGTTGCCGGGTGTCGATGAGGAATTGTTCAGCCTGGTCAATGGAATTTGTCAGAATGAGCGAATCCAGATTGGTTCGCCACCACAGTGTAATATTCTGGTAACTGCTGTCAATCTCCTGTACCAACGACTCGTAGTGCGATTTTTCCGCTATTTTAAGATACTGGGACGCTTTTGAAAAATTTTTTGCTTCGATAAAATGCCTGGCTAACTCGACCTGCTGAAATGCCATTAAATTATTGCACTCATCAATCATCCAACGGGCCTTGAAGAGGCGGGGATGGGTTTGATTCTTCGAAATAAAATCTTCAAAATTGGCTTTAGCGGCAATATAATCACCTTGTTTGAACAGTGCTTTGGCGACGTCTCCCTGGGTAGGATTGCCGCCGTTTATCATACTGAATGTAAATGAAATTCCGATACTACTGAAATTCAGGTTTTCAATTGGGCTTAAATTCCGGGTATCTGTAAAATCATCAAACCGGGCGATATTGTACTCCAGTTCAAAACCGTAGGCTTCTTTGAAATTGTATCCGATTTTGGACAGAAATTTCATACCGACTGCGACAGAGAATGTCCAGCCGTCCTGGTTCAGAAAGCGATCGCCTTCCCGGGTTTTATACGCTGAAATGTGTGCCCGGCCGGCGTTGAACTGCAAGTAATTGTAAAAGCGTTTTGACCACTGAAATGCTACTGACTGGTTTATATTACCCTCAATAAGTAGTGGTGCAAAATAGAGGCTCTGAGCAGTGCCTGGCGCATACTGAGGCCAAGTCTCCGGCAGCCCTTGGTTGATTAGACTGGATTTGTATTTAAACCCTAATCCGGTTTGGAAATCTGCAAAATTTTGAGGGATGATCAGGCCAAGCAAATTATATTTCACCAGCTCAAACTCAACGTTATGAATGTAACGGTTTAACAATTGATCAAATCCTTCCAGGGACGATTCCGTCGAATCGAAGCCAATCGCATTGAGTCCCAGAAGCTGCCCACCGGCTTTAATTTCAAAAGTGGTAATGCCAAAGGGAGCACGGTATTCGATCGGATTCTTGAAAAAATCGGCGATCTTATAGACAAAAGTTTGACTATGTGCAATTCCGTGAACGGTTACCATTATCCAAATTATAAGCAGACGAATTCTCATTGCTTAAAAATAAACAGTATGGGGGTGAAAAGTAAGCAAAAATTACACTGAAAATATGTATATTAGTGCGATATTAACCTGATACTCTTTGAATGTTGATTCTGAAACAAATAATTTAAAATCGTGTTTAACAATCATGTGGGAAAAGCTGCGCAAACAAAGCATTATTTCAAATTTCGCTATTTTAATTACCATACTAACGATATTGACTGGCCAAATTTCTGCTGACGACCGGTTTGGTAAATTTTCCATCGCTCGTTTAAAATATGACGGTGGGGGTGACTGGTACAGCGATCCGAGTTCATTACCGAACCTATTGAAGTTTGTGGCTGCGAATACACCGGTAATGGTGAGTCTGGAAGAGTATCGAGTATCGGTGATGGACAAAGAACTATTTTCCTATCCATATCTCTATATGACCGGACACGGCAATATTCGTTTTTCTGAAGAAGAGGTGATGAGGCTCCGGCAGTATTTTCAGGCGGGTGGGTTTTTACATGC
>Ga0268277_1001017_pt1 | contig 20634 bp, 27 predicted proteins | sample saktaG_5_FD_190132 | JGI IMG/M metagenome (GOLD analysis project Ga0268277, IMG submission 190132) | Saline water microbial communities from Sakinaw Lake, British Columbia, Canada - sak_2010_1_5_50m | ecosystem: Environmental > Aquatic > Non-marine Saline and Alkaline > Saline ...
GCCGAAACATTACATTTGGATATTTTGCCATATAATATTGTGCCTAACTAAGTATTTATTAATTTCTATACTACAATATGAAAATATTTATATAGTTATTGTGCCTAATATAAATATGATGGCATATGTTCGAAGTAAAAAAATAAAGGGAAAAATTTATTATTATGTAGTTGAAGGAAGTCTAATCAAAGGGAAGGTAAAGCAAAAAGTATTAAGGTATCTTGGAAATGTTGAAAATATTCTTAAAGTGTTTAGATTCTACAAAGAACATAAATAGTTTATACGCAAAGCCCTTAAATTAAACTTCAACGAGATTTATCAGGATTTGCAGGAACCTATTAAAAATTTGGGATTAAAAAATAAAAATCCAATTCTAACTTTTTTCTCATTTAAATATGAGAAACAGAATAATATTCTAACTCTTGAATAGTAACATACAGAAAGATTTAAAAAGTCTTTTTAGATTAATTAAATATTATGAAACCAAAAAATCTAAGAACAATAACAAACAAAGAAGCAGACAAAGCTGTAGAAAAAGGTATGGCAAAATATTTAAATTTTGGAGATTCTAAAAATTATATTCTAAAGTATTATGATCTGGGATTTTATATTAAAAGAGAAACAGCATATGAAATTCTTTCAGGCAGTTGGATAAATTAACTAAATTAAATTATAAAAAATAAAAACTAAAATGAAAACAAAAGGAAATTATGAATTATTAAAAGAATCAGGAATTTCAAGAATAGGAAATTATGAAAGGGAATTTGATTATTATAAAATAATTTTTGAATCAAAACCTGTAGATTATATTTTAAATTTTTTAAGTGATAGGCCTCTTTTAGAAAGGGCTATTGCATATCTCCCACGTTCACAAGCAAATGCTCGAAAAATGGCTGCAAGAAAAACTTTAGAAAGGAAAAGGTTATAACATAATAATTTAGGAGAGTTTAGTGAAACTCCCTGTTAAAAAATAATTAAAAAATTCTTGAATTATTTAGTTTTTCAAAAACATTTATAAATCAAATTTTCAATTCATTTTTATGATAAACGAATCAATAGTAGAAAAGAAAGAAAAGAGCCTATTAGAAAAATTAAAAGAAAAAATAGAAAAATCTTCAAAAGAAAAATCATCTGGGAAAGAAAAAATTTCTAAAAAAGACTTGGGAACTAAAGGTAAATTAAAAAGTGAAAAATCTATAGAAGTCGATATAGAAAAAAAATATAAAAAAAAGGGAATAGAAAAAAAAGGCCAAAAGAAAACATTAATTCCTTTGGAAGATTATATTAAATGTGCAGTACATTTAGGAACAAAAGTAATCACCCCAGGAATGAGAAAATATGTTTATAAAAGAAGGGCAGATGGTTTAGCAGTAATTAACACAAATATTATAGACGATAAATTAAGGGAAGCTATAAATTTCTTAAATAAATATGAAACAAAAGACATTTATATGGTTTGCCGAAGAGATGCAGGATTGGATGCTGCAAAAAAATTTGAACGAGCAACTAATATCCGAACATTCACAAAAAGATATCTCCCAGGAATAACCACAAACCTTCTTCTTGATGATTTTTTTGAGGCAAAACTTACAATAATTTGCGATCCTTGGGTTGATAAAAATGCTTTACGAGATAGTATAAGATTAAGAAAACCAATTTTAGGGCTTTGCTGCACAAATAATTATATAAAAGACATCACTCAATTGATTCCTTGTAATAATAAATCTAAAAAGTCAATTGGTTGTATCTTATATATTCTCGCAAGAGAATATTGCGCAAATAAAAAAATTCCTTTTGATTATAAATTAGAAGATTTTACAGGAAGCTTAGAATAAACATTAAAAATCTTTTCAATTATTAATCTATAATTTTCTTTAAATTATAATAATCAATAATCTCTTCAAAAATATTTAAAAAATTAATTTATCTAAAAACTATCTTTTTACTTAAATTTTATCTGGAATTTTTGATTTTTCAGATTTATATATTTCTGCGAATTCTGGTGTAGCAATAATTATATTGCTCCCAAATCCTGAAATACTTCCTTCTAAAGCATCTACTGTTTTTTTAATCTTAGAAATTGCTCTTTTTAATTCAATTAAATCTTTTGTCTTTAAGGGTTTGAAATCAATAATTGCAATAGTATATCCTTCCCTTAATGTGTTTAAGATAGAATTAACATCTTCATAATCTTTTAAAATAAAAGGTCTAACAAGAATTTTAGATCTTTTTAGTTCTTTTCCTAAATCGATTTCAAGATATTCTTGAGCTTGTTCCTTTTTATTAAATGCTTTTGAAAGTCTTTTTTTTATTTTTTTAAATACCATACGTAAAAATTATCTCTTCAAGTTTATAAATATTTCTATGATTTTATTGAATTTTCTTAAAAATTTCTTTTTGTAAAATTTCAATTTGTTTTGTTAATTCTCCTTCTTGTTTCTTTATTGAATCAAATCTTAAAGATAGTAATTCTTTCTTTTTCATTAAATCTTTGTTTGTTTGTTCCTTATCTGCCTTGATTATTATCTGGCCAATTAATCTAAAAACATCTTCTTTAGATTTAGAAAGTTCAGATATAGCTCTTTCTGTTTCAAGAAGTTCTAATTGAAATGCTTGTTTTTGTATAATTAAATTTTGCAAAGTTCGCTCGTAAAATTGCAATTCTTGAATTTTTTTTGTGTCTTTTTTATCAATTTGCATTTTATTATTTAAATCGCTTTTACTTTTTTTGTATCTTTTCTTGGTTTATAAAAAATCTTGCCACCACAATTTACGCAGAGAAATCTTTTATCTAAATCTTTACTTTTTATTTTCTTTCCACATTTAAAACATTTATATATTGCCATTTTAATAATTTTTATATCCCATTCTATTTAAATTTATTCTTCTTTTTTAGGTAAATAAAAAACATGCTCTGCAAATTTTTTTCCGCATTTTTTGCATAACCAAATTCCTTTTGAAAGTCTTTTTGCCACACCATTGCAAAAAATACATTGCTGTTTTTTTCTTTGAACAGATTCTACTTCAGTTATTTTCTTTCTTACTTTTTTACCATATCTTACACCATATCTTCCTGCAGATTTAACCTTTTTTGTTCTCATTTTAATTTATTTTACTGATTTACTTATAAATTTACTTATAAAAAAGTATTTTTAAATTATTGTGTTTTGCCATTTTAAATTATTAAACAAAATGGGGATGCCCAGATTTGAACTGGGGTCGCGAAGTCCCAAACCTCGAATGATAACCAGGCTACACTACATCCCCTAATTAAATATATTTGAATGTATTTATAAAGATTTATGCAAGATCTTAAATTATTAAACGTTTATTATTTCTTCTTCTTCTTTTCTTTAGAATCTGTTTTATTCACAGGAGTTTCTTTTTCTTTACTTTCTTTTTCTTTACCTTCTTTTTCTTTTTCTTTTTTTTGCTTTTCTTCTTCGACTTGTTTTTTCTCTTCAATTTGTTTCTTCTTTTTTTGAAGGACGAGGTCTTGTTCTGCTTTTATTTTAATAAAAAAATCATCTAGCTTTTTTCTCTTTTCTGATATTGTTTCTGTAATTTCATTATTAATTTCATTATCAAATTTTCCCTGGTTAACTTCTTCGATTATTTTTTTTGGGTTTTCGTTTTCAACTAAAACCCCCAAGGATAAACACGTTCCTAAAATTGATTTAACTGCATTTTTAAGATCCTTTTCAAGCATTTCTGAATATTTTATTTTTACAATTTTTATTATATCTTCTATTGAAGCATTTGCAACTTTTACGTTTTTATGATCTGCTGAACCTAATTCAATACTCAACTCTTTTTTTAATAATTCTGCAGTTGGTGGAAGGGAAGTTTTAATTTTAATTTCTTTTGTTTTATCATCTATATCTAATTCAATAGGAATTTTCATTCCCTTAAAATCCTTAGTAAGATTATTTACATCTAAAATTATTTTATTTATATTTAATCCTAAAGGGCCTAATTGCTGAGCAATTGCTGGACTTGGTTTCATATTTGCTCCTTCAATCAATAATTTAATAATCATCTGGAATTAATCCCCCACCAAGATTCTCATGTTCTTTATTTATTTTTAAGCCTTCATCTGATGGAGGCTCTTCTTGAGAATTTGTTTTTTCAATTGAATCTTCTTTTTTCTCTCTTCTTATTACTCTTATATTATCTAATTTAACAGTTACTGGAATTGGAACTACTGCTGCTAAAAGTGTTACAACTGCTTCACCTTTGGATTTATCGAATCTCACAACTTTTGCCTTTTCTTTTTTAAAAGGTTCGCCGATAATTTCTACAATATCTCCCTTTTCTATATTAATTTCTTCCATTACTGGTTCAATCATGCTTTTGATTTCTTCATAACTTACAGTTTTACCTATTATCCCCTTAATATAGGGGAGATTATAGGCTGCTTCTTCTGCAAAATCTCTATTTTCTGCTTCTAAAAAAACATACCCTTTTAGGCTATGTGGCCTTGCTAAAGAATATACTTTCAAATTTTTTTTATGAACTTTCTCTGAAATTAATTCTAAGGCCCTATCTTCCTTATTTGTTGTTACTTTAATAATAAATATCATTTTTTATTTTCTTTATTTTAACTTTATCTATTTTTATAATTTTTAAGTTTAACTGCTTCATAATCTTTTTAGAAGTAGTTAATAATACTTAAAATTTTGGTTTTATAAAGTTTATTCTTTTTATGACCCACATTTAAATTGATTTTTAATGAAAAATACTCTTAAGATTAAAAAATTACTCCATTCAAAAGAAAATTTGAAAAATTAAAAAATATTTTTAATTGGACACTATTTTATTTTTAAAATAATCATAATCAAAGAAATAATAAATCCAATCAGCCCGATTAAGGATAATCCAATTGCAGAAACTTTTGAAATTGTTTGGAATTCTTTTTTAGATGGTTTAGACAAGAGAGACCAAACCCTGTGACACTGCTTGACAAAAGATTTTAAATTAAACATACTTCTTTTGAGAATAATTAGTTTTTAAGTTTTACTTAAGTTTTGATTCTAGAATTTATTCAAAAAATAGGAATTAAAAGATTATCTAAAAATTATTCAAGAAACTCTATGCCGAGTTCATCTGAAATCTCAGATTGCTTTTTTATTTCAAAGGGGGTTCCTCCACCGATTATCTGAGAACTTTTAACACCTGTAATTATAATCATAACTCTAATTGATTTATCCATTTCTGGACTAATCTGAGCACCCCAGATTAATTTTGCATTAGGACTTAATTTTTCTCCAGTTTTTGAAATTATTTCTCTTGCTTCATCTAAACTCATATCTTCTCCCCCAATAATATTAACTAATGCTCCACAAGCATTAGAAATATCTACATCTAATAAGGGGTTTGTTAATGCCTTTTCAACTGCTTCTTCTGCTCTTTTTGCAGAATCTGATTCTCCCATGCCCATTAAAGAAACTCCACCATTAGACATAATTGCCTTTACATCTGCAAAATCTAAATTAACTAATCCAGTTTTTGTTACGAGTTCTGTGATTCCTTTAACTGCATTTGTTAAAATTTCATCTGCAACTTTAAATGCAGTTTGTAATGGAAGTTCTGGTGCAATTTCTAATAATTTATCATTTGGTATAACTATTAATGTATCAACAATAGACTCCATTCTTTCTAAACCGTATTCAGAATTTTCAATTCTTTTTCTTCCTTCGATTGTAAAAGGTAGAGTAACAATTCCAATAGTTAGGGCCCCTTGTTTTTTTGCTAAACCTGCAATAACTGGCGCAGCGCCAGTTCCAGTTCCACCACCAAGACCACAAGTAATGAAAACCATATCACTTCCTAAAAGTTTTTTCTTAATATCCTGTTCTGATTCATGGGCTGCTTCTTCTCCAATTTTAGGATTACTCCCAGAACCAAGGCCTTGAGTTAATTCTCTCCCAATTAATATTTTTTGATCTGCGTTTGAATAAAGTAAATCCTGTGCATCAGTATTAACTGCAATAAATTCCCCACCCTTAATTCCAATTTCTTTCATCCGGGTTATTGTGTTCCCACCGGCGCCACCAATTCCAAAAACCTTAACTCTGGCATTTTGTTTTTTTAAAAGTTCTTCTAATTCTCGATCTATCTCTGCTAATTCTGGATTTTTCTCTAAAATATTTCTAGAAATTTGATTAATTGAAGGATTGCTAAATTTTTGTCTCTGAAATTCTGATTCCATAATTAAAAAATACTGAATCAATATTTAAAGATTATTGCTTTTTTACTATTGTGTTCAGATATACAAAATTGTTTTTAGATTAATCATTATTTTTTAAATCTTTTTTATTTTCAACCTTAACTTCTAAGACATAGTCTAAAATTTCTTTGAATTTTTTCTCAAAAATTCTGATAAAAGGGGCAGCTTCTTTTTCTATAAAGATTATTTTTTTATTTTCATTATTGATTTCAAATTTAAATCTTTTTTTGAAGAAAAAATCTTGTAAGGAATTTATTTTCTCTTGAATTTCCACAACTTTTCTTTTGATAACAAAATCATAAGTGACTTCTTTTCCAGCCAATAAATTATTAAAATCCACAATTACCCGGCCACCAGAAACTGAAAGAACTTTCACGAGATTATAATCTAACTGAAAAATCATGCCTCTAGATGGCTGAATATCTTTTTCTTTAAAAATTTTTAAAGGAATTGTTTTAATTAAAGAAGAATTTCTTTTGCCAAATGCTTGCTCTGCTTTTAACTGAATTGAATATTTTTTTCCAATTTCTTTTTCTTCTAAACTTTCATCGAATCCCTTTAACAACATCCCTTTTCCAACACAGATAATAATTGGTTTGGAATTTGAATTTGGATTCATTTTTTTTGCGACTTCACTATTTGTTGTATCAAAAATTTCTCCATTAGTTTTCCCATCAAATTCTAATTCAACAAACTCATTTTTTTTAATTTTCATAATTATTACTTATTTACGGCATTTAAAAGTTTAATTATTTCATGGAATTCTATTATTCTAAAGAATCTTCCAAATTATTCTTTAACAAATAAGAATAATACATTTAAAAAAGAAAAAACATTAATTAAAGAAAGAAAATAATTAGATAATATAATTAGAATTTTGAAAGAAACTTTTATAAATCTATATTTTTTGTAAAAAACATGGCCTACAAATTAATATATGCTACAGAAGCAAAACCCGGTGCTATAGTTTTAATTGATCAGATTCCTTGTATGGTTAAATCTAATAATCTTAGTAAAACTGGAAAACATGGGCATGCTAAATGTAGAATTGAGGCCTTAGGACTTAAGGATAATAAAAAGAGAGTATTTCTTAAAGGTGGGCATGAAAAATTAGAATCCCCAAGAATTGATAAAAATAAGGGGCAAATTCTTTCTATTCAAGAAGAAACTATTAGTTTAATGGATTTAAGAAATTTTGAGACTATTGAAATAGATTTACCAGAAGAATTAAAAGGAAAAATCCATGAGGGAGAACAAATAGAATATTGGGTAATTGAAGGAAAAAATATACTTCGGAAAAAAATATAAATAAAATGGCAACAAAATTAGCAGCAACACAGGCAAGATTATTTAAAAATATCTTTGTTTGCAAAAATTGCAAAGCAAAAGTTAGGGCAGATCCTAGAAAAATTATCGAAGGAAAAATTCGATGTAGAAAGTGCTTAAAGAAAAATTTTAGACCAATCAGGAAAAAATAAATTAATTAAAAGAATTATATGGAATTTTATATTTATGATTTAATATTTTTAGTTTTATTTTGTGCATTCATTGCAATTTTTTTATATAGAAATCGGAAGAAATTAAAAAGAGAAATGAAAATAGCTTTTTTGTATAAAACAAAACTTGGTTTAAAATTAATAAATTATATCGGGGGGAAATACAAAAAACTTTTGAACTCATTGAAATATATAATTATTTTTACTTCTTACTTTTTAATGGCCGGAATTTGCATTCTTCTTGGAAAAAGCTTATTTTTGTACATTCGTTATCCTATTTTAATAACTAAATTAATAAAAGCACCCCCAATTGCCCCATTAATTCCTTATTTTCCAAAATTATTTCAGATGGAATCTTTTTTCCCACATTTTTATTTCACATATTTTATTTTAGCCTTAGCAATTGTGGCAATTGTTCATGAACTTTCTCATGGAATTTTCATGAAACATAATAAGGTTAGAATAAAAAGCACAGGCATTGTCTTTTTTGGACCTATCTTAGGGGCTTTTGTTGAGCAAAACGAAAAAGATATGACAAAATTATCAAAAACAAATCAGATGACTATCTTAGGTGCTGGAGTTTTTGCAAATGTAATTACTGGAATTTTCTTTTTTTTAATTTGGGCGGGGATATTTTTTATTACATTCGCACCGGCCGGTGCTAATTTTAATGATTATGCTCAATCAATTATTAAAATTGATTCTATAAATCAAATAAATAATTTTACCATTGATAATAAAACAAATGAAGGAATAATTAATTTTCTAGATTCAGATAAAATAAAAGATAGTTCCTTGATTAATGAAAAAAATAATTCTTTGAAATCTCTTAGAATTTTTGCAAATGACCTCTATTATTTTAGCAATATAGAAATCCTAAAAACACAATTACAACAAGATGTTGAATATTTAGTTTTATATGAAGATTTCCCAGCAATTAATCTTGAACTTAAAGGAAATATAATTGAATTTGACCATAATAAAATTCAAACCTATAATGATCTAGAAAAAATAATTAAGAATTATTCCCCTGGAGAAAAAATAAATCTAAAAACGAAAAATGGTGAAAATATTTTAGAATATAATCTTACTCTTGTTTCCAATTTAAGAAATCCTGAGAAGGCTTTAATTGGAATTTCTAATCAAGAAATAAAAACGAATATTGCGGAAAACTTGGCTTTTTTCAAAGAAAAATTTACATATTATGAATCTCGTGGGAAATTTTTAGAATTTTTATATTATCTTGTATTTTGGATTTTTTTAATTAATTTATTGGTGGCTTTATTTAATATGCTCCCACTTTCAATATTAGACGGTGGAAGATTTTTCTATCTAACCATTTTAGGAATCACAAAAAAGGAAAAAATTTCAAAAAAGATATATAAATCTCTTGGATTCTTAATTTTATTTTTATTTTTACTTGCGATGGCTGGTTGGGTTTTTGGAATTCTGCATTGATTTACATTTTATTAAATTAAACTTAGAGATATAATGAATAAAGAAAAGGCGAAAAAAGATCTTGAAAAAAAAGGATATAGAATTGTGGAAGGAAATAGTGCTGTTAAAATTTGCACATGGACAAAAAATTCTTTAACCAATAAAGGGGTTTGCTATAAAGAACAATTTTATGGTATTAAAAGCCATCTTTGTTGCCAGATTAGTTGTAGTTTATTTAATTGCCAAAATAAATGCATCCATTGCTGGAGAGATCAAGAATATACTGAACAATTAAATTTGAAAAAAATAGATGATCCAAAAAAAATAATTTCTGGTTCTATAATGCATCAAAGAAAACTAATTGAAGGATTTAAAGGGAATTCAAAAATAAATTTGAAAAAATTTAAAGAAGCTCAAAACCCTAATCAATTTGCAATTTCCCTTACTGGAGAACCAACAATCTATCCAAAATTAGGGGAATTGGTGGATGAATTAAGAAGACAAGGAAAAACTAGTTTTATTGTCACAAATGGCCTAGTTCCTGAAAAACTTATTCAGATGCAGAAGGAAAATCAATTACCAACGCAATTATATCTTTCATTAAATGCCCCAAATAAAACTCTTTATGAAAAATGGCATAGAAATCCTGACCCAAATGCCTGGAAAAAGTTTAATAAAACAATTTCAATTTTTCCAAAATTAAAAACAAGAAAAGTAATTAGAATGACTTTAGTCCGAGGGATAAATCTGAAACCAGAATTAATTCCCCAATATGCAAAATTGATTAAAAAAATAAACCCGGATTTTATTGAAATAAAATCTTATATGAGTGTTGGTGCTGCAAGAAAAAGAAAAAATATGGGGTATGATGCCATGGTTGACTATGATGAAATTTTAGAATATTCTAAAGAAATAACTAAAAAATTAAATCAAGAAGGTTATAAAATTTTAGACACCCATATTCCTTCAAGAGTTGTTTTGATTGGCAAAGAAAAAAAGAAGATGAAAATAAAAAAAGCAGAATATTAATTACAAAAAAACTAATCCTTCTTTTGTTAATGCTGTAAATCTTACTCCGACAGGGATATTTAACAAGGCAGATATTAAAGCCATATGTTCTTTGCCGGTCCCACTTGCAATTGTTAATACAACTTCTGTTCCTTTGATTTTTCCTTTTAATTTTTTAAGAAATTCTTCTCTTAATTCCACAAGAGACTGAGATTTTATTTCAATAAATTCAAAATTCTTTTCTGCAGTGAATTTTTTAGCAAAATGGTCTCCAATCAAAGTAATATTATCCCAAGAACCTCGTTTAATAACTCCTGCAACTTGCCCCCAAGTATTTTTTCCAGAACTAAGTAAGGCTAGTAATTCCATTTAGAAAATGAATTGAATAAATTTATAAGGATTTGTATAATTTATAATATGAAAAAGATTAATAATCCTTAAAAAATTTAATAAATATTTTAAAAATAAATAAAATATAAAATGCTTGGGAAAATATATAAAATAAAAACAGGGGTTTGTTTTAAATAAATGAAAGATCTTCCACTAAACGAAATAACTTTAAGAAAATATGAAAAACCAGAGAATCTTGAAAAAAGAGAATTAATCAGAAAAATCTGCTTATCATTGGGGTTATTGCAATTAGCAGATTCTAGGGACATTATTGTTGATATCTTATTTGTTTTGATTAGAGCAAATAAAAATAAAGAAGAACTATCGTCTGAACAAATAAAAATAAAAGTTGCAGAATTAAGAAAAAAATATAATTTAGAGTCCAAAGGACTTACTGAATCAAATATCCGTCGGCAATTAAAAAGATTAGCAGATTTTATGTTAATTAAAAAATCTGAAAATAAATATTTTTTGACTGAACATTCTTCTTTAAAAGAAATTTTCGAGGAGACTATTGAAAAATTTATTATTCCTAGAATAATAAAAAGGGTTAAGGAATATTTAGAAGAATTGGACAAAAAAGAGATTTTATAAGTGAACCACTACTTTAATCAAAATCTAATTCTTTAAAAAATATAAAAACAAAAATAAAATAAACCTATCTTTTTCTTTTAACTGGTTTTCTCTTCACAACCTTTCTTACTACTTTTTTCTTTACCGGTTTTCTTTTAACTGGTTTTCTCTTCACAACTTTTCTTACTACTTTTCTCTTTGTTGGTTTTCTCTTCACAACCTTTCTTACTACTTTTTTCTTTACCGGTTTTCTTTTAACTGGTTTTCTCTTCACAGTTTTTTTTATTACCTTCCTTTTTACCATCGATGTACCTCCTTTTTCTAAAATAATAAATTAATAGTGTAATCTTCATATTTAAATTTTTCTTTATTTTTTAATTTGATGAAATATTAAAATAAAATAAAATAAAGAATATTTTAAGAAAGAAAATAATAAACTTTAAAAACCCTGTTTGGATTTTTAAAACACCATTAACTACATCATAAGAACTCTTTTTTCTAGGGTTTTTTTGCATAGGTAGGAGGAAAAATGATTAACGAAGAAAACTTTTTGAAAGCAATAAAAGAAATGCGAGTTTGTACTAAAAAAAGAAATTTTGATCAAACCGTTGACTTAATTGTAAATCTAAAAAATTTCAATGTAAAAACAGACGGTTTTAATCTTTTTATTACATTACCTAATAAAATTAAAGATAAAAAAATTTTGGCTTTTTTAGAAGAAGATTCAAAAGTTGTTGCTTCAATTAAAAAAGAATCTTTTATAAATTTAAAAGAGAAGAAAGATATTAAAAAATTAGTTAAAACTTATGACTTTTTTATTTCAAATATAAAATTAATGCCCCTTATTGCTACGAAATTCGGAAGAATTTTTGGTCCTGCTGGAAAAATGCCTTCCCCACAATTAGGAATTCTAAGCATTGAAAATGAAGAAAATATAAAAAAATTAATCAAAAAAATTAATTTAACAATTAGAATACGAATGAAAGAACCAAGTATAAAAATTGCTATTGCAAAAGAATCTTTAACTGATAAACAGATTGCAGAAAATGCTATAATGGTCTATAATAAAATTTTAGAGAATCTTTCGAAAAAACAAGAGAACCTTAAAAATATTAAAATTAAATTAACTATGGGAAAACCTATTCAAATTAATCTAAAAGAATAAAATGGAAAAAAATATACACCAAGTAAAGCAAAAATTTGTGGAAAAAATTGTAAAAGAAATTTCCGAATCTAATTCCTTAATGATTCTCTCAATTGAAAATCTTCCTTCAAACCAATTTCAAAAAATAAAAAAATCTTTAAGAAAATATGGGAAAGTTATTGTTATGAAAAAAAATATTCTGCAAAGAATTATTAAAGAATCAAAACAGGAAGGAATATTAAAATTAAACGATTACATAAAACAAAATCCAGCCATAATTCTTTCAAAACAAGAAGGATTTGATTTAGCAGGAATTATGTCAAAAGAAAAAACCAAAATATTTGCAAGGGCTGGGCAAATTAGCGACAAAGATATTGAAATAAAGGCCGGACCCACCAATTTACTTCCTGGACCAGCAATAAGTGAATTAGGGAATTTGGGAATTCAAATTTCAATTGAAAACGGGAAAATTTCTATTAAATCTTCGAAAATAATTGTAAAAAAAATGCAAAAGATTACTCCGCAAATTGCTTCAATACTACAAAAATTGAATATTCAACCATTCACTGTAGAATTAAAACCTCTTGTGATTTATGACCTTTTAAAAAATAAAATCTATGATGATATAGATATAAACTCTGAAGAATATTTAAGAAAATTAAATGAAGAACATTTTAAATCTCTAGGATTCGCTCAAAAAATAATCTATTACTGCAAGGAAACGATTATTTATTTCCTAACTAAAGCAAATTTAAATGCAAAGATATTTGATAAAACTCAATTAAATGAATCGGAGGAAAAAGATTAGAATGGAATATATTTATGCGGCATTATTATTGCATAAGCTTGGAAAAGATATCAATGAAGACAATTTTAAAAAAATATTGACTTCAGTTAATGCAGAAATTAATGAATCCAAGATTAAAAATTTAATTGCAAGTTTGAAAGATGTAGATATAGAAAAAGAACTTGAAAATGCAATTGTAATGAATGCAGGATCTCAAAATACTGGAAGCGAAACTAAAAACCAGTCTGATGAAGAGGCTCCTAAAAAGGACCATACAGAAGCCGCTGCAGAAGGCTTAAGTGCCTTATTCAGTTAAATTTTTGTTTTAAAATAGGGTAAATTAGACTGAGATAATTTAAATTTTATTAATATAAAATTTAATTAGTAGATTAATAAAAAGTCTTCTTTTATTAAGTTTTTAAACTTACAGCAACTTTTAAAAACTTCTAATACTTAAACAAATAAATGCTGCCGTCGTGGGACAATGGTACTCCAACTGGCTTGAGACCAGTGCCCTTTTGGGCTTCCCGGTTCGATTCCGGGCGACGGCGTGGGAATTTTTGGTTTATTAAAAAACAAAAAACTTTTTTTGAAAGGAAATTAACATCTAAATTTAATTAAGTCACTAAAGCGGATTTGGGAGAGAAACCTGCGAGGTTTCGGAACCGTTAAATTTAGTGCAGTGGTGGTCGGCCGAAGCCTGAAAAATTCAAAATAAATTTAAAGCCCATTCTATCCCAATGAGCGACAACGATACATCAAGAAAAAGAATTAAGGGCAATTTCAATTATACTTCTTTGAAAAATTTTACAGCAAAATTACAAAAATCAATAATCACATTCTTGTCAAGGTCAAATTCTTTTCTACTTCCCAAATAGTTTTTAGATTTTGGAGTTACTTCTTTTCCTTCCATTAATTCAGCATAAGTTATACATTTAATATGTTTTTTTGAAACAATTATGAAATAACAATTTTCGTACGGATAATCTTTTGGTAAATCTGATTTTTTGAATTCTTCACTTGCTCTAAATTTAATTTCAATAAAAAACACTTCTTTAGTTTTTCTATGCTGAATTACATAGTCTGGCATTCTTCTAATGTTTGTTGCGACATCGCTACGAACTCCTTTTAGTAACTCCATTATTCCCGGAACAGTATTTTCCATTCCATATCTAAAAACATTATAATCTAAAGATAAAAATAATTCTTCAATCAAGGTTTCAGCAATTCTTCCCTTAATCATACCCTCTTTATAACCACTTTCTCGTTTAGATAATCCTTTATTTTGGGATGTAGAATTGTTATTCTTTTGGTGTGTTCTACAAAGTGCGGAATTGAATTTTTTCATAGAATAATCATATTCTTTTTTTGTGATTTCTTCATTACATTTTGAACATTTGTAGGACATAAAAATAAATTATTGATGAAGATATATAAATTTTGCTGATTTTTGAAATTGTTCCCTTTCGTTTTTAGCTCTCTTTCTTAATTGAGTTTAACACAATCCCCTCAATAAAAAATTGTTAATAACCTTTTACTTTCCCCTCACTTCCTTAAAAAATAAAAAATCTTCTGGAAAAAATTCTTATTAAAAGAATTTTTCTTCTTTTCTGAATTTTTTTTTGAAGAACTTATTGGGATTATCTCGCGCTTAATTTGAGGTTTTTCTTTTATTTTGGGAATTTTTAAAGCAAGATTTTTATTCGCGATTTCAATTGCTTTTTCTACAGAAATTCTAGAATATCCTTGGCTAATTAAAGAAAATCTAAGAGAATCTACTGTATATCCCTTAGTTAAATTCTTTTTAATATAATTTGCTAATTGAGAAATACAATCTTTTGCTGGATACATAAAAATATTAAGATTTTGAACTTTAAAAATCTTATTTAATTAAATAATTTAATAAGTTAATAATTTAATAAGTTAATAAGTTAATAATTTAATAAGTTAATAATTTAATAATTTAATAAGTTAATGATTTAATGATTTAAGTAATTATAAAATTTTGCTATAATCTAATTATAATCTAATGGCAATTATATCCTTATTGTTTTAGTTTTAAATACAAGCCATTATAAAACAGAAAGGCCATGGAACAAAAAGGCTATGGGGAAAAAGGCTATGGGGAAAAAGGCTATGAACAAAGGTTCTAGAACAAAAAAATTAATAATCAAATTTTTTCGAAATCTTTTTATAGTTCTTTCTTTTAGCCCTATTAAAATAAAAGAGAGGTATAAAAAGAGATAAAATGCTAGATTTTTTTCACAGTTTTATAAGTAGTCTTCCAAATGGTTCTTTAGAAATTGGAATAATTATTATTGTAGCAGGATTCTTAGCATTTTTTGCAAGATTATTTAAACAACCCCTAATCCCCGCATATATTATTACTGGAATTTTAATGGGGCCACTTTTATTTAATCTTATTAAAAATCCAGAATTGATTAAAGTTCTTTCAGAAATTGGACTTACTTTTCTTATTTTTACTGCAGGATTGGAAATCAAATTTAATAAATTAAAAGAATTAGGAAAGACCGTCACCCTTGCAGGAATCTTTCAAATTTTATTATGTTTTATAATTGCTTTTTTTATTTCTAAATCCTTAGGTTTTACAGATAATTCATTGATCTATATTGGATTAATTGTTGCATTTAGCAGTACAATGGTTCTTGTAAAACTATTATCTGATAGAAGAGAAATAAATAGCTTGCATGGTAGAATTATCGTTGGAATTCTTCTTATTCAAGACATTGCCGCAATTATTGCTTTGGCTCTCCTTGGAAGTCCTCTTTCTCTGAATTTTATCTTGATCTCCTTGTTAAAAATAGGAATTTTTATTTTAATTGCATTTGTTTTGACTAAATTAATTAATCCAATCATTAAGACTTCTGCTAAAAGTCCAGAATTATTATTATTGGTTGCTATGTCTTTCTTATTTTTATTTTGCATAGGGGCAATATTGGCTAAACTTTCTTTAGTAATTGGTGCTTTTTTTGCAGGGGTTGTTTTAGCAAATTCTGCTTATAAAACAGAGATTCAAGGAAAAATCATTCCTTTGAGAGATTTTTTTGCAGTTATATTTTTCGTAACACTTGGTATGCAATTAAAAATCATTGGAATGAGTTCTTTAATTTTTCTTTTAGTACTGATTTGTATTGTGATTATAATAAAACCTTTAATAATTATGATTTTAATAAGAATCTTAGGATATAAAAAACAAACTTCTTTCTTAACTGCAAATGCTCTTGCTCAAACAAGTGAATTTTCTTTAATTATTGCTGCTATTGGATTTAATTTAGGACATCTAAGCCAAGAATTATTCAGTGTATTAATTCTTTTGACAATTTTTACTATAAGCCTTACAACATATTTAATAAAATATGAAAAAAAATTATTTAAAATCTTTTCATGGCCTTTAAATCTTTTTAATAAACTTGAATCTAAAAAAGAAAATTTAGAATATACCGAAGATCAAGAAAACAAAACCATAATTTTTGGATGCCATCGGATGGGGAGTTTGCTTTTAAAAGAATTTGAAGAAGAAAAAAAAGATATTTTAGTAATTGATTATAATCCTGAAATAATTAAATCTTTAATCCAAAAAAAAGTTCCTTGTATTTACGGGGATTTTATGAATCCTAAAATTCTTGAAAAAGCAAACGTTGAAAAAACTGAAAGAATCATAAGCACTATTGGGGATATTGAAGATAATTTATTATTAATTAAAAAAATAAGAAAAATTAATGAAAAAACCCTTATCTTTGTCGTAGCAAAAAGAATTAGTGAAGCTAAAGAATTATATGATGCAGGAGCAGACTATGTGATTCTCCCACAAGTTATTAGTGGAACTCATACTTTTAAGTTATTTGAAGAAATTAAAAAAGATAAGTCTAAATTAAAAAAATTAAAAAGAGACCATATTAAATATCTAAATTCCATTCACAATATTTTATATTAAATCAATTAAAATATTTTATTACTTAAAACTTAATATTCTAATTATAAAAATTATCTAAATTCTATTATTTGCTTTTGATTTTTTTTGTAAAACCTTTTAGCATGGTTTAATTTCTCATTTGAAAGAGCATATAATGTAAATATTTTTTCTCCTTTTTTTGCAAAATTATTCTTTTTTTTATGAATATAAATTCCTGCAGCCTTATCTTCTGGGCATCCTAAAATTCTCGCAAGATTATTAATCATTTTATTATCAATATGTTTTATTTTTTTATTTTTTTCAGAAATTATATTATAACTAATCTTTGGCTTTTGTAAATTCTTTATAGAACCTCCCTGAGCCTTAATTATTTCTTTAAACTTTATAAAAGCCTGGCCAGAATCTAAAATTTTTCTTGCATATTCTATGCCTTTTCCTTTTTTTGATTTTCCGCACAATTCTAAAAGTTTCGCAGAAAGAAATAAAGATTTATTTTCCAAATCCTTTGGAGGACAATCTCTTTTCAAAACTTTTAATATATCTTTCATTTCTAAAACCGGGCCAATCCCGTTTCCAATAGGCTCTGAACCATTTGTTAAAATAACAGCTAATTTTAGATTAAAGGCCTTACCCAATTTTAAAAACTTAAGTCTTAGCTTTTCTGCTTGTATTTTTGTAACTTTTGCAGATTTTCCATAAGGGATATCTATTAAAACATATTTACTACCAACAGCTATTTTTTTTGATAAAATGCTTGCTAATAATTGGGCGGTTGAATCTAAATTAGCTATCCTCTCTATTTTCAAAATTTTATCATCAACAGGTGCTAATCCTAAAGTGCCCCCCCAAACAAGACATGCTTTTGTTTTTTTTATTATCTTTTTTATCTCTTTTATTGAAAAATTAACTCTTGAGACGGTTTCAATAACATCTGCAGTTCCTGCTGCACTTGTTATTGCTCTTGATGAAGTTTTTGGAATAATTAATCCTGCAGAAGAACAAATAGAAACAATAATTGGAGTTGTTCTATTTCCTGCAATTCCCCCAATACAATGTTTATCTGCAATTTTTCCTTTTAATTTTATTCTTTTCCCGCTCTTTATAATTGCTTTTGTTAAATTTTTTGTTTCTTTTAGAGACATAAAATTAGTACAAATTGCAGAAACAAAAAAGGCTATTTCAATTTCTGTCAAAGCATTATTTTTTATATCTTCAATAATCTCATAAATTTCTTTCTTATTTAATTTTCCCCCTTCTAATTTTTTTTTGATTAAAATCATGCTATGTGGGGGTTCTACAATCTTCACATCAACATATTCTTTATTCTTTAAACTTAAAATTTTTCTTATTTCTTCAGAAATTGCTACCTCTTCTTCTTTTAAAAATCCAGAGATTATATCTATAATTGAAATTAATTTTTTTCCTTTTTTATTTTTTATAGAAATTCTATCCCCCACATGTAAACTCATCTTTTTTGCAGTATTTTGATGAATCATAGAGACAGGCCTTCCTGCTAAAAATTTTAATCTTTTTATTTTTAATTTCATCTTTACTTTAAATATTAATCACAAAAATTCTATTCAATTTTTTTAAAAATTAAACTTTCTTCTGTTTTTCCTTTTCTATAAATTTCAATTATTAAAAGAATATAACTTAATACAAGGGGGCCAATAATCAATCCTAAAACTCCGAAAACAAAAAGACCTCCGATCATTCCAATAAAGAGTATTCCAGAATTTATCTTTGTTTTTTTGGAGACTATTAAAGGCCGGATAATTACACTTAACCAAGACATTATAACGATTCCATAAACTAAAATTCCTATTCCGGCAGTTAAATTACCCATTAAAACTAAATATATTCCTATAGGAATCCAAATCACTGCAGGACCAATAACCGGAATTACCCCAACAAAGGTTGTTAAAATTGTCAAAAGAAAAGCATTAGGAATCCCAAATAAGAAATAACCTATTCCAGCAACCAAACCTTGAATTAAACCAATAATGACTTCTCCAATTAAAACTGAATGAGTAATATTTTTAAATTTTTTAAAGATTTTTTCTTCGAGCTCTTTTTTTAATGGTGAAAGAGATTTAATATATTCAATTAATTTCTCTCCATCTTTTAAACAAAAGAAATAAATAAAAACCATGACCAAAAACTTTAAGAAAAATAAAGGGAGATTTAAAATAAAATCTCCAAAACTACTAAAAAAACCTGCAATAATATTTGAAATAAAAGTTTTAATAGAATTTCCTATAATTAAAAAGAATTCTGAAGAAACTATTGATGCTGGCAAAACTTTCTGCAAAACATCCAAAAGATTTATATTTTGTAAAGATAAAAATATATTAATTCCTTCTGAAATTAAAGAACTTAAAATTAATCCTAAGATAATAAAAATAATTAAAATAGAAAACACACAAACTAAAACTGATGAAAGGGTTTTATTCTTTATTTTTTTTGAAATTTTTTTATTGAGTGGTGTAAAAATATATGCTAACAAAATTCCCACAATTATTTGGGATATGATTGGTTTAATGACTAGGATTGCCAAAAAAAATAAAGCACACACTAAGATTATATTCAAAAGATTATTAATATTTTTTTTTGTTTCAAACATTCTTTAATAGAGATATAAATATTTATAAACCTTATTAGAAAAATTATCTGGGGTTTGGATTAGAAAAATTCAATAAAATTCCTTAATTGTTTTAGTAAAATTTGCATCAAAAAAATTTATAAATAGAAAAAATAAAGATAAGACATGGATTTTTTTATAAAAAAGATTTTTGAAAATAAAATTGATGAATTGGTTCATCAACAATTTCAAAAATTTAGTAGGGGGGAATTCTGTGATCGCGCTAAAATTCATGCAAAAATTTCTAATAAATTATTTAAAATAAATTGTGATCCAGAATATGCCAATGAATTAGTAAGATACTTGGCAATCAAACTAAAAGATAAAAAAACCTTGGTTAAGGGGGTTATTATTTCTACGAAAGATTTGACTGGGAAACTCCTTTTTAAAGATAAAAAACAATTTATGGGTATTAAAAAATATGTTATAGAAAAAGAAATGTCCGGAGATGAAATTTTAAACTTATGCGATGCCTTTCCAAACGCATTTATTGGATTTTCATTTAAAACCGCTAACAGTGAATTAAAAATTAAACCAAAAGCCCCAAAATCTGCAAAACCAAAATCTAAAGACAGTAAAAATAAACCAATAAATTTTTGCAAATTAAAAACAACTGATAAAGAACTTTTTAGTAAACTAATTTTTGAAAAAGGCTTAGATTTTTCAAAAGAAATTGAGATAAATCATGATTTTGTAATTAAAGAGATAATTTTTCCAAAAGATGAAAAAGATTTTGCAAAAATAAGAGAGCTTGCAAAAAGAAAAGGAGAAATAATCAGAAAAATTGAAATTGATGGAAAAACACTAGAAAAAATACATCCTTTTGAGGCTTAAAAAACATAAAAATAAATTCATATTTTAAAATTAAAAAATTCTTCAGTGTATAGCCCATAGACATATGTCGTAGATTAAAACAATAACTTAAAATCATTATAAATTTCATCAGGCATTTTATTATTCAAGCTAGTATGCGGTCTAAAATGATTATATCTCAT
>Ga0268277_1001024_pt1 | contig 20542 bp, 17 predicted proteins | sample saktaG_5_FD_190132 | JGI IMG/M metagenome (GOLD analysis project Ga0268277, IMG submission 190132) | Saline water microbial communities from Sakinaw Lake, British Columbia, Canada - sak_2010_1_5_50m | ecosystem: Environmental > Aquatic > Non-marine Saline and Alkaline > Saline ...
TAAATGTTATTTTGAATATAGTTTTAATTCCTAGATTCGGCATTTTGGGAGCAGCTATAGCTACCTCCATTTCTTTAATACTCCTTAATGTTATTAGAGTTATAGAAGTGTATGTCTTTTTGAGAATGCATCCGTTTGATGTTAAGTTTCTGAAAGGCGTTTTTGCTGCGGTTTTAACATTTCTTTTAGTTTTTCCTTTGAAATATTATCTTTTTTCTAATCTTCACTATTTCTTGAATTTGGTTTTAACAAGTTTTACTATTTTAATCTTCTTTTCCTTATTTTTGTTTTTGTTTAAGTTTGAAAAAGAAGATAAGATTATGTTTGAGAAAATAAAGGGAAGGTTGGGGATATAGGTCAGTCCTATTGACACCTATTGACACCTACTCCTCTTTTCTTTACTATGAAGGTAATGGTGGAAATAAAGCAAAATCAAGTTTACACAACGGCAGAAGCTCAAGATTTTTTAAAGATAAGCAAGAGTACTATCAAGCGGTATTTGAAAAAAGGGATTTTGAAAGCAAATAAAGTTGGAGGAAGATATAGAATCTTAGGAAGAGAGCTTTTGAGATTGGTTTCTCCGGAAACTGAAATTAAAGCTGTTGATATTTATCGTAAATTTAAAGAAAAAGCGAAAAAGAAAATTGAAAAATGGTAAAAGCACAAATTAAATTTGTGTTTTTTATAATTAGAATATGAAAGTTTCAATCATTTTAGGAACAAGACCGGAAATAATAAAGATGTCATCTGTTATTAGGGAATGTCAGAAAACAAAACTTGATTATTTTATTTTACATACCAATCAACATTATTCAGAAAATTTAGACAAAATATTCTTTAAGGAACTAGAATTACCTCAAGCAAAATATAATCTGAAAATTGGTTCTGGAACACAGGCTGAGCAAACAGGGAAAATGTTAATTGGTATTGAAAAGATTTTAATAAGAGAAAAACCAGACATAATCTTAATAGAAGGAGATACAAATACGGTGTTAGCAGGTGCTCTAGCGGCAGCGAAATTACATATTAAAATTGGTCACATAGAGGCCGGATTAAGATCTTATTTCAGAGAGATGCCAGAGGAGATTAACAGGATTTTAACTGATCACATTTCGGATTTTTTGTTTGCGCCAACCAAAAAAGCAGAGGAAATTCTCGTAAGCGAAGGAATTCCAAAGAAGAAAATATTTATAACTGGGAATACAATTGTTGATGCAGTTTATCAAAATCTAAAATTAGCTAAAGGTAAATCTAAGATTTTAGAGGTGTTGGACATAAAAGAGAAAAATTATTTTTTAATTACTGCTCATCGTTCAGAAAATGTTGATAAAAAGAAAAGAATTAAGGGAATTTTAAAAGGTTTAGAATTACTCTATAAGAAATTCAAATTACCAATAATTTATCCTATTCATCCCAGGACCGATAAAATGATAAAGAAATTTAAGCTAAAAGTCCCTCGGGGAGTGAGATTAATTAAACCTGTTGGATATTTGGATTTTCTTCAACTCGAGATAAATGCGAAGTTAATTTTGACTGATTCTGGCGGAGTTCAAGAAGAAGCTTGTATATTAAAAGTTCCTTGTATCACATTAAGAGATAATACTGAAAGACCAGAGTCTTTAAATACTGGAGGAAATATTTTATCAGGGACTACTGCCGAAAATATTTTAAAGTGCGTCTTGAAAATATTGAATAAAGAAAAAAAATGGAAGAATCCTTTTGGTTCAGGAAAAGCTGGAGAAACAATAAGAAGAATTATTAGCAAAAAAAATGAAAAATAAAACAATTTGTGTTATTGGTCTTGGTTATATCGGACTGCCTACTGCTTGTTATTTAGCTAAAGCAGGATACAAGGTTGTTGGGTTTGACGTTGATAAAAAAAAGATATCTAAATTGGAGAAGGGAGAACTTCCTTTTAAAGAACCGGGAATCGAAAAACTTTTTAAAAAAGTAAGTAAAAACCTTTTATTTTCGTCTCGGATCAAAGAAGCTGATGTCTTTGTAATTTCTGTGCCAACTCCAATAACAGGCAAAAAGAAAGCGAATTTGGAATTTGTAAAGAAAGCAACAGAAGATATAAACAAAGTTATAAAAGATAGAAATTTAGTTATTATTGAATCGACTGTTCCTCCGGGTACGGCAGAAAAAGTTATTTTACCAATTTTAAAAAAAGGACACGAGAGTTATGGAATATATTTATCTCATGCTCCAGAAAGAGCAATTCCTGGGAAAACCTTGAGAGAGATGATTATGAATGACAGAATTATTGGTGGAATTGATAAAAAATCGACCATCCTGACAAAAGAAATCTATTCTTCTTTTGTAAGAGGAAAAATTTATTCAACCAATGCTACCACTGCTGAGTTCGTAAAACTTATTGAAAATACTTATCGTGACGTCAACATCTCTTTTGCTAATGAGTTAGCTAAAATTTGTGATGAAATTGGAATAAATATCTGGGAGGCAAGAAAATTAGCTAATCTTCATCCTAGGGTTAATATTCATTTACCAGGACCTGGAGTTGGAGGACATTGTATAAGTGTTGATCCTTGGTTTTTAGTAAAAAAGGGTAGTAATGGAATTAAAGCTATAAAAACAGCTAGAGAAATCAATGACTCAATGCCGGGTTATGTAATAGAATGTATTGCTAAAATATTGAAAAGAATCAAGAAGCCAATAATAACAGTTTTAGGAATTGCTTATAAAGCTAATGTTGATGATTGGAGAGAAACACCAGCGTTAAAGATTATAGAACTTGCTAAAAAAAGAGGCTGGCAAGTAAATATTCATGACCCCTTCGTTAAAGAGTTTCCTTATAAAATAGAAAAGGATATTTGGAAAGCCACTGAAAATTCTGATTGCTTAATATTAATTACTAATCATGATTTCTATAAAAACATTAAGCCAGTAAAAATAGAAAATATGAGAAGTAAAAACATTTTTGATTCTCGAAATTCAATTGATGAACAAAAATGGCGAAAAGCTGGTTTTAAAGTAGAAATTTTAGGTAAAAACTAACATATGAAACAAGTATTATTAAGTCAGGGAGAAATAATAGTTGAAGATTTACCAGTTCCTACTGTAAAAGATGGAGAGGTTTTGATAAAAACTGCCTTTTCTTTAATCAGTGCAGGAACAGAACTATCTGGGAAGAGAAGCTCAGAAGGCTCTTTAATTAAAAAAATATTATCTGATCCAGAAAAATTAAAGAAAGGATTAAGTATATTAAAGGAAAAAGGATTTGGGAAGACAATAGAACTGGCTGAAGCTCAGAAAGAGACAAAAGGTTGTTTGGGTTATTCATTGTCTGGAGTAGTGGTCGAAGTAGGGAATAAGGTTAAAGATTTTAAAATTGGAGATAGGGTTGCTTGTGCTGGAGCTGGCAAGGCGAACCATGCTGAATTTGTTGCCGTGCCAAAAAGATTAGTTGTGAAAATACCAGAAGGGCTTGATTCTCAAAGTGCTAGTTCGGTCACATTAGGTTCAATTGCTCTTCAGGGATTAAGGCGAGCTGATGTAAAACTAGGAGAAAGCGTAGCTGTAATCGGACTGGGACTTTTAGGTCAGATTTTAGTTCAATTATTGAAAGCGAACGGAATTAGGGTGATTGGATCTGATATAGATGATAAAAAAATAGACTTGGCTAAAGAGTTGGGAATGGACCAAGGATATAACTCCTCAAAAGATAATATTTTAGAGAAAGTGTTAAATTTTACTGAAAATAAAGGAGTAGATACTGCCATTATTACTGCTTCAGCTCCTGGAAATAACGAAATTATTCAGCAGGCAATGGAAATAACTAGAAAGAAAGGAAGGGTTGTTGTTGTCGGTAACGTTGGTTTAGGTCCCAAAAGGAGTCCTTTCTATGAAAAAGAAATTGACTATTTGATCTCTACCTCCTATGGTCCGGGGAGATATGATGAAAGTTACGAAGGAAAGGGCATTGACTATCCTTTTGCTTATGTCCGTTGGACAGAAAAAAGAAATATGGAAGAATATCTAAGATTATTAGCAGAAAAGAAGGTAAATTTTCAAAAATTAATTTCTAAGGTATTCCCGATAAAAGAAGCCCCTCAAGCTTATAAATTTTTAGAGGAAAACCTATTAATAAAGCCTGCCGTTTTATTGGATTATCATTTTGAGGAAGAAAAAACAAAAGAAACAAAAATAGAAATAACATCAATTTCTTTGAAAAAAGATGTTATTAATGTTGGAATTATCGGAGCTGGAGGTTTTGCTAAAGCAATGCATTTACCAAACTTAAAAAGACTTCCTGATCTATACTCTATTTCTGCAGTATGTGACTTAGATGGAAATAATGCTAAACAAACTGCTAAAAGGTTTGGAGCAAAATATTGTACTACTGATTATAAAGAGATACTGGATGACAAAGACATTGATATGGTGATGATAACCCTACCTCACAATCTTCATGCTGAAATAGCCACAGAAGCAGCTAAAAAAGGGAAAGCAGTGTTTTCTGAAAAGCCAATGGCATTAAATGAAAAAGAGCTCAAGGAATTGGTTGATATTCTTAAAGAAACCAAAGTACCTTATTTAACTGGATTTAATCGTCGCTTTTCTTCTTTTGCTAAAAGAATAAAAGAAATTATCAAAAATAGAGAAAATCCATTAATTATTAACTATCAAATGAATGCTGGTTTTCTTCCAAAAAATCACTGGACCCAGACTGAAACTGGAGGTGGTAGAAATATTGGTGAAGCTTGTCATATTTATGATTTGTTTACCTATCTAACCGAAAGCGAAATTGAAAAGATTTCAGCCTTTTCATTAAATCCTAGAACTGAAAAATATCTAAAAAATGATAATTTTACGGTAAATTTAAAATTTAAAGATGGTTCAATTTGTAATTTAATTTATGTAGCTCTTGGTGCCAGAGAATATCCAAAAGAACAAATGAAAATATATTTTGATGGAAAGATGATTCTTCTCAATGATTATAAAGAAATGAAAGTTTTTGGGGTAAAAATTAAAGGATTAAAAATGAGGCAGGACAAGGGTCATTTTAGTGAAATTGAAGAATTTGCTCAGGCAATTAAAAATGGTAGTGGTTATCCGATATCTATATGGCAATTAACCCAAGCTACAAAAATAAGTTTTGAGGTTGAAAAACAAATTAATTTATGAATCTAAGGAAGGTATACAATCTAAGTCCTCCTGTCATCCAAAACATTGGTAGGAAGGTTTATTCAAAATTCAAAAAGCCGGTCTGGGAAGATCCAGAATTTTTAAAATGGTACAACTTTTTACAAAAATCTCAATGGTGGTCAAGAGAAAAGTTAGAGGAATACCAAAAGCAACAACTAAATAAGCTCCTAAGTCATGCCTACGAGAATGTTCCTTATTATAGAAAAGTTTTTGACGAGAGGGGACTTAAACCAAAAAATATTCAGGATTTCAATGATCTAAGAAAATTACCTTTTTTGACTAAAGAAATTGTCCAAAATCATTTATCAGAATTAATTGCTCAAAATTATCCTAAATCAAAATTGCAATATGTAACTACGGGTGGCTCTACTGGAATTCCAATGGGATTTTATTTAGAAAAAAATATTTTTGGAGTGAGAGAGTGGGCTTTTATGTTAACTCAATGGAATAGGGTTGGGTATAAATTTGGAGATAGGAGTATTGTTTTACGTGGGAACGTAGTTCAAGCTATAGATAAAAATAAGTTTTGGGAAATTAGTTCTGATAATAAAGATCTTATTTTATCTTCATATCACATGACAGATAAAAATTTGCCAAGGTATATTAGAAAGATTAAAGAATTTAAGCCAGATTTTATTCAGGCCTACCCATCAGCAATTACTATCTTGGTGAGATTTATGAAAGAGAATAATATTGAAGCTTTCCCAAGCGTCAAAGCAATATTATGTGGGTCGGAAAATCTATACCCTTGGCAGCGAGAATTATTAGAAGAAGTGTTCAAATGCAGAGTCTATAGCTGGTACGGGCATTCAGAGATGGCTGTTTTAGCTGGTGAGTGTGAGAAAAGCACCTATTATCATATATTCCCTGAGTATGGGATTGTAGAGTTGATCGATAATAACGGAGAGATACTAACCAAAGGAAATGGAATGGGAGAGATTGTAGCAACTGGCCTTAATAACTTTATCTGTCCTTTAATAAGATATCGTACGATGGATTTGGCAGTGCCTACAAATGCTAAGTGCGAATGTGAGCGGAATTATCCACTACTAAAGAGGGTTGAAGGAAGACTACAAGAGTTGGTTGTTACTAAGAATAAAAGACTAATAACATTAACAGCTCTCATGTTTGCTCAACATTTTGAGGCTTTCTCTAGAATTAAAGAAATGCAACTTGTTCAAGAAAAAGAAGGAGAGTTGCTGATAAAAATTGTAAAAGCTTCTCAATACTTACCTAAAGATGAACAAGAAATTTTGTCTAAAATGCAAAAAGCTGTCGGTAGCGGGTTGAATATAAATTTTAATTATGTAAAAAATATTTCTCGTACCAAAAGTGGAAAATATAGATTTTTAATTCAAAAATTATCAATTAAATTTAGGGATTAAATTCATTTATGGTTGATAAAACCCCAAAAATAACAAAATGTCCTTTCTGTAGAAAATTATTTAATGTTAAATTAATAGAAAATTTCTATTTCTGTAAAAATTGTGAGGTAGCAATAAGAGAAGAAAAGGATATGCCGGTATTTAATTACAATAAAAATTGGGTAAAGAGCCAGATAGATTCAAGACAAAACCTTAACAGAGCTGGATTTACTTTAAAACAGATAAAGAAAATTCCTAACATAAAAACAATATTGGATATAGGTTGTGGAACTGGCATTCTTGTGGACATTTTAAATCGAAATGGCTATCTTGCGGATGGGGTTGATTCCTCAGTAGATTCCATTAACTATGCCAAGGTACACAGGAAGGGTAATTTTTATCTTTCCTCAATAGAAAATTTCAAAAAGAACCGTGATTACGATCTTATAATAGCGACTCAGTTAATCGAACATTTAAGAGATCCTAATATTTTCTTGTTAAATGTAAAGAGAATTTTAAGACCAAAAGGATATTTATATATTGAAACCCCCAATCTTAATAGCTGGAGCAAAAAATCTATATGGCGTAGAAGAATTGGGGGAATGTATTACGGTAAAGATCATAGAATCCTATATACAAACAAAAGTCTTACTAATTTACTTCGAAACAATAGCTTCGTTATCTATAAAGTTTTTAGCAAGACATTCTCACCAACCATATTAGTTGAAACAGCGTATACTTCTATTTTTACTTTTAGAAAAAAATCAGAATTTCTAGAAAAACCTTCTATCATTAATCCACCAATTAATAGAGAAAATAAAAACTTGTTCATAAATATTCTTAAAAAGATTTATGAACAAACAAAAGATTCATTTATTATTAACATGATATTGTTTATCCCAAATAAAATCAGCGGAATTAACTCTCGGGGTAATCAGTTAATAGTTATTGCGAGAAACAATAACAATGAATAAAATTAGATTAATAGCTGTAGGCGATATTTACTTTCAAACAATGATGAAAATAAAATTTTAGTAAAAATGCAAGAGACTGTTAATAAAAATCTAGGTATTCATTTTGAATACGTTAACTACATTCCATGTACTAAAAATGGGAAATATAAATTTTTTAATTCAAAAATTACAAATTAAATTTGGAGATTAAGATGAATCAGATAAAACTCATTGCCGTAGGAGATATTTCTTTGCAGACAAAAAATAAGAAAAATCTCTTTGAAAAAGTGAAAGAAATTTTTAAAGATAAGGATATTCTTTTTGGCAACCTAGAAACAGTTTTGTCAAATCAAGGAGAAGAAGTTGAGAAGGCGGTAACTCTACATACCTCCCCAAAAAAAGTATGGTACTTAAGGGAGGCTGGCTTCGATATTCTCAATATAGCAAATAATCATATCATGGATTTGGGAATAGAGGGCTTCAGTAACACCTTAGATGCTTTAAATGAGGGGGGTTTATTATTTGTTGGTGCAAACGATGAACCCGGACGAAAATATCAAATTTTAGAGAAAAAAGGAATTAAACTGGGATTTGTTGGTTACACAGAAGATGGGTTTAATTTGTCCCAACAGGGAGTATGGATAAATAGAATAGACCAAACAGATATTATAAAAGACATTGAATTTATCAAACCACAATGCGATTTTATTATTATTTCTTTACATTGGGGGATAGAAAATATTTTTTACCCTTCTCCAAAACAAATAAGATTAGCCCACAGATTAATTGATGCCGGGGCAACCGTAATTTTAGGACATCACCCCCACGTAATTCAGGGGATAGAACGATATAAACACGGTCTAATTGCTTATTCTTTAGGCAACTTTCAATTCGATCCAAGACTTTCTCATAGCAAAACAAATGATTCGATAATACTTTGCTTAGAGTTCTGTAAAAAACGATTGGAAAACTATCGTATTATTCCTATTGTAATCGATAAAAACTTTATTCCTACTTTAGCACTTAACAAAGACAGAAAAGAGATATTAAATTTTCTGAATAACATCTCAAGGCCTATAACCGATGACATTCTTACTTGGAATCGGTGGTTTGAAGAAGTCTCTAAAGAGTATCTTTCTGGTAACATGAAAAGCTGGGAGACTAGAATAAAAAAATATGGGACAAAGCACTTCTTACAATGTATTAGGTGGCTCTTTTCTCTATTTGTTATTAGGTGCTATTTAGGATTTTTAAGACGGAAATTAAGGCTGAAAGAAAAATAATTAAATATGACCAAGGATCTCATCAAAGACATGCTAAAATACATTCCCGCCAAGATTATTCCAGCTATAATTGGACTTATTAGTATTCCGATTATTACTCGATTATTTTCACCGGCAGATTACGGAAATTATATTTTAGTTTTAAGCACTGTTACGGTTTTAGCTACTTTAGTCGGCTGGTTAGGTATGTCTATTATCAGATTTTATCCAACCTATGAAAGGGATGAGAAACTAGATATATTTTACAGTACAGTAATAAAATGGCTTTTTATTTCTGTTTTTGGAAGCTCTATTTTATTTTTAGTAGTACTTTTAATCAGCAAAAATTATATTTCAGAGAATCTCTATCATTTAATGCTGATTGGTATAGGGGTCTTCGTTTGTTTAAGTTTTTTTCAAACATTACTCGATTTTCTTAGGTCAAAATGTATGGTGAGTTGGTATACTAATTTTTCAGTTTGGAAAAGCATTACTGCCGTCGGCCTTGGATTAATGTTGATTATTATTTTTAAATTTGGGATCGGGGGTTTGCTTTTGGGGATAATTATAAGTATAGTTTTAGTTTTTCCCTGGCTTTGGAGAAAAGCTGTGGGTAAATTTCCTCCTTTTAGAAATTCTTTTTCTCTTCTTCTATCTCGAGAAATGGCAGCTTATGGTTTTCCTTTAGTCATAGGAAATTTAGCTGCTTGGATATTAAGTTTATCTGATAGATATGTACTTGAATTTTTCAGAGGAGCTCAAGAAGTGGGAATTTATTCAGCAAGTTATGCAATCGGAGAGCATAGTATTCTACTTATTACCTCTCTTTTTCTTTTAGCTTCGGGGCCTCTTTCAATTCATATTTGGGAAGAAGAAGGAGAGGAGAGAAGTAAAATATTTATTACTAAATTAACAAGGTATTTTTTATTACTTTGTATTCCGGTAGTAGCAGGAGTAAGTGTTTTAGCAGAGCCCATTCTTGACATTTTTACTGGTCAGGAATACCTTGTAGGCTATTCTATTTTGCCTTTTGTAGCTGGGAGTATTTTTTTCTTGGGTCTTTCTCAAAGATTTGGCATGGGATTAACTTTTTATAAAAAGACAGGTTATATTATGTGGTCTTTGATTATTTCTGGTTCAGTAAATTTAGGACTTAATTTTATTTTTATCCCAAAATATGGATATGTTGCAGCCGCTGTTACTACTTTTATTGGATATATTATTATGTTGTTGTTAATGATTTATTTTTCCAGAAAAATTTTTGTTTGGAATTTCCCCTTTAAAACTTTAGGAAAATGTAGCGTTGCTTCTATAATGATGGGAACGGGTGTGTATTTTCTAGTAAATAATTTATACTTTTCTACTTTTGTCAGTTTAATTTTGGGAATCTTAGCTGGAATAGTAATTTATTCTGTTCTGATTTTTATATTTAGAGAAATTTTGCCCGAAGAAAAAGAAGAAATAAAATATTTTGTTCAAAAATATGTTTTTAAAAAAAATAGTTAAAAAATGCTATTTAAAAATAAAAAGAAAAATAGAGATTACTAATTTTAAAAAATTTGATGAAAAATTAGATAATTTAATAAATAAAGATTTTCTAAAGAAATTTAAAAAGAGGAAAAAACTACGATTTTTTGTAGATTCTAAAAATAAAGAGAAAATAAAAGAAATCTTTAAACAAGGATTTTCTAACAGAGTTGAAAATGTCCTGCAAAATGCAGACGAGATTTGTGAACACAACTTTAATTTATTGGGTTCTGGAAAGGTAAATCTTGGTAAAAAAATCAACTGGCATTGTGATTTTAAATCCGGTTATTACTGGGATCCAAAAACTTTTTATTTAGATATTAAGTATGGGGGCAGAGAAAGAGCTGATGTGAAAATTCCTTGGGAATTATCAAGGTTTCAACATCTAGCTACATTGGGAGAAACTTATTGGCTAACAGGAAATGAAAAATATACGAAAGAGTTTATTAATGAAATTGAAAATTGGATAGAAAACAACCATCCACAATACGGAGTTAATTGGAGATGTACAATGGATGTAGCAATTCGAACTTGTAACTGGGTTTTAGGATATTATTTTTTCAAAGATTCAAAAGAAGTTACTGATGAATTTTTAATGAAGTTCTCAAAAAGTCTCCTAATCCATGGTGAGCATATTCAGGGAAATTTAGAAAAAAACTGGCGAGGATTTACTTCAAATCACTATTTTTCTGATGTTGTAGGATTGGTCTATTTGGGAATATTTTTTAATAATACAAATATCGGGTATAGATGGTTAAATTTTGGAATTAAAGAATTAAAAAAGGAGATGAAAAAACAGGTTTATCCTGATGGATGTGATTTTGAAGCATCGACTTGTTATCATAGATTAGTTTTAGAACTTTTTTTCTTTAGCACTTTATTTATAGTAATAAATAATGAGAAGTTTAATGGTGAAAATTATAGAGAAATCACAGAAAGAGTTTTTGACAAAGAATATACAGAACGATTTTACAAAATGTTTGAAGCAGTTTTGTATCTTTTAAAGCCAAATGGAAGAATGCCCCAGATAGGAGATAATGATAATGGAAGATTGCATGTGTTCACTAATAGAGAAATTCTTGATATGCGCTATCTTCTGACGTTTGGGGCGATATTTTTTAAAGAGCCGAAATTTAAGGTAAAAGAATTTGGGTTTTCTAAAGAAGCGTTGTGGATTTTTGGAGAAAAAGGATATAAAATTTGGAAAAATTTGAAAGAGAATTATCTTCTAAATATTAAGAGCAAAGCTTTTCCTGATGCCGGTTGGTATATAATAAGAAATAATAAGGATTATTGTATAGTTTCTTGTGGGCCTAATGGTCAAAATGGAAATGGCGGTCATTGTCACAACGACAAGCTATCATTTGAGTTAATGATAGATAGGGAAGATATAATTGTTGATCCTGGGACATATCTTTACACTCCTTCACCCGAATGGCGAAATAAATTCCGCTCAACTTATTTTCATAATACGGTAGTTGTAGATGACCAAGAACAAAATAGATTTATTGAAAACAATTTATTTTCTTTAAAGAATGATGCTATCTGTGAATGCTTAGATTTTGGGGAAGATAACGAAAAAATATATTTTATAGGAGAACATTACGGATATAAAAGATTAAAAGATCCAGTTATTCATAAAAGAGAGATAAGACTTTACAAAAACAAAAAGAGGTTAGAGGTGATAGATGAATTTAACGGAAAGGAGGAACGCAATTTAAGATGGAATTTTGTTTTGCCTCCAAAACAAAAAAAAGATATAAATATAAATTTCATTTCCCCGTTTTGTCAATCTAAAAAAACTAGTTTTTATTCTCCACAGTATGGAGTTAAAGATAAAAATAATAAGATTTCGATATCTATAAAAACAAAGACACCTTTTAAAATGAGAATTACTATAGATAAATAAAAAATAAAAATTATTCAAAAATATGAACCTTATTAAAAAAATATTTCAAAGAATTCTCTTTTTAAAAGTATTTGGTTTTTTTGAGAATATGGGTATCCATATCTTGCCAGTGCATTATTATACTCCAATTCCTGACACCAGAGCGCTTAAAAGAAAAAATGGTTTATGGGATAGAGAACTGCCATTAGATGGTATTGATTTGAATATAGAGGGACAGAAAAACATATTAAAAGATGTTTGTTCTCTATTTCAGAATGAGTACTTTTCTTTTCCAAAAGAAAAAACTAATAATCCTTTAGAATATTATCTTAATAATGGTTCTTTTGGTTTTGTTAGTGGTCAGATGCACTATAGTATCATTCGTCATTTAAAACCAAAAAAGATAATCGAGGTAGGCTCAGGCAATTCTACCCTTGTTTCTATCAAAGCCTTAGAAAAAAATAAAGAAGAGGGGTTCCCCTGTAAACTTACAGCTATTGAACCTTATCCTAATAATTATCTCAAGAACAAAAACCTTAACATTGAACTCATCCAGAAAGAAGTAGAAGATATCGGAGTTGATTTCTTTGGGAGTCTTTCTAAAAATGATTTATTATTTATTGATTCTTCTCATACAGTAAAAATTGGTGGAGATGTGAATTTTCTTATTTTAGAAGTTTTGCCTAGACTAAAAAAAGGAGTTATAATTCATATTCACGATATCCAATTTCCTTATGAATATTTTAAGTCGTATTCATTAAAGAATCATTATTTTTGGCAAGAACAATATTTAGTTCAGGCTTTTTTAATGTATAATAATTCATTTAAAGTTTTATGGTGTGCAAGTTATATGCATCATAAATATCCTGAATTGCTAAAGAAATATTTTGGTCCATATCCTTCTAATCGTGTTCCTACAAGTTTATATATTCAGAAGATATCATAAATTAGATTTAAGTTTTTAATTATGCCGAAAAGCTTTTCAAAAAAAAATCTATTATTTATTTTTTCCTTTGCTGTATTAATAGCTATAAGCACGGTAACTGTTTATTTCATAGATTACATTCAGTGGCTATTTATTGGATTAGTTTTTCTAGTGCTAATGCTTTTCGCCCTTCGTTTCCCTTTCTATTCTTTTTTACTTTTTGTCATTGCCCTTCCTTTTGAAGCAGCTTTTGTATTCGAGATTGGCTTCACTATTCGGTTAAGTTATATTTTATTAGCAATAACCATTCTTGGCTTGTTTTTTTCAGTAAGAAAATTACACTTTAAATCAGCTTTAAATATTCCCATCTTTGTTTTTTTAGGAATTTCTACTCTTTCCCTAATAATGATTATTTTTTCTCCTCCACCTGAAGTAAATTTAGCTGAAATAATGGAATATCGAGGTTCGGCGATGAGACCCATCATTCAATTGTTGCTTTTATTTTTCTTTGTCGCAGCTTATTTCCTTACTATTCATTTTTGTTCCAATAAAAAGAAATTAGATATAATCTTAAAAACATATATCGGCATAGCTTCGTTAATTGCTCTCTATGGAATTTACCAATTTTTTACAATTAAATTCAATTTACCATTTATTAATATAACTAATGCTATTTCAACTGGTGGACATGGTTATGGGGTGAGCTATTATAATAGTCCATCTCTTTTTAGGCCTCACGCTACCTTTCAGGAACCACTTAATTTTGGTCATTATTTACTTTCAGTTCTACCTTTTTTGATAGCAATACATCTTTTTAGAAGGAAAGAAAAGAAAAACGGAGAGATTTTTTTAAAAGTTAAGTTTCTTCCAGTTTTGATTTTAATGATGTCGTTTGCTTTATTTCTCACAAAATCCCGAGGAGCTTGGTTAGGATTTTTAATTGCTCTGATATTTTTGCTTATAATGACGAGAATGAAACATAAACTAAAATTAATTGGTTTTCTGATTTTAGTTTGTTTAATAGTTGGTCTCTTTTCATTTTTTTATTTCCCAGCAGTCTATCAGACCATACCTCAACGATTCATTTATAGATTTTCACTTGATCCCAGACTGACGTATTACTCTTTCATATTTAACCTTTGGAAACAGTATCCGATTTTAGGAGTTGGATTTGGAAATTATGGATGGTATGCTGCTTCTTATTTTTCTTCCTCTCTTTTAGTAAGTGCTCACGGAGTATTTCAGGAATTTTTAATCGAGACTGGAATTTTAGGTTTTTTGTCGCTCATTTTTTTAGTTTTTATTTATTATCGGATAATGTTTCGCGCTCTAAAAAAGAATAAAGACACTCCTTGGTATCCTTATATTCTTGGATTTCTAGCCTGTTTTACAGCAATGATGGTTCAGTATCTAACTTTTGGAGACCGTTTTAGTTTATACTTCTGGGTTCTTTTAGGAATTTCTATAGCTACTCTTCGCTTAATTAAAAAAGAAAAAATTTTGGTAAATGATTAATAATCAAAGTATTATTTGTATATCAACTCAGGATTGGGACGATCTTTGGACAAGAAAACAGAGATTTATGCAAAGTTTTGCCCAACAGGGAAATAAGGTTTTATATATAGAATCACAGATAAGCTTTCTTAGCTTTAAGATTATTAAGTCAGATTGGAAAAGATGTTTAAGATGGCTTCGGGGGCCGAGGGAAATTGAGAAAAATCTTTATATAGCTACTCTTCCTCCATTGCTACCATTTTTTCAAGTCTATATTAGTATCAATAAAGTAAATAATTGGTTTATTTTAAAACTTTTAAGAAGTTGGCTAAAGAAACTTAAATTTACTAATCTAATTTTCTGGACCTATACTCCTTATTCCGATTATTTTGTTGGCAAATTGGGAGAGAAATTAGCTGTTTACGATTGCGTAGATGAGTTTTCAGCTTCCCAGGGTTTAGTTAAAGTTAAAACTGTAAAATTATTAGAAGAAAAATTACTTAAAAAAATAAATTTAGTTATTGTTACTCACGAAAAATTACTTCAATCCAAAAAAAGATTTAATAAAAATATTTATCTTATTCCTAACGGCGCCGAAATAGAACATTTTAAAAAGACATCTTTAGCTAAAACAGCTGTTGCTAAAGAAATAAAAAAAATTCCTAAACCAATCATTGGATTTATTGGAAGTATTCAATATTGGATAGACCTAGATTTAATTAGATATATCGCCCTTAAAAAACCTAAATGGTCGATTGTTTTAATTGGGCCAATAGGAAGATTAGCAAAAATTGAAAAGATTAAATCTTTATCCAATGTGTATTTATTTGGCAAAAAGGAATATCAATTGTTGCCAAATTATTTGAAGGCTTTCGATGTTTGTTTAAACCCTTACAAAATTGACGAGGTGGCTAAATATTGTAGCCCACTTAAACTTTATGAATATTTAGCTTCTGGGAAGCCTATTGTTTCAATAGATATGCCCGAGGCAAGAAAGTTTGAAGGATTGATTGAAGTTGGCCAAGATTACCAGGGTTTTCTTAAAAAGATTGAAAAAATCTTGGATGGACTTCCGGAAAGTTTTGAGAGAATAGAATCCAGATTAAAAGAAGCCGAAAAGCATTCCTGGCATTCTCGATTTTCAGAATTAGGAAAAGTTCTTAAACTTTATTTATAAATTATTAGCGTGTCAAGTAATTATTTTTCTGTGCAATATTTAATGTCTTAAACTATACGAAGGTTGCTAAGAAAAACAAAAAATTAATCAAAAAAGAAAAAAATAAGATGAAAATTGCTATTATTAATATAACTGGCGGAGGAATGAGTGGAGGATATAAAGAGTATCTGAAGAGTATTATTCCTCGAATTGCTACTTATCCCGAGATAGAAAAAGTTCTTTGCATGTCTCCAAAGTCTTTGAATATTCAAGATTGGTTTCAACCTCTTTATAATGTAAAATTTATTAATTGTAAGCCGTTTAAGTATTTATTTTATGGCATTAATCCTAATCTTAAAAGATATTTAGAAGATTTTTCTCCAGATGTTATATTCATTCCTGTTGAACGTTTTTTAAGATTTAAAAATGTTCCGACAATAAATATGGTTCAAAACATGGAGCCATTTGTTGTAATTGGTAATAATCTGTTAAGTGAGAAATTTCGTATGTGGATTCAAAAGATAATCGGGAAAAACTCTGTTGAAAAATCAGACAGAACAATTGTTTTATCAAAATATTCTCGTGATCTTTTTGTCAAACGTTATAATATTTCCGCTAACAAAATTGGTTTAATATATCATGGAATATCGTTATGGGATAAAGATGTTTATCCTCCGAAACCTATTCCAAGGGAATGGGATAATCATTTTTTATTTACTGCTGGTTCTATTAGACCAGCCAGAGGGATAGAAGATATACTTCATGCTTTAAAATATTTTTTAGACAATTCTTTAAACATTCCTAACTTAATTATTGCTGGAGAAACTATTCCTAGGATGAGTAAATATAAGAAGAAATTAGAAAATTGGATTCAGCAGAATAATTTATCTAGTAAGATTTATTGGGCAGGTAAGTTGAATAAAGCAGAAATGAATTGGTGTTATAGAAACTGTCAAGCATTTATAATGACTAGTAGGGTAGAATCTTTTGGAATGATAGCTTTAGAATCAATAGCTAATGGTTGTTTTTGTATTTCTAGTGACAGTACTTGTTTACCGGAAATTCTTGATAACGCTGCAATTTTTTATCCAAGTCAAAATCCAAAAATTTTGGCGAGAAAGATTAATGAAGTTTTAAATTGGCCCAGACAAAAAAAACAGGAAATGTATCAATTAGCCCTGAAAAGGACATCTTATTTTAACTGGGATAAATGCGTTGGACAAATTATGTCTGAATTAAAGAAAGTTATTAATGAATCAAAAAAAGTGTTATAGTGAAGAATAATGAAGAAGATAATAAAAGTATTATAGATAAATCAATTTATTAAATTTAATTTAATGAAAAAAGATTTTTTCAAAATACTCGTTACGGGTGGATCCGGTTTTATAGGAACAAACTATATTAATCTTTTATTGAAAGAGAGACAAATAAAGTTTATTAATATAGATATTAATCCACCACGCAATCCTGATCATAAAATTTTTTGGCGAAAATGCGATTTGTTAGACTTCCCAAATCTTAAAAAGATAATTAAAGACTTTTCTCCTACTCATGTTGTCCATCTTGCAGCAAAGACTGGTACTAATGAAAAAAAAATGAGTAATTTTGCTGCGAATATAAAAGGCGTTGAGAATTTATTGCTTATTTTTAAGGAATTATCATGTCTTCAACGAGTAATATTTACATCTTCTTTGCTTGTATGTAAAATCGGATATATTCCAAAAAGTGATACGGACTATAAACCATCTACATTGTATGGATTAAGTAAGGTGAAGATGGAAAAAATTATCCGTGCACGAAAAGAGTTAAATTTTGCATGGACTATTGTTCGTCCAATATCAGCTTGGGGCCCATGGTTTAAAGAACCATACGAAGATTTATTTAAAGCAATTAGTAAAGGATGGTATTTTCATGTTGGGTCAGGTCATTATAAGAGATCTGTGGGTTATGTTGAAAATATGGTTAGACAAATACATCGATTATTAATGGTTCCCGCAGAAAAGATAGATAAAAAGACTTTTTACCTAGGAGACAGTATCCCAATAAATTTATGCGATTTTGCTAACGAAATTCAAAAACAACTAGGCGTTAGAAAGATTTATCACATTCCACTATGGATAATGAGGTTTTTAGCAAGAGTTGGAGATGTTTTCCAAAAAATAGGATGGAAGAAAACTCCACTAACCACGTTTAGGCTCAATAACATTCTTACCGAATACATATTTGACCTTAGCCCAATAGAAGGAATTTCTAATTTTAAACAGTATAATTACAAGTCTGGGGTTAAGAGAACTATTGAATATATGAAAAAGACAAATAAGATTTAAAATTATTCTTAAAATTTTTTAAAATGGTTAATATTATTTATATATGGAAAAAGACAATTTATCTAAATATAAAAAGTATTTTGCAAATAAAACTGTTCTGATCACTGGAGGAACTGGTTCTTTTGGTAATGCGGTTGTAAAGAAATTATTAACGATTTTCAATCCTAGAAAGATTATTGTTTTGAGCAGAGATGAGAAGAAGCAGTTTGATATGGGGAATAGATACAATAGTAATAAGCTTAGTTTTATAACAGGGGATATCAGAGATAGGGAAACTGTAAATCATGCGATGAATGGAGTAAATCTCGTTTTTCATGCTGCCGCATTAAAACAAGTCCCAAATTGCGAATTTTTTCCCATGGAGGCTATTAAAACAAATACCTTAGGTGCTTACAATATAGCAAATGCTGCTATTGATAATAATGTAGATAAAGTTGTTATGCTAAGTACAGATAAAGCGGTTTATCCGATTAATGTAATGGGAATGACCAAAGCTCTTATGGAAAAAATAATGGTGTCCGTCTCAAGAGAAAGAAGGGGTAAAACGATATTATGCGGTACGAGATATGGTAATGTAATGTATACTCGTGGGTCAGTTGTTCCTTTTTTCATTGATTTGATCAAAGCTGGAAAGTCCCTTAAGGTAACAAATAGGAATATGACACGTTTTATGATGTCATTAGACGAATCAATTGATTTAGTTTTTTATGCATTAGCTCATGGGGAAAATGGAGAAATATATGTACGGAAAGCTCCCGCAGCTACAATAGGTGATTTGACAGAAGCGATAGCCTCTCTCTTTTCTTTTAAAAAAGGCATTGAAGAAATTGGTATTCGTCCAGGCGAAAAGAAACACGAGACTTTAATTTCAAGAGAAGAATTGTGTCGAGCCGAAGACAAAGGAGATTATTATAAGATAATTCCGGAAGCTCCCAAAATGGATTATCGATCATATTATTTTAAAGGAGTAAAAAAGAATTCTTTGCCAGAAGAAGGATACACTTCTGAAAATACTAAAAGAATGTCAGTTAAAGAAATTAAGAAACTTCTTCTTTCTCTTGATGAGATAAAGAAAGAAATTAAATTATTTAAGAAGTAAAACATCTATCATGAAAATTGGCATTACTGGTTCTAATGGGTTTATTGGAAAGTGTCTAATTAAAGCCTTGAGAGATGAAGAAAATGTCCAATTATATTATTTCGATTTACCAAAACATAATCTTTTAAAGCCAGCTTTTCTTAAAAATTTTGTATCTGGTAAAGATATTATAGTTCATACGGCAGCTATAAACAGAGGGAGTGATGCGGAAATTATTGGTGGAAGTGTTGTAGCTACGTATAACCTAGTTTTTGCGATTAGCAAGTTAAAAATAAAACCGAAACTTATCTTTTTATCTTCAGTACAAGCTGAGACTAATACAGTATATGGTTTAAGTAAAAAACTTACTGAAATTATGCTTGAGAGCTTTTCGGAAAATTACAAAATACCAGTTAGTATTTTCAGAGTAACTAATGTTTTTGGAGAAAACTGTAAACCATTTTATAACTCCGTTATTGCTACTTTCTGTTATCAGAAAGCTAATAATAAAAAACTGGCTATCAATAGCAAAAGAAAGAAAATTAATTTTATTTACGTCAAGGATTTAGTAAAAATAGTTTCCAAAGAAATTTTTATACGACGTAAAAAACTTTTCTATTTTAAAAGAGTGATTTCTAATAATATAATAACAATAGGTAAATTGGCTGGTTTGATAAATTCCTTTAAAGATATTAAAGATTCAAAAGAGCTTAAATCAAAATTTAATAAAGACCTATATAATACATATTTGTCTTATTCTAAAAAATGAATAAAAAGCTGGAGATAAAAGAGGATGAGAGAGGGAAGTTGATAGAAGTATTTAAAATTCCTAATTTTGGTCAGATTCTTTATTCAACGTCTAGACCCGGAGTAGTGCGTGGCAATCATTATCATACTAGGAAACAAGAAAAGTTTTGTGTCGTTGATGGAAAGGCAAAAATTAGTTTGAGAAACAGAAAGACCAATGAATTAAAAGAATATTATGTGTCTGGTGAAAAGCCAGAGGTGGTTGATATGATAGTTAGCTGGACCCACAATATAGAGAATGTTGGGAAAGATGAATTAAAACTGCTAATTTGGGTTAATGAAATTTTTGATCCTAATGACCCTGACACTTATTCGGAAAAAGTTTAGATAAATTTTAACTTTTCTAAAAAATATGGAAAAAGATAAAAAAGGATTTTTAAAAGTAATGACGATATTTGGTACAAGACCAGAGATTATTAGGCTTTCTTGTGTGTTTGCCAAACTCGATAAGTATTTAAATCATATTATGGTTCACACTGGTCAGAGTTATGATTATGAAATGAACAAGATTTTTTTTGAGGATTTAAAGATAAGAAAACCAGATTATTTTTTAGGAGTTAAGTCTAATACTTTGGGAGGACAAATAGCTAAT
>Ga0268277_1001027_pt1 | contig 20480 bp, 13 predicted proteins | sample saktaG_5_FD_190132 | JGI IMG/M metagenome (GOLD analysis project Ga0268277, IMG submission 190132) | Saline water microbial communities from Sakinaw Lake, British Columbia, Canada - sak_2010_1_5_50m | ecosystem: Environmental > Aquatic > Non-marine Saline and Alkaline > Saline ...
TGAGATTTTTACACTAAAAGGTACCCAAAATGACTCTACGAATTTACTGTTATGATTTATCCTTGCTAAAAAAGCTCTTTTAAGATAGATTATAGTTTATAAAGGCAACATGTTGCGGAATTCTTGGAATTTAACGCAAGACCTTGACTTTTATCGGGTTGTGTGGTATATTTTACTGACATTTTATATTAATTTATATGGAAATATTAAAAAGCATAAACTGGCTGGATATAATAGTATTAATTATAATATTAAGAGCTGTATATATAGGCGTAAAACTTGGCCTTACTGCAGAGCTTTTTAATTTTTTTGGTGTATTAGTAAGCCTTGTTTGTGCAATAGTATGGTATAGCCGGACGGCAGATGTTCTTGTAATAAATTTTAAACTGCCTGTCTGGCTTTCGCAGTTTTTATGCTTTATAATTATTGCCCAGTTTGTGCGCCTTATATTTAAGTATGGGCTGGCATTATTACTTAAAATACTGAATGTGCAATTCGTGCCGCAGCTTGAAAGAATCGGAGGCGGTGTAATTGGTTTCGGAAGAGGCGTAATTTTATCAGGCATAATTATATTGGCTATCGGCCTTATCCCGAACGCTTATTTAAGAGAGTCTATTGAGGTAAAATCTTTTACGGGAAAATTTTTGGTAAAGGTGATTGAGGGTACCTATACATCTCTTACATTCTGGCTTCCGGAAGAACAAAGGCAGACCGCGATCTTTGATCTCACCTCGAAAAGCAAATAAACCCGAACATTAAATCACTATAAGGAGATCGAAAAAATTGAAGTTAAAAAATATCTATAATGCTGTTGTAGCAGAAGGCATAAAGCATGACCCGCGAAGAGAAAAGGGCGTTAAGGGTTTTTTGCTGAGTGTAAAAAAAGAATATGATAATTTAAGCCCTAAGGATAAAAAGGTTTTTGATAAAGAAAGGCTTGTGAATCCTTACAGCGACAGCAGGATCCTTTATGGCGATCCTTCAAAAGAGATAAAGAATGTTTTAACAGGCATAGACATGGAGACCCAGGAGATCCTTCTGGCTGAAATTCTTAAGAAAAGGGGAAAGCGGATAGATCTTATACTCTCGCATCATCCTGAAGGCTTTGCCCTGTCGGCGCTGCATAATGTCATGAGCATACAGCTTGATATACTTGAAGATGTCGGTGTTCCCAGAAAAAAGGCTAAAAAAATGCTCGATGAAAGAATCGAGGAGGTAAGCAGGAAGATGCACCCTGCCAATGTTATGCGCCCGGTCGATACGGCAGAGCTCTTGGGCATTCCTTTTATGTGCACACATACTGTTGCTGATAATTGTGTCTCGGCGTATCTTAATAACCTTATATCGGAAAATAAGCCCAAGACAGTGCAGGATATTATAGACTTGATATCAGAAGAGCCGGAATATAAATACGCTATAACAACTGGCATGGGCCCGCGCATGATATTAGGCAAGGCATCAAGTCCATGCGGCAAAGTTATAGTGGAAATGACAGGCGGCACAGGCGGTTCAAAGAAAATTTTCCCAGAGCTTGTAAAAGCAGGTGTAAAGACAATTATAGGTATGCACATGAGTGAGGAAAATTTCAAGAAAGCGAAAAAACACAAGCTAAACATATTAATAGCAGGCCATATATCAAGCGACAGCCTGGGAATGAATCTCTTGCTTGATGCAATCGATCCAAAGACAAGCTTAAATATAACACCCTGCTCAGGTTTTACAAGAATCAGAAGATAGTTCTTTAGGAACGGTTCTCAAGCACGAGTACTTGTGCTTGAGAACCGTTCCTAAGAGAAAAGCGAGTTATTGATGGCTAAGGATTTAGAAAATATAATAGAGCAGATACAGTCAAAACTCGATATAGCCGATATCGTAGGAAGTTATATACCCCTAAAGAGAGCCGGCAGAAATTTTAAGGCATGCTGCCCGTTTCATCACGAAAAGACCCCCTCATTTGTGGTAAGCCCTGTTAAGGGTATATACCACTGTTTTGGATGCGGGGCAGGAGGGGATATGATATCTTTTGTGATGAAGCATGAAAGCCTGGAATTCATGGAGGCATTAAGAATATTAGCTGATAAGGCCGGAGTTGATCTGTCTGACATGAAAGGCGGTTTCAGGGCCCGACAGGGGAAGGGATCAGCCACATCCGGGCTGTACCGTATAAATGAACTTGCCGCAAGCTATTATAATGCTGTACTGGTAGGTTCCAGCAAGGCCGCTTCCGGCAGAAAATATCTGGCACAGCGAGGTCTTAACGCGGAATCAGTATCGCTTTTTAAGATAGGTTATTCATCAGCAGAGTGGGACATCTTTTTGAAATTTGCTAAATCAAAAGGGATCTCAGAAACTGTTCTTGAAAAAGCAGGTTTGATTATACCCGGTAAAAATGAAAGTTTTTATGATAGGTTCAGGAACAGGGTCATTTTTCCTATATTTGATATTCGCTCCAAGATAGCGGCTTTTGGCGGCAGGGTGTTAGATGATTCTTTGCCAAAGTACATGAATTCGCCGGAGACTGAAATATATGTAAAGGGCAGGCACTTGTATGGCTTGAACTTTGCCATGGATGAAATCCGGAAAAAAGATTACGCGGTCGTAGTAGAGGGTTATTTGGATTTGATCCTGCCGTTTCAGAATGGCGTTAAAAATATAGTCGCAACTCTTGGCACAGCCCTTACAATTGAGCAAATAAGGCTTATAAAACGATTAACCCATAACGTAGTTATAATATATGATGCTGATGAAGCAGGCCAGGCAGCTTCATTGAGAGGCCTGGATCTCCTGGTTTCAGAGGGGCTGTTTGTAAAGATTGCCTGCCTGCCCGAGGGGATGGACCCTGACAGTTATGTGCGCCAATATGGCAGTGATAAATTATTAAAGGTTATAGAGTCAGCTCATAATCTTTTTGATTACAAGCTCAAGCTGCTTCTAGGCAGGTTTAATCCTGCTGAGAGCGAGGATAAGACAAAGATAGCCGCGGAGATGCTTCCGACGATAAAGAGGATTGAAAATGAGGTTTTAAGGGCTGACTATATAAAGAGGCTTTCAAAAACACTTTTTATATCAGAGGATGCTCTTTTAGAGGAATTGTCCAAGGTTAAACTCGATTATTCATATTTAGGTGAAGATAAAATCATAAGGCATGAAAATAAGATACGCCCCGCTGAGAAGATAATCGTAAGCCTTATGATGGAAGATCCTGCCATAGCCCAGGAGGTAAAAGCCGTGCTCCAAAAAGAGGAATTCACAAGCCCTGATATGCGCAGGATAATAGATGTTATATACCAGATGCTTGATGTCAACAATACACCTAATGAGCGTAAGGTTATAAACCAGATAAATGATGAGAATCTAAGCCATATTATATATGAGTCACTCGAAGAAACAGAAAAATTGATAGATAGGGAAAAGACCCTTCATGATTGTATTATCCGCATAAAGCGCGATAATATGATTTCGAGAAAGCAAGGCCTGACCTCACTTATAAAAAAGGCGGAATCAGAAGGTGATGATACAATGCTTATGGAACTTATAAAACAGCTCGATACATTAAAGAGCGAAAGGGTTTAATGGTTAAGAAAAAGGCCTTTAAAAAGAAAAAAATCGTTGGGGGAAAGAAAAGAAGGCAGAAAGCTCGAAAACCTTCGCGGAATAAATCAGATAGAGGGGCGTCTAGAAAAAGCTCTTTGCCTAAAGCTGCCAACGTTGGCCCGAAACCAGCGCAAAAGCCGAGCCATGCCCACGCGGCAAAGATAAAAGAGCTTATAACCCTCGGGAAGAAGAAGGGTTATCTTACCTTTGATGAGATAAATCACATACTTCCTGAAGATATAACATCATCAGAAGCGATAGACGAAATACTCTCAACCCTTGACAGGGAAAAGATAGAACTGCTTGATTCCGAGACCGCAAAGGAAAAAGATAAGGCGGCAAAACATGCCCTTCTTCCTAAGGCGAGTGGCCCGATGGATGACCCTGTCAGGATGTACTTAAGGCAGATGGGTCAGATACCCCTTCTTACAAGGGATGAGGAAGTCAGCCTTGCCAAGAAAATAGAGGAAGCTGAAAATGGTTTTCGGGATGTTATATTTAACTGCAGATTGAGTATCGAGTATGTGAAAGAACTCGCGGAGAAGATTGTCTGCGAGGAATTAAATCCCGAAGATTATATGAAAGAAAACTTAAAGCCTACAAAAATAAAACCCGTTACAAGAATTTCGAAGCTTCTTAAAAAATTAAAAAGAACAAAAAGCCAAAAGACCGTAAAAGAACTTTTATGCAAGTTCGGACTTGTCACCACTTTTATAGAGGAGATGGGCTTTAGAATAAAGATGCATTTTGAGCAGATAGAAAGAATACAAAGGGAGATAGCGCGTCTTAAAAGAGCCAGAAAATATAAAAATATACCTAAACTTAAAAAAGATATAAGGGCAATAGAGCGCGAGTTTGGCGAAAACTACGACAAGATACGGCAGAGTATATTTATCATCAAAAAGAAAGAGGCAGGTTTTCAGCGGACCAAGAAAAGCCTTGTGGAGGCAAATTTAAGGCTTGTAGTCTCAATTGCCAAAAAATATACAAATAGGGGGCTTTCATTCTTAGACCTGATACAAGAAGGTAATATAGGTCTTATGAAAGCTGTGGATAAGTTTGAATACAAAAGAGGGTATAAATTTTCCACCTACGCGACATGGTGGATACGCCAGGCCATTACGCGTTCTATCGCTGATCAGGCAAGGACAATAAGAATACCTGTCCACATGACAGAAACTATAAATCGCCTTGTAAGGGTGTCGCGCTCACTTGTCCAGGAAACCGGCAGGGAACCAACCCCTGAAGAGATCGCGAGGCATATGGATTTATCTGTTGAAAAAGTAAGAGGGATATTGAAGATTGCCCAAGAGCCGATATCGCTTCAGACACCTGTCGGCGATGAGGGAGATACTCATTTTGGGGATTTTATAGAAGATAAAAGGGCAATGTCTCCTGCCAGTGCTACCGCCTATGGCATGCTGAAAGAGCAGATGGACGGTGTCCTTGACACATTGACTGACAGGGAAAAGCAGGTTTTGAAATTAAGATTTGGCATAGGAGATGGTTATCCGCGTACACTGGAAGAGGTAGGTACAATATTTCATGTTACAAGAGAAAGAGTCAGGCAGATAGAGGCAAAGGCCTTGCGAAAACTACGACACCCTATACGCAGTAGAAAGCTGCGAAATTTCCTTGATTTATCTTATAGCGAGGAAAGAGAAGTTTTTTAAACAAAAGGAGACTGAAATGACGAAACAAGATATACTTAAAATTGTAAAGAAGAAGAAGATAGCATTTTTGCGTTTATGGTTTACCGATGTCCTGGGATTTTTAAAAAGTTTCGATATACCCGTTCAGGAGCTTCCGCATGCCCTGAATGAAGGCATGGGTTTTGACGGCTCATCTATTGAGGGATTTTCGCGTGTTGAGGAATCTGATATGGTTGTAAAGCCCGATATATCCACTTTTCAGATCATGCCGTGGGATACAGAGGAAGGGCCTGTGGCAAGGATGTTCTGCGATGTTATTGAGCCCGGCAGCGGGAAGCCTTTTGAAGGAGACCCCAGATATGTTTTAAAAAGAAACCTTGCCGAAGCAAGGAAGATGGGTTATGTATTTAATGTCGGGCCTGAGCTTGAATATTTTTATTTCAGGAATGCGGGTGGTACAGAGATACTTGATAAGGGTGGTTATTTTGACTTGACCCCCATGGATATAGGCCAGGACTTAAGGAGAAAGACAGTCCTTGCGCTTGAGAGGATGGGGATAGAGGTGGAATACTGGCATCATGAAGTAGCCTCATCACAGCACGAGATAGATCTTCGCTACAACGAAGCGCTTCTTATGGCGGATAATGTCATGACATATCGCATGATAGTAAAAGAGGTGGCAATGCAGCAGAACATGTACGCTACTTTTATGCCAAAACCCGTCTATGGTATAAACGGAAGCGGTATGCACACGCATATGTCATTATTTAAAGGCAAGAGAAACGCATTTTATAATAAAAATGATAAAACGCATCTATCTGATACAGCAAAATACTTTATTGCCGGACTGTTAAAGCATGCTACAGAGATATGCTCTGTATGCTGCCAATGGGTTAATTCCTACAAAAGGCTTATCCCCGGCTATGAGGCCCCTGTTTATGTGTCATGGGCTCATAGAAACAGGTCAGCGCTTATAAGGATACCGATGTATAAACCCGGTAAAGAAATGGCCACAAGGGTAGAGTTGAGGAACCCTGATCCCGCGTGCAATCCTTATCTGGCGTTTTCAGTGATGCTTGCAGCCGGCTTAGAGGGAATAAGGAAAAAGTATAAACTTCCGAAACAGGTGACAAACAATGTATACAGGATGACGGAAGAGGAAAGACAGGCATTAGGCATAGACTCGCTTCCTAATGACCTTTATGATGCCATAAGAATAACTGAGAAAAGCGCTCTTGTGAAAAAGGCCCTGGGCGATAAAGTATTTGAATATTTTATCAGGAACAAAAAGGACGAATGGGATGAATACAGGAAGCAGGTCACAAGGCATGAGATTGATCGTTATCTAGCCATACTTTAAAAGGGAAAGTACAGGATATGTATAATGATGCCATAGAAAAGGCAAAAGATAAGTTTGCGGCAATAGTCAAAGAACAGCTTGAGCGTGTTGATAGGATGAAAAAACCTCTTGAGGTAATTGACTATGCCAAGGTATCGCCTATCATAATAGGGGTATGCTTCGGAGACGGTATAGGAGAAGAGATATCAAGGCACGCGGAGTCTGTCTTGAGGCATATGCTGGGAAAGGAAATCGGAAATAAAAAAATCACTTTTAAAGAGATATCCGGTTTAACCATAGAAAACAGGGTCAAGCACAATAAGGCAATACCTGACGATGTATTAGAAGACCTTAAAGGTTGTCATGTAATATTAAAAGGGCCTACAACCACGCCTCAGGCTGGAGGCAAATGGCCTAATATAGAAAGCGCCAACGTGGCAATGAGAAGGCACCTTGATTTATTTGCTAATGTGCGGCCTATAAGGATACCTAAAGAAGAAATAGATTGGTGTTTTTTTCGAGAAAACACAGAAGGTGCCTATATACTTGGCAGCAAGGGTTTTGACATTACAGATGATATCAGCATAGATTTTAGTGTTGCCACAGAACAGGGCTCGGAGCGTATTATCAGAATGGCCTTTGAGTATGCTGCCAAAAACAATATAGGCCGTGTTACTGTTGTTACGAAATCGAATGTCATAAAGACAACAGACGGCCGATTCTCGAAAACAGCATACCGGATAGCAAAAGAATACCCAAACATAAAATTAGATGAGTGGTATGTTGATATAATGACCGCTAAACTTATAGACCCTGAGAGAAGAAAAGACTTCAGGGTAATAGTTCTGCCTAATCTTTACGGAGATATCCTTACAGATGAAGCGGCACAGCTTCAGGGAGGCGTAGGTACAGCCGGGAGTGCTAATATAGGAACCCGCTGGTCTATGTTTGAGGCAATACACGGAAGCGCACCGCGCATGGTAGAAGAAGGCAGGGCCAAATATGCTGACCCAAGTTCGATGATACGCTCAAGCGCTATGCTCTTAAGGCATATAGGTTATACTCATGCTGCGGAAATAGTGGATATGGCACTTGATGCATGCGGCGCTGAAAAGAAGATGATTATAACAGGAAGGGATACGGGCGTAACAGGGGAACAATTTACCCAATATATTATTTCCCTTATTGATCGGCCAGATCTCAAAACTTATTGGCAAAAATTGATGTTGACATAATCTTGTTTTATGCTATATTACACATTGTATGACAAAGGCGTCTTTTATTTGGCCATGATGGCTGGAAAAAAGACGCCTATTTTAATATCTATATCATGAAAATATTAAGCAAGAAGACAATAGCGGAAAGCTCTGCGACTAAAATTACGGAGCTTAAAATCCACGCGCCTCTTATCGCGGCCAAGATACTGCCAGGGCAGTTTATCGTTGTAATGGTAAAAGAAGAGGGTGAAAGGATACCTCTTACAGTTGTTGATAAAGATCTAAGAGCAGGGTCTATTACTCTTATTGTTCAGGAGATAGGTTTCAGCACAAGGCTCTTAGGCAGCATGCAAGTGGGTGATTCTTTGTATGCCATAGTTGGGCCCATGGGCCATGCAACAGAGATTAAGAATTTTGGGAATGTCATATTAATAGGGGGAGGCGTTGGGATTGCAGAACTCTCTCCTCTTGCTAATGCAATGAAAAAGGCAGGTAACAATGTAACCATAATTCTCGGTGCACGCACAAAAGAGCTGTTATTATTAGAGAATGAACTGAAGGCAGTATCAGATCAGTTTTATATTACAACAGATGACGGCAGCTATGGTAAAAAAGGTTTTGTCACCGACATATTGAAGCAACTCCTGAACAATCAACAACAGACCATGAACTATCAACTAATATACGCTGTTGGCCCTATACCGATGATGAGGTTAGTTTCAGAGGTTACAAAAGAATTTAATATAAAGACGATCGTTTCACTTAACACACTTATGGTAGATGCAACCGGCATGTGTGGTGGATGCAGAGTAAAGATAGGTGATAAGGTAAAGTTCAGCTGCGTTGATGGCCCTGAGTTTGACGGCCATCTTGTTGATTGGGAAGAGCTTGTCAAGCGCACAAAGACATATGTTGAAAAAGAGAGCCATATCTGCAGGTTAAACAGGCCATGAAAAAAGAACCGGTAATGCCAAAAGAGTTGAACGCCAAGTTAAGGTCAGAAGGATTTGATGAAGTCTGTTCAGTCTATTCTGAAGAAGAGGCTATTAGTGAGGCCTCAAGGTGTATACAGTGTAAAGACCCGGCCTGCGTATCCGGATGCCCTGTTGGAATAGACATAAAGAAATTCATTTTTGAAATAGCCAGAAAAGATTATCTGTCAGCATACTCCACTATAAGAGAAAAAAACAATTTTCCTGCTATGTGCGGTAGAGTCTGCCCCGCGGAGTACCAGTGCAGAAAGGCATGTGTTTTTACAAAAAAAGGATCACCCTTTGCCTCAGATAAGGCAATAAATATACACTTCCTGGAAAGGTTTGTAGCGGATTTCGGAATAGATAACGGCCTTGATATCTCTGCCGAAAAAGATAAGAAGCTGGAAAATTATAAAGTAGCGGTTATCGGTTCTGGGCCAGCAGGCCTGTGTTGTGCGGGTGAATTAGCCAGAAAGGGCATAAAAGTTGTTTTATTTGAGGCATTGCATAAAACCGGAGGTGTATTGCGATACGGCATCCCACCTTTCAGGCTTCCGCAGGATATACTGGATTTTGAAATTGGAAATCTAAAGAAATTGGGTGTTGATATTGAGTGCAATATTATTATTGGAAAGACCAAGCTATTAAAGGAACTTTTTGATGAAGGATTTAAGGCTGTTTTTTTAGCCCTTGGCGCGGGAGTGCCGTCCTTTTTAGGTATACCAGGTGAGAACCTATGCAATACATACTCCGCAAATGAGTTTTTAACAAGGGTCAATCTTATGGGGGCATATAAGTTTCCACAGTATCATACGCCTATAAATGTAGGTAAGCATGTAATCGTTGTCGGAGGCGGCAATACTGCTATGGATGCCGCGAGGGTGGCATTGAGATTGCAGAAATTGCATAATATAGCTCCCGATGTCACAGTATTCTACAGGCGCACTGAAAATGAGATGCCTGCAAGAAGGCTTGAGATACTTCACGCAAAAGAAGAAGGTATTAAGTTTGAATTTTTAGTCCAGCCCGTAGAATTTAAAGGAGATAAAGAGAATTCGTATGTCGATAAGATAAGATCGCTTAGATGCGAATTAGGCGAACCTGATGATAGCGGTAGAAGGCGCCCGGTTGCAATTAAGGGCAGTGAATTTGAAGTGGATTGTGACGAAGCTGTTATAGCAGTAGGGCTTAAGGCAAATCAGGTTCTTACAAAGGCTACACCAGAATTAAAGATAGATAAATGGTCTGACATTATCGTTGATCCTGAAACGATGGAGACGTCTATAAAGTCTGTTTACGCAGGCGGCGATATTGTTGGAGGTGAAGGAACAGTAATTGAGGCAATGGGCATGGCTAAGAAAGCCGCAGCCGCAATCATAGATCGTCTTTTATGGTATAGGAAAGTATAAACACCATACCACTTCGAAAATTGCATAAGGTTATTACCGGAAGGCAATTTTCTTGAAACAATGAGGTTCGCGATAGGCTAATATAACAAATGGAGGATATAAAATGTCAGCATATGTAGAAAGGGTACTGGAGCAAGTCAGAAGACGTAATCCCAATGAACCGGAGTTTCACCAGGCTGTGGAAGAGGTCTTAAGCTGTCTTGACCCGGTACTGGAGCGTAATAATAAGTATGAAAAATCGAAGATATTAGAGCGGATAACAGAACCAGAGAGAGTTCTGATGTTTCGCGTTCCATGGGTTGATGACAAAGGAGATGTCCAGGTCAATCGCGGATTCCGCATACAATTTAACAGCGCAATAGGGCCATACAAAGGTGGTTTGCGTTTTCACCCATCTGTATATCTTGGAATTTTAAAGTTCCTTGCATTTGAACAGGTATTTAAAAATTCTCTTACAACCCTTGCTATGGGCGGCGCCAAAGGAGGTTCTGATTTTGATCCAAAGGGTAAGTCTGATAATGAGGTGATGCATTTTTGCCAGTCATTTATGATAGAGCTCTCAAAATACATAGGCCCTGATACAGATGTGCCGGCAGGCGATATAGGTGTTGGTGGACGTGAGATAGGTTTCCTATATGGCCAATATAAAAGGCTGCGCAATGAGTTTACAGGCGTATTAACAGGAAAGGCCTTAAACTGGGGTGGATCTCTGATTAGGCCTGAAGCAACAGGTTATGGCGCGGTATATTTTGCAGATGAGATGCTTAAGACTCGCAAAGACTCTTTTAAAGGGAAGACATGTGTTGTCTCTGGTTCTGGAAATGTCGCGCAGTATACAGTGGAAAAGCTTAACCAGCTTGGCGCAAAGGTAGTAACGCTTTCAGACTCTGCAGGTTTTGTACACGATGCCAAAGGTATTACCGATGAAAAGCTCGAGTTCGTAATGGAGCTTAAAAATATAAAAAGAGGCCGTATAAAAGAATATGCCGCAAAATATGGTGTTGATTACCATGAAGGCAAAAGGCCATGGGGTATAAAGTGTCAAGCGGCGTTTCCATCTGCAACACAAAACGAGGTAAGCAAGGAAGACGCTCAAACACTTCTTAATAACGGATGTTTTGTTGTAGCAGAAGGCGCTAATATGCCCACTACTCCAGAAGGGATTGAGAAGTTTCTTAAAGCAGGCATTCTTTATGGCCCTGGCAAGGCCGCAAATGCAGGAGGTGTTGCTACATCTGGATTAGAGATGAGCCAGAATTCTCAGAGACTTAGCTGGACACGAGAAGAAGTTGATGCTCGCCTTAAAGGTATAATGCAGTCTATTCATAAGATTGCTAAGGAAGCTGCGGATGAATATGGCGAGCCGGGCAATTATGTTCTTGGCGCGAATATTGCCGGATTTGTTAAAGTTGCCAATTCCATGCTCGATCAGGGTATAGTTTAGTTTAAGCCCGTTTCTTGAGCACGCCTGCCTGCCGGTAGGCAGGCGTGCTCAAGAAACGGGCTTAAAAGAATTTGTCTGATGTATTGTACATATGGTATAATGATGTTTCAATAAATGCTTAAAAGGGGGTTTATTTCATGCCGAAGCGAACAGATATACATAAAATTTTAATAATAGGATCAGGTCCGATTATTATAGGTCAGGCCTGTGAATTTGACTATTCAGGCACGCAGGCATGCAAGGCATTGAAAGAAGAAGGCTATGAGGTAGTTTTAGTCAACTCAAACCCTGCTACTATTATGACAGACCCTGGCACAGCTGATAAGACATATATTGAGCCATTGACTATCGATACTTTAGAAAAGATTATAGAGATAGAAAAGCCCGATGCATTACTACCTAACTTAGGCGGTCAGACAGCACTAAACCTTGCATGCGGCCTTTATAAAGCAGGTATTCTAGAAAAACATAAGGTTGAGGTAATCGGTGTAAAGATCGACGCTATAGAGCGCGGAGAGGACCGTATAGTTTTTAAGGATACTATGAATAAGATTGGTGTTGATATGGCAAAATCAGAGCCATGCCAATCTATTGAGGAAGCGGAAAAGATAGCAGAAGTGCTCAAGTATCCGGTAGTATTAAGGCCGGCATATACTATGGGAGGAACAGGCGGCGGCATAGCATATAATATTGAGGAGCTCAGGATAATTGTAGCCAGAGGCCTTGCCGCAAGCATTGTAAACCAGGTGCTGGTTGAAGAATCTGTGCTTGGCTGGGAAGAACTTGAGCTTGAGGTAGTAAGGGATGAGAAGGGCCAAAAGATAACAGTCTGTTTTATTGAAAACATAGATGCAATGGGGGTTCACACAGGAGACAGTTTCTGCGCAGCCCCTATGCTTACTGTGCCAGAGAAACTCCAAAAACGTATGCAGGAGTCTTCATATAAGATAGTAGATGCTATAGGTGTTACAGGAGGCACAAACGTACAGTTTGCACACAATCCTGTAGATGACAGGCTTATAGTAATAGAGATAAATCCAAGGACATCACGTTCTTCCGCCTTGGCTTCCAAGGCAACAGGTTTTCCTATAGCAAGGATTTCTACAAAGCTTGCTGTCGGGATAACAATGGATGAGATGCCATACTGGAAAGAAGGAACGCTTGAGAAATATGCGCCCAGCGGTGATTATGTTGTTATTAAATTTGCAAGATGGGCATTTGAAAAGTTCCCTGGAGCCAAGGATATACTAGGCACGCAGATGAAAGCTGTTGGAGAGGTAATGAGCATAGGAAAGACATTCAAAGAGGCTTTTCAGAAAGCGATACGTTCTCTTGAGATCAATAGATATGGCCTTGGCCAAGTAAAGGATTTTAAAGACCTCTCATTGGAGCAGCTGAAAGAGAAAGTCGCTAATCCTTCAAGTGAACGTATATTCATTATGTATGAGGCATTGCGTAAAGGCGCAACCATAGAGGGCCTGCATAATCTCACTCATATAGGAAGCTGGTTTATTAATGAGATGAAAGAGCTTGTAGAGTTTGAAGAAGAGATGTTAAGCAGCAGCTGGAATAAACTTAGTAATGAAAAACTAAAAAAAGCAAAGGAATGGGGGTTTGCGGACAGATATCTTGCAAGGCTTTTTAATGTGAAAGAGAAGCAGGTAAGAGAAAGAAGGATCTCCATTGGAAAGCATGAGCGTTATGAAGCAGTGCCGGTAAGCGGGGTGGAAAACGCAGCTTATTATTATTCAACATATATAGGAAAAGATTCAGTAAGCGTATCACCGAATAAGAAGATAATGATCTTAGGCGGCGGCCCCAACAGGATCGGCCAGGGCATAGAGTTTGACTATACATGTGTTCATGCAGCTTTTGCGCTCAGAGACGCAGGTTATGAATCTATAATGGTAAACTGTAACCCGGAGACAGTATCTACGGATTATGATACATCGGATAAGCTCTATTTTGAACCGCTGACTGTTGAGGATGTGCTAAGTATATATGAAAAAGAGAAGCCGGAAGGTGTAATTGTACAATTTGGAGGCCAGACCCCTTTAAATATTGCACAAGAGCTTAAAGATAATGGTGTAAAGATAATCGGTACTACGCCGGAGAGTATCAAGCTTGCAGAGGATAGAGAGAGCTTCAGGCAAAAGATGATAGCCCTTGATATACCGCAGCCTGAAAGTGGCACAGCTATGTCTTTGGACGAAGCTCTGATAATTGCCGATAGGATAGGTTACCCCCTTATGGTGCGCCCTTCTTTTGTACTTGGCGGACGCGGTATGGAGATAGTCTATGATGAAGAGATGCTGCGCAAATATGGTATGAAAGCCATCGATGTAAGCCCTGAGCACCCTATGCTTATAGATAGATTCTTAGAAGATGCGGTTGAGACAGAAGTGGATGCGCTATGTGATGGAGAAGATACTTTTGTAGCTGCAATTATGGAGCATATAGAACTTGCAGGTGTACATTCAGGTGATTCTGCATGCGCAATACCTACATATACTATTAAAGCAGAACATCTTGAAACCATAAAGGAGTATACTGTAAAGATAGGTAAAGAGCTCGGTGTTATAGGACTTATGAACATACAGTATGCTATATGTGATGACAAGGTCTATATACTGGAGGCAAATCCACGCGCCTCGCGTACAGTACCGCTGGTTTCAAAGATAAAGAATATATCTTTGGCAAACATTGCCACGCAGGTGATGCTGGGAAAGAAAATAAAAGATTTTCCTGAACTTAGAGACATGGATATCCCTTATGTAGGGGTAAAAGAGGCGGTATTCCCGTTTAACATGTTTCCGGAGGTTGACCCTGTTCTCGGCCCCGAGATGAGGGCAACAGGAGAGGTTATGGGCATTGCTGATACTTTTGGCCTTGCATTTTATAAAGCAGAAGAAGCCGCAGGGGCAAAACTTCCAACCGAAGGCAGTGTATTATTGACAGTTATAGATAAGGACAAAGAAGAGCTTCTGCCAACAGCCAAAAAATTTAAAAAACTCGGATTCAGCATTTACGCAACAAAAGGAACGTCAGATTTCCTGGCAAGGCACGGCATAGATTCAAGCGTGTTGAAAAAATTGCATGAGGGAAGGCCAAATATTTCCGATGCTATTAAGAACAAGGAGATACATCTTATTGTTAATACGCCAGTAGGCCGCACCGGCAAGCATGATGATAGTTATATACGCATGAAGGCAATACAGTATAAGATACCATATATAACATCTTTGGCTGCCGCGGAGGCGACTGTCGAGGGTATCGATGCTGCCAGAAAGAGCAAGATCTTTCCGAAATCTTTGCAGGATTATTACAAGGATCTTAATAAAGATATTAAAACAGCTAAAAGCTATTCATAATCCGCAAATCCAAATAAAGTTATAAATCAAAAGGACCCAAGGCCTGCTATGATAGGAGATTGGATTGCTATTTTAGATTTTGGCAGCCAATATACGCACCTTATAGCTCGTCGCATAAGGGAACTTGGCGTATACTCTGAAATAATGCCTTATAATATAGCTGCAAAAAAACTCCTGTCTTTAAAGCCAACAGCTGTTATATTATCAGGCGGGCCTGCAAGCGTTATTACTAAAAAGGCCCCAATATGCGATAAGGGCCTGTTTGATATAGGGATACCAGTTCTTGGCATCTGTTATGGGGCACAGCTTATGGCAAGGCTTTTAGGGGGAAGGGTTGCCAAAGCTAAGTTAAGGGAATATGGCAGGGCTCATATTGCTGTAAAATCTAAAAAGAGCATCTTCAAGGATATTGCCTCCAATGAGATTGTGTGGATGAGCCATGGTGATAAGATAATAAAGCTGCCGGTTGGTTTTAAAATAATAGGCTCAACCCGGAATTCTTTGATAGCCGCAATGGAAGACAGCAAAAACAGGTTTTATGGATTACAGTTCCATCCGGAAGTTGCGCATACCCCAAAAGGAAGGGCGATATTAAAGAATTTTATATTTGATATTGCAAATTGTAAAAAAAACTGGTCAATACGCTCTTTTATAAAAGATTCCCATAGAAAACTTAAAAAAGAGATAGGCGATGAAAAGGTGCTGTGCGGTTTAAGCGGAGGAGTAGACTCTTCAGTTTTGGCTGTTCTGCTTAAGAAGGCTATAGGAAAGAATCTGATAGTGATGTTCATAGATAATGGATTATTGCGTAAAAACGAGGCAGAGCTTGTAAAGAAGAGGTTTAGAGGCCACTATAAGGTAAATCTGAAGTTTGTAGACGCGTCAGAGGTTTTTCTTAAAGAATTGAAAGGCATAAAAGACCCAGAGAGGAAAAGAAAGATTATAGGCAGGGTCTTTATAGATGTATTTAAAAAAGAGGCCAAGGTTCTTGGCAAGATCAAGTTTCTCGCGCAAGGTACTCTCTATCCGGATGTGATAGAGTCTCATTCGGCATTTGGCGGGCCTTCTGTTACTATAAAGACACACCACAATGTAGGTGGGCTGCCAAAAGATTTAAAATTCAAACTCATAGAGCCTCTAAGAGAACTTTTTAAGGATGAAGTACGGCTTCTTGGCAAGGAGCTTGATATGCCTGATGAGATAATACACAGGCACCCGTTTCCAGGTCCGGGCCTGGCCGTAAGGATTATAGGTGATGTTACAAAAAAAAGATTAGATGTTTTAAGAAACGCGGACTCTATATTAATAGATGAGATAAAGAAAGCGGGTTTATATAGAAAATTATGGCAGGTGTTTTGTGTGCTTCTTCCCTTAAAGACAGTAGGCGTTATGGGCGATAAGAGGACCTATGAAAATGTTATTTGTGTGCGTGCTGTTACAAGCAATGACGCTATGACAGCAAATTGGGCAAGGTTGCCTGATCAGGTTCTCCAAAAGATATCAAGCCGCATTATAAATGAAGTAAAAGGCATTAATCGTGTGGTATATGATATTTCGTCAAAACCGCCAAGCACTATCGAGTGGGAGTAACTGATTCAGGTTACTTGTGTAGAAGCTGGATGACTGCAAGGAAAACAATCATAAAACAAAAAGGAGTAAGCGATGAAAACAGAGGTTAAGGTGGACCTGGCATTAGCCAGAGAAATGGGTTTAAGCGAAGAAGAGTTCAATAAAATAAAGAAAATAATGGGGAGAGACCCTAATTTTACGGAATTGGGCGTATTTTCCGCGATGTGGTCCGAGCATTGCAGCTATAAAAATTCCAGAAAGCAGTTTAAAAAGTTTCCTACAAAGTCAAAACAGGTATTGATAGGCGCTTGCGAGGAAAATTCAGGTATTGTTGATATTGGAGACGGCCTTGGCGTTTCATTTAAAATAGAATCGCATAATCACCCGTCGGCAGTTGAGCCGTTTGAGGCCTCGGCCACCGGCATAGGGGGATGCTTAAGGGATATTTTTACAACAGGTGCCAGGCCTGTAGCTGTATTAGGCGCTATTAGATTTGGCAGCCTTGACACTGAAAAGGTTAAATTTCTTTTTAAAGAGGTTATCAGGGGCCTCGCGCATTATGCTAATACAGCAGAGGTTAGCGCTGTCGGAGGCGATACATATTTTGATAAAAGCTATGAAGGAAACCCCCTGGTAAATGCTTTCTGTGTTGGAATTGTAAAGCATGAAAATATTATAAGAGGTATTGCGTACGGAGTCGGCAACCCTGTCTATTATATAGGAGGGGATACCGGAAGAGATGGCGTTGGAGGCGCAAGCTTTGCCTCGCAGGAGATAACAGATGACTCAGCTTCCGATACAAGCACAGTCGCCATAGGAGACCCTGAGTTAGGAAAACGCTTAAGAGAGGCATGCCTTGAACTTATAGAAAAAGGCCTTGTTGTAGGTATGCAGGATATGGGTGCCGCGGGGCTTACGTGTTCATCATCTGAGACAGCCTCAAGAAGCGGAACCGGAATAGAGATAGACGTCGCCCTCATTCCGCAAAGAGAAAAAAATATGACACCTTATGAGATACTCTTATCAGAGTCACAGGAAAGGATGCTTGCTATATTAAAACAGGGCCAGGAAGACCAGGCACTTTCTGTACTTAAGAAATGGAACATAAAGGCTGTTAAGATAGGAAAGGTAACTGACGATAAGGTAATGAGGGTAAAAGAAAATGGAGTCGTTGTCTGTGAAGTACTTGCCGCGGCGCTTACAGAGATGGCCCCTCTGTATGATAGAGAGTCAAAAGAGCCTGAATATTTAAAAGAGGCACAGGCGCTGGATGTATCTGCAGTTAGTGAGCCTGAAGATCTAAATAGAGTTTTATTTCAACTTCTAGACTCACCGACTATAGCAAGCAAGGAATCGGCTTATTCTAACTTTACCTATATTAATAAAGATGAGGTTGCAGTTGGTGCCGGTTCAGATGCCGCTGTAATAAAGGTTAAAGGTACAAAAAAGGCGCTGGCTTTAAGCGTAGACTGCAACGGAAGATTCTGCTACCTGAACCCTTATAATGGTGCTATGATGAATGTGGCCGAAGCTGCAAGAAATATAGTTTGCTCAGGCGGCAGGCCGCTTGCGATAACCGACGGCCTTAATTTTGGGAACCCAATGAAGCCCGAGAACTATTGGCAGTTTGAGAAATGCATAGAAGGTTTATCGTATGCCTGTACTGTGCTGAATACGCCCATAGTAAGCGGTAATGTAAGCTTCTATAATGAAAATCCAAAAGGCGCTATAGACCCGAGCCCTATGGTGGGCATGGTAGGCCTTATAGAAGATGCTGATAAACATGTAACTCAGGGATTTAAAAACCAGGGTGATGTGATAGTTCTTCTAGGGAAGAATAGAGGAGATCTTTCAGGTAGTGAATATTTATATCTTGTTCATGGCCTGAAAAAAGGTAATCCGCAAATAGATATGGCCGAAGAGAAGCGCCTTCATGATACCACGCTTTCTGCTATTGGCTTAGGCATAGTAAACTCTGCCCACGATCTTTCTGAAGGCGGTCTTGTTGTGGCATTAGCCGAGTCAGCGATGTCTGATTCTAAGAAAATGCTAGGTGCCTCTATAGAGTTAAAGAAAGACGGCATAAGAAAAGATGAACTCTTATTCGGAGAAGCCCCTTCCAGAATAGTACTTACCTTAGATAAAGATAATTTGACAAAACTGCAGGATATAGCGAGTAAGAACAATATATCATGCCAGGTAATAGGTGCTGTTGAAGGCAACAGTTTAAATATAAAGATAGATGGCGCTGTTGCTATAAATGCACCGGTTTCTAAGCTTAATGAGGCGTGGCGGAACGCTATTACTTCAAGGCTAAAATAAATTATGTGTGGAATATTCGGTGTATGCGGCAGTAAGGATGCTGCTTCGCTAACCTACTTAGGGCTATATGCCTTACAGCATAGAGGCGAGGAGAGCGCTGGTATAATCTCCTACGATAAAAACAGGATAATGCAACATCAGGGCATGGGCCTTGTAAACGATGTCTTTGACAGTGATGCCCTTAAAAAGTTAAAAGGAAATATTGCGCTTGGTCATGTGCGATATTCCACAACCGGTTCAAGCAGCGCCAGCAACATACAGCCCTTTTTGGTAAAGCATAGAGGGGGCCATATAGCCATAGCCCATAATGGAAATATTACAAATGCCCCTTACCTGCGCTGCCAGATGGAACAGGCAGGCTCTATTTTTCAGACTACAATGGATTCAGAAGTGATAATCCATATGCTTGCCAAGTTACGCAATAAGAAAACAGCAGACAGCGTGCCGGAGGTGTTATCGCAGCTGGAAGGCTCATTTTCTGTTGTGATGATGATTGACGGGGTGCTCGTTGGCGCGCGGGATACATTAGGCATGAGGCCTTTGTGCATAGGTAAGCTCGATGGTTCTTATATACTATCAAGTGAAACATGCGCCCTGGATCTCATACGTGCAAAGTATATACGCGATGTTAAGCCGGGAGAACTCGTCTTTATTGATAAGCATGGTTTGACCAGCAGTATGCTTAACAGTAGCAGAAGGCATGCCCACTGTATTTTTGAGTTTATATATTTTGCAAGGCCTGACAGCGATATATTCACAAAGAATGTTTATCTTGCAAGAAAATGCCTTGGCAGGCAACTGGCAAAAGAGGCCCCTGCGAAGGCTGATATGGTTATGCCTTTTCCTGATTCAGGTAATTACGCTGCATTGGGTTTTGCGGAAGAATCTGGCCTGCCCTTTGAGTCAGCAATGATAAGAAACCACTATGTCGGAAGGACTTTTATACAGCCATCACAACATGCAAGAGATTTTCGGGTCAGGATAAAGCTTAATCCGATAAAGGATGTATTAAAAGGAAAACGTGTTATAATAGTTGAGGATTCTATTGTCCGCGGCACAACAAGTCGAAGCCGTGTTAAGACCCTGCGCGAGGTAGGGGCAAAAGAAGTGCATATGAGAATAAGCTGTCCTCCTATAATATCACCATGTTATTATGGGATTGATTTTCCGACTAAAAAAGAGCTTATAGCCTCTAACCGCACAATAAACCAGATAAGGGATTTTATAGGACTTGACAGTTTAAAATATATAAGCCTTGAAGGTATGCTAGAGGCTATGCCGCTTTCTAAGAGTGAGTTCTGCACAGCGTGTTTTAATTTAAAGTACCCAACGTCGATTCCAAAGAATTTTAGGAAAAATATTTTAGAGAAAGGTAAATAATATGGCTTCAGGTAAAATAGGTTTTGATAATGAAAAGTATCTTAATGAACAGACAGCGGCTATATTAGAGCGCGTTTCAAGATTTGAAGGAAAACTTTATCTTGAATTTGGCGGGAAACTTCTTTTTGATTATCATGCCTCAAGGGTGCTTCCTGGTTTTGACCCAAATGTAAAGATGAGGCTTTTGCATAAGCTTAAAGATAAAGCAG
>Ga0268277_1001029_pt1 | contig 20445 bp, 20 predicted proteins | sample saktaG_5_FD_190132 | JGI IMG/M metagenome (GOLD analysis project Ga0268277, IMG submission 190132) | Saline water microbial communities from Sakinaw Lake, British Columbia, Canada - sak_2010_1_5_50m | ecosystem: Environmental > Aquatic > Non-marine Saline and Alkaline > Saline ...
CAAAACCTCCCAGTCTTTTGCTTTTTTCTGGATAACCAGCGCCTTTATGCTGTATGTCCCTATATCTAAGCCGGCTACAATATTGCCACGCGCCATAGATTATCTTGATTTAGATAAATATTTTTCTTGTTTTATTTCCATTCTTTCTGCCTCCTTCTCTGATTTTTCATGATCATATCCGCACAAGTGCAGAATTCCATGAACAAAAACCCGTACCAAATCCCGCTCGACGGGAATTGTGGCGGGCCCGCTCGCCTCGCTGGAGCCTTGGCGAAGCGGGCCAAAATGCCCTTTTGGGTTTTTGTCGGGCTTCACCATTTCGGGACAAATAACAATTTCACCTAAATTCTTTCCTTCTTTTATCTCAAAGGAAAGAACGTCTGTTGGTTTGTCCTTTTGACGAAACTTTTTATTAAGCTTTTTTATCTCCTCTTTGTTAACAAAAGCCAGAGATATTGTTTCTGTTTCTCTATTTTCGCCTTTTAATACTTTTTTTGCAACTGTGGAAAAAAGTTTTTTATCCACAATAAAATTAGTGAGGTTATTTATCTCCATAATAAACCGTATGTTTATCTATTTTACACCATTTCCCCAAATAAACAAAAAGCCGCCGAGAGGCGACTTTTTGATATGCTTTAATTTTTTGTTTTTACAATTTTGAAGTGTGTAGAAGTCAGACTTCCACGGGTCGAATTAGATTAAAAAGCGTTGACAGATGGAGTTTTGTAATTATCCAATCCCCAAGTCTGGTTGATTGTTCCGCTGCTTCCTACCACCCAATTAATTCCGGTAGTTGCGAAATTAACGAATCCTGTGCCGGAAGTTGATCTTGGCTCTGAAACGTTAATAACTACAGTTGCGTCACTGCCATCTGGAATATTGGAGTCTGGTGTTACTGTGATAATCTTTGAAGTTACTGCACCAATTAAAATACCGTTGTTATAAGCATTAACCGTGAAGTCCGTTGCAATTGGTTTTGTTGTAGTCCCGCCATCTGAATGAACTCTCAATGTGATTACGCCTGTTGTAGAAGATAATGATGGGGTTGTGCTATTATAGGTGTATGTAGCTGTAGCGTTGACAAACGAAAAATGTGCTGCTACGCCGTCATATAAATACATGGCGTTTCCGACTATAGCTGAACCAGTAGCGTTAGCGCTTGTTGAGTCTGGCTGTTGGTAAGTAATATCTGTTGTTGGATCTGCTATCTCTAAATAGACGTTTGACCCATTGGTTACACCCGCTGCAAAGTCAGCTTTTACCGTCAGTGTTTTTGTGGCGTCTTGTGCTACAGGAATTGAAAGGTAAGAAAATGTTGCTGTTGGGCCGCTTAATGATTGCGAGCCCAATAAGGTTGAACCATCATATAATTTAATAGCGTTAATTTTTCCAATTGCTGAATTATCTCCAACGGCTGTAATTTTTACATCTGTTATTGCAGAAGCTCCTACTGTTGACTTTGCGCTGAAAACCAACATTGGAACATCTGTTGTTCCGCTTGTTGAATCAACATTAATCGAAGTTGAAGTCGGAGTGCTGATATCAGCAGTGATTGTTAATGTTGACGGATTTATTATTTTGGAAAAATTTGCAGTAACATTAATATTTGCGACCACGTTTGTATCGGTTCTTGAAGCTGTAGTCATGCCGTCGCTCCAGTTCACAAACTGATAGCTGGAAGCTGGCACCGCAGTCACGGCTGTTCCATTTAAACCAGAATACACTGTTTGCGATAAGTTCCCGGCTAGAGAGCCGTTAGCTCCCGCGGTATAGGTTAAAGTATATTGCAATGGAGCTATACCAATCCCAAAAACCGGACCTACGTCATAATATTTTCCTTTTGTATCTTCTATGGTTATTCTACAATAATCGCTTGAACCTATTTTTTTGGGAACTGACCATTTATATAATCCATCATTTTTTGTAGATTTTACTATTACAATATCGTTTGTTGCCCCTAATGACGGGTTTCCACAACTAACTGTTAGTTTTACGTTTTTTATAGATTCTGTGACTCCCGGGGACATTATCCATTCAATGGGTCCTTTCCATTGGATATTATATGTTTTTCCAGCCACTATCTTCTCCCCTGCCAATGGAGAAATAAAAGTGAAAAGACCCGACGGCGAACCCTGTGCGCTAACGACAGAAGGAATTAAAAAAGCTGCAACACCTAAAAACATAGTTATTGCTAAAAACAGACGTGTATAATTTTTCATATAATGTTTACGAATCAGTTTGTTAGACTAATTTGTATTAATTTTAATTATCTTGCATTATGGTTGGATATTTTAAAAAAGTCAAGTATTAATGAACGCGATGTTATATATCAATATCGGCGCTGTTTTGAACAAATGTCAAACACCTCAGACCGGATTGAGGTGTTCAGCAAAAAACCGCCCTGAGCTTGTCGAAGGACGGTTTTTTGATATAATTTAATTTTTCATATTTAACCTTTTGCTCCCACCAGGTCTTTGTACAAGGTATACATAAAAACAATACTGAAAGGGGCGACGAAAAACATATTTATAATTGGTCCAAAAAATTTAATCCACGAGATAAGCAATACTATGATACTTAAAACTATTATTCTCCCAAACACGGGCCACCAATGTCCCTGAACTAATTGCTTGCTTCTTTTTAGGGCCGAAGATCCTTTTAAGCCCTCGCAAATGAAAACAAACACAGAAAAGGTAAACCAAACAGAAAATATAATGCCTGGGATTATTAATAAAATAAATCCTCCAAAAACTGCCAGACTAACCAAAAGAGATACCCAAAAAAATGACGCTATTTTTTTCCAAGCTGTTGCCAGTGATTGTTTAACGCCAGCGCTATCTTCGTTTACAGCATAGTACAGCGACGTCTGCGACCATAAGCCTATAAGTATGCAGAAAAAAGCTCCTATCAGTATTAAAAGCACATAAACTAAAATTAATGTTATCCCCGGAAAAGAATTTTTGGGTTGGCTAAAGTTTATTATTAAAATAATTAATATAGAAGGCAGAAGAGCCAAAATCCCTAAAAGGCTAAACAATGTTATCCCCGCCAACGTCCAGATCTTTTTCCAATAAGCATCGAAGCTTTTTTTAAATAATTCTATAACCGGCAAAAGATTTTTTTGAGTAACAACTGTTTGATTTTGGTTTTCCATGCACTTTTGCAAAATAAAAAACGAACTACGTTCGCCTTTTATCCAACTTTAGTTAATAATTCTTTTACAATTTTACTTACTTGCCCTCCATCCGCCCTACCTTTTATCTTTGGGTTTAAATCTGCCATTACTTTCCCCATGTCCTTCATTTCCTTGGCGCCCGTGGATGCAATTGCCTCGACAACTATTTCTTTTAATTCTTCTTCGGATAATTGCTCAGGCAGATATTCTTTTAAAATTTCTATTTCCTTTTTTTCTTTATCAGCCAATTCCTGCCTATTGCCCTGCTCATATAAAACAATCGCATCTTTCCTTTTTTTAATTTCAGAAGATATAACTTCAATTATCTGCTCATCTATAAGCTCTGACTCTTTTTCCAGTTTATCTTCCGCAAAATCCGGGTGATCCTTCGAAATTTTATACCTCTTCTCCTTTTCTTTTGTGAGTATTGAAGCCGACAGCATACGCAAAACGCCAGTCGTGAAGCTATCTCCACCCTTCATTGATTCAGTAGTAGCAGTTTTGATAGTTTGCTTAAGCATTTGATAATTTTTAATTTTTAATTTAAAATTTTTAATCAATTTTTAATACTTTAATGTCTAAATTTGAAAACTGGTTTTAACAATTTCAAATTAGATACTTTCAAATTGAATTCAAATTTCTAATTTCAAATTTAAAATTACTTCGGTTTTGCCAATTTGTCTGCTTTTATTTTTTCTGCCCTTCTCTCAACCCTTCTTAAGGCGGACCTTTTTTTGGCCAACGCCGATTTGGCTCTTTTATGGAACTGCCCTTTTCTTATTTGGAGCAAAACTCCTGATTGGCGCACGGTTTTTGTAAAACGGTGGACCAAGTTTTGCGAGGTCTCTTTTTCTTTTTTTGCTATTTGTATTGGCATATATTTAGAATTTTGAATTTAGTATTTTGTATTTTGAATGGAATTTTGAATATAGAATCCAGGATTCTTCATTCTGTATTCTATTCTAAATTCTAACTTCCAAATACTATATTCAGATTAAATTTATTTTTTAATTTTTTCTTTCATTTCTTCTACGACCTTGTCGAGTTTTATTTCTTTTTGAGTTCCTGTATCCATGTCCCTCAAAGTAATAAAATCTTCCAATGCTTCTTTCTGCCCAAAGATTAAGACCCATCTTATATTCAACTTATTAGCGGTTCTTAATTGGGTTTTTAAAGAATCTTTTGAAAATGATTCCGCTACGGCAATTTTAGCTGATCTGAATTCTTCAAACAGTTTCATGCTTTTTCTTTTTGCTAACTGCCCCAACTGAGCCAAAAATATTTGAGGAGGCTCGTTTTTTAAATCACGCTTACCGGTAGTCTTCATCTCCCCACTCTTCATTAAAGTCACGATTCTTTCTATGCCGGCCGCGCATCCGCATCCCGCGACATCCCTGCCCCCAAGCATCTTAGCTAGATTATCATATCTGCCCCCGCCAATCAATGTGCCCACAGCTTTTTCTTCTGTGTTTTCTACCGGCGTATTGTCAACTATTTCAAAAACTGTCTTTGTATAATAATCCAACCCGCGGACTAAATACGGATTTAATGTATATGGCAATTCCAATTCGTCTAAAAATTCTAAAACGTCTTTAAAGTGGGCATGGCATTTTTCGCAAAGGTGATCAATTGTCTGGGGAGCTGAGGCTTTTACTCTTTGGCACTTCTCTTCTTTGCAGTCTAATATTCTTAATGGATTTTCTTTCAATCTTCTCTGGCAATCAGGACACAGAGACGACCTTCTGGATTTAAAATAGCTGGCTAATATTTTTTTAAAATATGGCCTGCATTCTGAGTCTCCAATAGAATTTACCTCTATTGTTAAATTTTTAAATCCTAATTCTTTTAAAACGTCGTAGCTCATTTGGATAATCTGGCTATCTATAGAAGGATTATTTTCTCCGATTACCTCAAATCCAAACTGGTGAAATTGGCGAAATCTTCCTGCCTGGGGCCTTTCATACCTGAAAAATGGGCCATCATACCAAAGTTTTACTGGTTGAGGCAAATTATGCATTCCATGTTCTAAGTAGCTTCTCATTACAGCAGCGGTTCCTTCCGGCCTTAGAGAAACTAAATCTCCTCCTTTTGTTCTAAAGGTATACATTTCTTTTCCTACAATATCGGTATCGTCTCCAACTGCCTTTTGAAAAACCTCTGTAAATTCCAAAATCGGTGTCTCAATTTTTTCAAAAGTATAAGAATTAGCAACCGACTCAACCACCCTTTGGACCCTTTTAAAATAAACCTGGTCTTCTGGTAGCACGTCGTGCATTCCGGTTAGAGACTGGTATTTTGTTTTGCTCATAATTATATTTGTTCTTTTAATAGGCCGGCCTAGAAATTTCCGATAAAGATGTTATGGGAAAAATTCTTAAAAATGCCTTGCCGATTATCTCCTGTCTCAAAACAGCTCCCCATGCTCTCGAGTCATAAGAATACTGTCTGTTGTCTCCCAAGACAAAATATTCGTCGTTTTTTAAAGTTATATTTAAATCTCCAATAGTCCGCAAACCATCGGGTAAATATTTTTCATCCAAAACAACCTGCTTACCGTCTTTGATTATTTGGACATTACCACCAGCCACATCAATCGTTTCTCCCGGCAGACCAATAACCCTTTTAATAAAACGTTCTCCGGAATATCCATATTGACCCGAAGGATCTTTTATAAATCCCGCGTTAAAAACAACCACATCTCCTCTTTGGGGCTCGGAAAATCTATAAGATATTTCATCTACAATTAGGTAATCCCCCGTAGCAAAATTTGGAGCCATTGATGCTCCGCTGACAATAAACGGTTGAAACAAAAAGTAACGGATGGGCGCTACTATCACAAAAGCTATAACGGCTATTTTTGCAATCTCAAAAATAAAAAAGGCAAACTTTTTAAATCCTTTCTTATTTTTTATAACTTCCGCACCTGTTTCTTTATTTTCATTCTCCATGAATTTTACGATTTATTGCTTTAATTCTGATATTTTAGCACACTTTTTAAGCAATTACAATAGCAGTAAATTACAAAAAAAGAGGGCCGTACGCGCACAAAAACGTGTGCGTATGGCCCCATAAAACTGTGAAGGTGTTACCTGTGCCGTAGCGTTAGAGGGGGGTTCCCCTTCTTGCACCTTGGCTTCTCGGCGACCTTGCTGTGATTGCGCCCATTGTGGTTGGACTTGTCACTGCTGGTTCTGGTGGCTGCCCTTTCTTTTGTAGCCGCTTCGCGGGCCTGGCTGAGCAGAATCCTCACCTGATCTCCGTTAAGCTCGAGTCCTTTTTTGGAGTTGATGAGGTTAAAGTCATTCGCCACACGGTCCAGGTGCTGACCGATAGGAGTGCCCTTCCACCAGTGCATCCTCTCCTGAAAAAATCCCCGCTGGTCTTCGGTGAGACCTGCAAGAGTCACAGTAGCAGAGTACAGAGGTGTGCTCGTAGCAGTAATCGTAGACATCTGTTCGCCTTTCTTTAAAGACTTCCTTTTCTTGTGTCGCACAGCCTTTGTGTGACACGACGAACTGCTTTGATGGATAGACTCCTTCTATCCGCTTCTTAAGATGTGAACGTGCATGCCATCTAACCTCCTTTCTTTTTTTGTTAGTTGGCACTTTATACAACTAAAATCATCATACCCCCATCACGAACTAACGTCAAGCTTATTTTAATATTTTATTAACATGCTATACTACAATAAATATGATTATAATAATTGGACTAGGAAATCCAGGCAAAAAATTTGAAAACACACGCCATAATGTAGGGTTTATGGCATTAGACGAATTTGCAAGAAAAAATAATTTTCCCGAATTTGAATTACAAAAAAAATCAAACGCTTTGATTTCTGATAAACCCCTCGACACGGCTCGGGGCAAGGAAAATATAATTTTGGCAAAACCCCAAACATTTATGAATGAGTCGGGAAAAGCCGTGAAGGCAATCATAAAAAACAATCCCGCTGAAAGCCTAATTGTTATCCACGACGACATTGATTTGCCAGTTGGAAAAATAAAAATAATAAAAGAAAGGGGTTCTGCGGGACACAAAGGAGTTGAATCAATAATTAAAAGCATAGGTAACGACGGGCTAATAAGAATTAGAATTGGAATTGGTGGGCCAAAGGATGTTAAAGCTATGAAAGTTGTTCTAAAAAAATTTTCTGCAGACGAACTAAAAAAAATAAATCAAACCCTAGAAAAAGTAGCTGATGCTCTTAGTATTTTTATAAAAGAAGGCTTGGAAAAAGCAATGAATGAATTCAACGGATAAAAGCACAAACCAGATTTTAATTGTTAGCGTTACCCCATATTTTTTAGATAAGGGGTTTTTGTGGTTTGAAGAAAACTTACAACAAATGCTGGAAGCAAGGCATACACAGAATTTTTTTGAAGATAATATAATATTTTTAGAAAAAGATCATAGTTTCCAGTTTTCACAATTTTTAAGAAAGCTTGATGAAATGGGATACGAAAGGGTTTTTAAAGTTTCGGACCCGGGAGAATTTTCACAACGCGGAGGAATAGTTGATGTATTCCCCATTAATTTAAAAAATGCGGTGCGCCTAGATTTTTTAGGAAATGAAGTAGACCAAATAAAAATCCTGGATATAGAAATTGAGAATGAAGAAAGGGCAAAAAATATTTTAAAAAAGAAATTAAAGTCTCAAAAATTATTTTCTGAATTAAAAGGATTAAAACCCGGAGACTATTTGGTCCATTTAGATCATGGCATAGCGCGATTCGCCGGAATTGAAAATTTTCAGTTCTCGGTTTCTGCTTTTCATTCAAACCAAAAAGTTGAAGCTCCTGAAAGCGAAAACAAATATTATGTTTTAGAATATGATAAAGACGATAAACTTTATGTGCCGATAGGGTTAGAAAGAAAACTTTCCCGCTATGTTGGTTTTCAAGATCCAAAAATTTCGAGGCTAGGGTCGTCGTTATGGCAAAAAACAAAAAGAGCGATAAAAGAAAATGTTGAAAAATTAGCCAAGGAACTTTTACAGCTTTATGCGCAAAAAGAAGTTTCCGAAAGAGCCCCCTATATAGAAGACAAAGAAATGGAAAATCAGTTTAGGGCAGGATTCGCTTTTCAGGAAACTCCAGACCAACTTCAAACAATAGAAGACATCAAAAACGATCTGCAAAAAACAAAGCCAATGGATAGAATTGTCTGCGGAGATGTTGGCTTTGGAAAAACAGAGGTGGCCATGAGAACCGCCTTATTAGCTTCGGCAAATAGCAGACAAACAGCCCTAATCTGCCCTACTACAATTTTAGCAAACCAGCATTTTAATTCCTTTAAAAAGCGCTTTGATAAACTGCCCGTTAGAATTGCTATGCTTTCGGGATTGCAAAATAAGTCGGAACAGAAAAAAATTACCGGTGATTTAAAAGAAGGAAAAATAGATATTATAATTGGAACGCACAGGCTTTTATCAAGAGATGTGGAATTTAAAAATCTTCAACTCCTAATAATTGATGACGAACAAAAATTTGGCGTGAAACAAAAAGAAAAATTAAGACAATTAAAATCCAGTTTAGACGTTTTAAGTTTATCGGCAACGCCAATTCCTCGCACAATTTATTTGGCAATGTCTTCTCTAAAAAATATAAGCTTAATGCAAACTCCGCCAGCAGGCAGGCAATCTATAAAAACAGAAGTCTTAGAGTATAAAGAAAAAACTGTTAAAAAAATAATCAACGCTGAACTAAAAAGAAAGGGGCTGGTCTATTTTTTACACAACAGGGTGCAAACTATCGAAATGAAAGCCCACGAGTTAAAAAAACTCTGCCCGAAGGCAAAAATAGACTTAATACACGGCAGGATGCCGGAGAAAAAATTAATAAAAATAATGGACGACTTCCAGAAAGAAAAAACAAACGTTTTAGTTGCCACAACAATTATAGAAAGCGGATTGGATTTACCGAATGTGAATACCATTATAATAGAAGACTCAACCAGACTCGGACTTTCTCAGGCGCACCAAATAAGAGGACGCGTTGGAAGGTCTGGAACAAAAAGTTTTGCTTATTTTATGTACAACAAAAAAGACCTGTCTCCACAGGTAAAAGAAAGATTAAAAACTTTAGAAGATGCACAAGAATTAGGGGCCGGATATAGAATTGCAATAAGAGACTTAGAGCTAAGAGGAGCCGGCAATATTTTGGGCAAAGAGCAATCTGGGGCCATAAATAAAGTTGGATTAAACTTATACTCTCAGCTTTTATCAGAAAGTATAGAAAAATTCAAGACATAAAAAAAAGAACCCCGAAGGGTTCAAGAACGCCAGGCAGAAATTTTCTGCCCGATAAGTCCAATCAATTTGGTTAGGAAGCTATATCTCTTCTCACTTTCTTCGTCTTTGCCCGAGGAAGCCAGCTCCCCTTGCTCTACCTCGTCAAGCAAAGATTCTCGTCGAGACAGAAGCTCTTTCAACAACGCCTCCTTGTCTTCTTTAGAAAGCCGTTCCATAATTCTCTTGGCCTTCTCAAAAGAAGGCTCCCTAGCTCCTGCCGACACAAACCTTTCTGCCAATGTTACGGTAGTCATCTTGGACCTCCCTGCTAAGATGTGAATGATCTGTTGAGTTTTTACACAAAACTCATTATATTTTTTTACATTAAAATCATAAAAAAATCAAGTGAAGGTTTTATTTATTAGGGGCTCCATGCTATTATTAGAAAAAATGGACGGCATCAAAAAAGTAACAATAGAGGACGCAAATTACCCAGAAGAACTGAAAAAAATTAGTAGTGCACCAAAAATTTTGTATTACAGGGGCGTTCTGCCACAACCCAATGAGAAATGTTTAGCAATTGTGGGCACAAGACGATATTCGCCATATGGGCAACAGGTTGCTTTAAAAATGGCGGGCGAACTGGCTGATGCCGGACTGACAATTGTTTCAGGGCTAGCTCCTGGAATTGATACTTTTTCCCATAGAGCCGTGGTAGAAAAAAGAAAAAGGACAATTGCAGTCTTGGGCACGGGATTAGATGAAAAATCAATTTATCCACAAACTAACTTAGATCTATCCAGAAAAATTATTGAAAACGGAGGATGTTTGATTTCCGAGTATCCGGAAGGAACTCCGGGCTCAAAATTTTCCTTTCCAAGGCGCAATAGAATAATCTCCGGGCTTAGTTTAGCCGTATTAGTAATAGAGGCCAAGGAAAAGTCCGGTTCTTTAATAACCGCTGATTATGCTGTAAAACAAAACAAAAAATTATTTGCAGTACCAGGACAAATTTATTCTGCAAATTCCGCAGGGCCTCATAAGCTTATAAAAAACGGCGCTAAGTTAATCACAGATTCTGATGACATTTTAAATGAATTGGGGCTATCGCCCGTAGAAGCGAAATCAAATAATATTGAAGCCGAAAGCCCCGAAGAAAAATTAATTATCAATGCGTTAGAAGACGAACCATTGCAAATAGATAAAATTATTGAGAAAACAAAGTTAAGCGCATCAGTTATCGCAACTACGCTTGCGTTAATGGAAATTTCAGGTAAAGTAAAAAACCTCAGAGCCAATACTTATTCACTAAACTAAGAGAATGTTATCGTTGTCAAAAAGGTTTTACTGAGCTTGCACCCTTCATTAGAAAGATATATAGAAGGCTGTAAAGTAAAAAACCTCAGAGCTAATACTTATTCACTAAACTAAGAGAATGTTATCGTTGTCAAAAAGGTTTTACTGAGCTTGCACCCTTCATTAGAAAGATATATAGAAGGCTGTAAAGTAAAAAATCTCAGAGCTAATACTTATTCACTAAACTAAGAGAATGTTATCGTTGTCAAAAAGGTTTTACTGAGCTTGCACACTTCATTAGAAAGATATATAGGGGGCTGTAAAGTAAAAAACCTCAGAGCTAATACTTACTCGTTAAATATTTAAAAAAACAAATGAAAAGCCTGGTTATAGTTGAAAGCCCTACAAAAGCAAGAACAATCCAAAAATTTTTGGGCGACGAATATGTAATAAAATCGTCTTTTGGTCATGTGAGGGATTTACCAAAAAGAGAGCTTGGCGTGGATGTTGAAAAAGGTTTTGAACCAAAATATGTTGTGCCCACAAAAGCTAAAAAGGTTCTTGCCGAACTTAAAAAAGAATCCGCAAAAGCGGACAATACAATATTGGCTACCGACGAAGACCGCGAAGGAGAATCTATAGCCTGGCACCTTCAAGAAGCGCTTAAATTAAAGGACCCCCAGAGAATCGCGTTCCATGAAATTACCAAAACAGCGATTGAAGAAGCCTTAAAATCACCGAGGCACATAGATATGAATATGGTGGACGCACAGCAAGCCAGGCGTATTTTAGATAGAATTGTAGGATATAAACTTTCGCCGTTTTTATGGAAAAAAGTTGCCAAGGGACTGTCTGCTGGTAGAGTGCAATCGGTTGCCGTAAAACTGATTGTTGAAAAAGAAAGAGAAATTGAAAAATTTGTAGCGCAAGAATATTGGAGCATCGAGGCTTTATTAGCTAAGGATCAAGCTAAATTTAGCGCATCTTTAATCAAAAAAGATGAGAAGACAATTGATAAACTGGAAATAAAAAATAAATCCGAAGCAGATAAAATTTTACAAAATTTAAACAATGCAGATTATATTGTTGAATCTGCAGAAAAAAAGGAAACAAAAAGACATCCTGCTCCCCCGTTTACCACAAGCACGTTACAACAAGCAGCTTGGCAAAGATTAAAATTTTCCGCAAAAATGACGATGTCTTTAGCTCAGCGACTCTATGAAGAAGGAAATATTACATACCACAGAACAGATTCTTTAAATCTTTCTGAAACATCATTAGTCGCTGCTAAAAATTTTATTTCTGAAAAGTACGGCCAGAATTATTGGGCGGGAAAAGCGATAAAATATAAAACCAAATCGACAGGAGCCCAAGAAGCCCACGAAGCGATAAGACCCGCTTATGCAGAAAAAACTCCTGATTCACTTAAGGACTCTTTAGACTCAAGGCAATTGAAACTTTACACTTTAATATGGCAAAGGTTTATCTCTTCTCAGATGGCACCGGCCATTTTTGATTCTATCTCCGCAGACGTAAGGGCTGGCGAATACACTTTTAGGGCAAATGGACAAACATTAAAATTTGACGGATTTTTAAAGGTTTACCCTACCAAATTTGAAGAGATAGAGCTACCTAACTTAGAAAAAAAAGACGTCCTACAACTTTTAGAGTTGACTCCCGATCAGCATTTTACAGAACCTCCTGCGCGATATACTGAAGCCAGCCTGATAAAAGCTTTAGAAAAATACGGCATAGGCCGGCCGTCAACCTATGCTCCAATTTTGTCTGTTATACAAGACAGAAATTATGTGGCTAAAAATGACCAAAAAAGATTGTTTCCAAGTGAAATGGGAATAATAGTAAATGACGTTCTAGTAAAAAACTTTCCCCAAGTGGTTGATGTCGATTTTACAGCAAAAATGGAAAAAGAATTAGATGAGGTGGCAGAAGGCAAAGATACGTGGGCAAAAACTTGTAGAGATTTTTATGGCCCTTTTGCTAAAAACCTCGAGGAGAAGTATAAAGAAGTAGTAAAATCAGACCTAACCCAAAAAACAGATAAAATCTGCCCAAAATGTGGAGCTCCGCTTATTGAACGCCTTGGGAGATTTGGTAGATTTTATGCCTGCTCAAAATTTCCTGAGTGTAAACACACAGAATCCGTAGAGGGAGACGCAGACACCTTAAATATAGCTTGCCCAAAATGCAAAGAAGGAAAAATAACCGGGAAAAGAACTAAAAAAGGAAAAACATTCTATGGATGCAACCGTTTTCCAAAATGCGACTTTGCTTTGTGGGATAAACCGATAAACGAGTTTTGCCCGCAATGTAATGCTTTACTTATAGAAAAAGGTAAAAAAATTAAATGCTCAAATAAGGATTGTGGGTATATTAAAGAGACTTAGAGATTAATGAGTAGTGATATACAAAAATTAATAAAAAAAAGTTCAGATCCAAAATTAATTGAAGATGTTTTTAATTTTGCAAAAGAAGCGTATAAAGACAAGGTTAGAGCCTCCGGAGAAAACTATATCTTCCATGCGGTAAGGGTTGCATCCATGCTAGATAAAATGGACCTTGATTCATCAACTATTTCCTTGGCACTTCTCCATGACGTATTGGATGATACCCCCGATTCAGCAAGATCGATAGAAATAAAAGAAATCGGTAAAAAATTTGGTAAAGATATCGGCTTTTTAGTAGAAAGAATCTCAATGCTAAGCAAAGTCCGCTATTCACTATCAATTGCGATACAAGATAAAAAAACCTTCAGTAAAGAAAAAACAGAAAATTTAAGAAAAATGTTTTTGGCGTTGTCGGGGGATTTAAGAGTGGTTTTAGTAGAGTTAGTTTCTAGACTAGACGGTTTAAATTTCCTAAGATATTTACCAGAAGACCAACAAAAGTTATTTGCTCTTGAAACTCTACAAATCTTTGTGCCCGTTGCTAACAGATTAGGATTGTCAGAAATAAGAAGAAATCTAGAAGACACGGCTTTTTCTTATTTACTTCCAAACAAGTTTGAGTGGGTAAAGAAAAACGTTAAAGAACAGTACGAAGAAAGAGAAAAATATTTAAAAAAATTTATTCCAAGGTTAAAAAAGATCTTCACAAAAGAAAGAGTAAAAATTTTAGATATAAATTATCGAGCAAAGTCTTATTGGAGCACGTACCGAAAGCTCATAAAACACAATATGAACTTTGATAAAATCCATGACCTGCTTGCCCTAAGGATAATTACCTCAGATGTTGAAAACTGTTATCGGGCGCTAGGTGTGATACACAAACACTTTAAACCAATTTCTGAGGAAATAAATGATTATATAGCCAAACCAAAATTAAACGGTTACAGATCTTTACACACTACTATTTTTCCGTTATCCTCCCAGATCTTGTCGAACCATCAAGGTGCAGAAAAACAAAATTTAACAGGAAAAGAAAGTGACGTTGGAGAGGGTGATGAAGGTAAAATAACCGAAGTTCAGATAAGAACAGAAGAAATGCACAAAGAGGCTGAATATGGCGTTTGTGCTCACTGGTCTTATAAAGAGGGAGTTGATCTCATAAAAGAGGGGCAAAATTTTGAATGGGTAAAAAATGTTCCCGACTTCTGGAAAACCTTTAAAATCAATTTTTTTACGAATCAAGTTTTTTGCTTTACCCCAAGAGGCGACGTTATTGTTTTACCAAAAAACTCAACTCCGGTTGATTTTGCATATGCGGTACACTCTAATATCGGCGACCATTGCGAGCTTGCAAAGGTAGGAGGGAAAATAGTACCGCTTAATCATATTTTAAAAAACGGGGATATAGTAGAAATTTCGGTCAATAAGAAAAAAAATCCTTCAAAGGACTGGCTGAGGTTTGTTAAAACCTCTTTAGCAAGATCTCGTATAAGAAAATTAACAGACCAAGACGGGTCTGCCCTTAAATTCCCCTTATCCATACCCGGTTTTATTAAAAGGAAAATCGTAGAAATTTCTGAAGCTTCTAAAAAAAGACGTGAAGAAAAACAAAAAATTGAAAAAAACAAGACGGGGGAAATTTATTTAGCCGGACAAAAAGGGATGCTTGTTCATATTGCTAAATGTTGCAACCCTAAACCGGGAGACAAGGTTTCTGCTTATCTCGCCAAAAACAGATCGACTGTATTACATAAAACTTCGTGCCCAAACTTTAAAAAACTCTCTGAAAAATTCCCGGATAAAGTAATCGAGGCATCGTGGAAATAGTTGAAAAATGCGGCAAAATCTGATAAATTAAGAATATGCCCGAGTGGCGGAACTGGCATACGCGTGCGACTCAAAATCGCATTTCCTTACGGAATTGTGGGTTCAACTCCCACCTCGGGCACACTTCACTTTGCTCAGTGTAAACAAAAAACGGCTTAATGCGTTGAGCCGTTTTTTGTTTACAAACTATACTCCTCCAACGGTTCGGGTAAAATTATTTTTAAACCAGTTTTTGGAATTTCGGCCTTTACCCTTGCCCGAGTTTCATCATTAAAAGCCCTCTTAAAATGGGACAAAGCCAAACATTTAACATTCTGCCTTTTTGCCATCTCAAAAACATCTAGGGCCACAACATGACCTGGAAACTTTTTATCAAACATATAGCATTCATGCATTAAAATGTCGGCATCTTTATAAATTTTTTCTGAATCTTCGTCCATTGGTCCATCTCCGCTATAACAGACAATATTTTTTCCATCATTGATTCTAATTGCCAAATTGTAGGCGGTGTGGCCGGTCTTAGCAAAAGTTAATTTCAACTCATTGAATTGAATTTCTTTTCCATCTTCTGCAATTATAAATTTTATATTAAATCCATAACTATTTATCCCAAAATAAGCGTGCTCTGTTAATCTTTCGACATCTGTTTTAAGTTGTTCTGAACAAATTATTGTTAAATCTTTTTTCCTTTCTTCCTCTAACATCCTGCCTAAAAGCGCAGGGATTCCAAACAAATGATCGGAATGTCTATGGGTTATATATAAAGTATCAATTAAAGAGTAATTTTCAGTATACTTCCAAAGTTGACGAACGGCCGAATCGCCACAATCAAGCATTAAAACGGTCTTATCTGCTAGAACTAAATGTGAATGATTGGGATATCGTTCGTCAAAGGCTTCGCCAACTCCTAAAAATATTATTTTCATAACTAGTCTAAAATTATTTTTAATATTTTGTCTTTATCGTCTTTCAAATTGTTAAAAACATAGTCTGCTCCCGCTTCCTTTAGTTGTTCTTCTGAATGAATACCCGTTGTGACTCCAATGCATTTATATGCCCCGGCTTCTCTGCCAGCCTTCATGTCAGACGGTGCGTCTCCCACAGAATAAACGTTATTATCACGCTTGAAGCCAAAATCTTTCTCCGCTCTCTCGATGGCCAGCTTCGCTAACTCTGTCCGCGAAATACGGTCTGAGCCAAAGCCCCCCAATTTAAAATAATTGTTTATGCCCGCCTTTTTTAACTTTGTTCTAGCAATTTTTTCTAAATTACCAGTCACACACCCCATTAAAACGCCTTTTTTATTTAATGCTTCTAAAAATTCAACTGCGCCGGGCAACAAGTTAACTTTACTTTTTGCCATCTCTCTGTCAAAATATTCTACCATTGCATCCATTATTTCAGGCATTTTTACCGTAATGGCTGCCTCAGAAAAACCGTGCACTTTTAGGCTTTCTGTTATTATCCCCTGTTCAGTCCATCCCATACCTCCAATCATTTTAAAGTCATCCAAACCGAAAACTTTTTTCATGGCAGCGCCAAAAGAATCTTTGTGCTCCTGGGGCCAATCCATAATTGTGCCGTCTATATCAAATAAAACTAATTTCATCTTATAAGAGTTATTAAATAATAAATTGCTAATGAGGATATAAATCCCGAAACAACGCCTCCTAAAATATCGCGAAACCAATGGACTCCGCAGAAAACCCTGGCAATTCCTACCAAACACGAGCAAGCAATAAAAATTATCGCTAAGGGGGTACTGTAGAAAAACAAATAAAAAGATATACCGAATGCCAATGATGCGTGGCGTGAGGGGAAAGACGGATTTTTGGGGACGGATATCAAAACGTTGGTTCCTTTAAATTCGGCCGGGCGTTGTTCTTTATAAAAAAACTGAACTATTTTACCAAATACAAAAGCAGCACAAAGCCCAGATAGTAAAGAATAGGCGAACATTCCTCGACTGTGAAAAATAATAGCTGAAACAAACAAACTCAACACCATCAAATAAATAAGGTGTCGGGCACAAAAAATCTCAAAAACATCTAATAGTTTTGACTTACCGGCAAGACGATTTATATTCTTAAAAACTGAAAACATTATTTTGGCTCGCCCCGTTAGAAATTTTGACAACTCTACAAAATTTTTAGCGGATTAAAACTATAAATAATAAAAATGTTAGAATGGGGATGCAAAAATATTTTTCAGAAAATATTTTTGCACAAGATTTCTAACGGGGTAAAGGAAATTTCTTAGAGAATTTAGCAATTTCTTCTCTGACTTTTTTCACGGATTTAGGACTTGAAATAACTTCATTTATCCAGCCTGCGATTATTTTCATTTCTTTTTCTTTCATTCCCCTGGTTGTTATGGCCGGAGTCCCCATTCTAATTCCCGATGGCTTAAACGGCGGAGCGGGATCAAAAGGAATAGTATTTTTATTAATTGTAATTCCTGCAGCCTCAAGCAAGTCTTGCGCCTCCGGACCTCCGATATTTTTATTTCTTAAATCAACTAAAATTAAATGATTGTCTGTACCGCCCGTGACCAGGTTAAATCCATGATTTTTTAATCCCTCGGCAAGCGCTTTTGCATTTTTTACTATTTGTTTTGCATATTTTTTAAATGCCGGAGTTGATGCCTCTTTCAAACAAACAGCAATTGCGGCAATCTGATGCATATGAGGCCCGCCCTGGAGACCCGGAAAAATAGCTTTATCAATTTTTTTCGACAAATCAGGATCTTTTTCAACTCCTTTTTGAGTTACCATTATTAATCCGCCCCTCGGCCCTCTTAAAGTTTTATGGGTTGTTGTAGAAATAATATGCACATATGGCGCGGGGCTTGGATGTGCTCCTCCGACAACTAATCCTGCTATGTGAGCTATATCAGCTGCTAAGTATGCCCCAACAGAATCTGCTATCTCTCCCAACCTCTTCCAATCGAAAATTCTCGGGTAGGCTGTAGCTCCAACAAAAATTAATTTCGGCTTGTTTTCTTTAACCAGTTTTTCCATGCCATCATAGTCGAGTAATCCTGTTTTTTCATCAACTCCATATTGAACCGAATTATAAAACTTGGCAGAAAAATTAACTTTCCAACCATGGGTTAAATGCCCGCCCATAGGCAAGGCCATTCCCATTATAGTATCCCCAGGTTCACAAACAGCCATATAAACAGCTGCGTTAGCCGGCGATCCCGAATATGGCTGAACATTGGCGTGTACCACCTTGAATAATTTTTTTACTCTGTCGCGGCATAAGTCTTCTAAAATATCGTAATACTTCAAACCGGCATAATATCTTTTTCCCGGATAGCCTTCTGCATACTTATCTGTTAAATACGAACCCAATGCTTCTCGTACGGCCGGAGAAGAATGGTTCTCTGAGGGAATCATTTCTAAAGAGGTTTTTTGTCTCTCTATTTCTAACTCAATTAGTTTTGCAATTTGCGGATCTTGTTTTTTTAGATTTGCCATATTATTTTCTTAAAATATTAACTTTATTATTTGTTAAGTCTATTATAGTTGAAGGACTTCTTATGGGCAAATCGCCCGCGTCAACAATAATAACATCTTCTTTTGTAAATTGGTTTATAACTTCTCCAATCTTTCCAGTCGCAGGAACTCCAGAAATATTTGCTGAAGTTTGAGCCAGTGGCCTATTAAACTCCTTTAAAATTTTTCTTAATAAATCGTACTTCGGAACGCGCATTCCAATTGTATTATTTTTATAAACCAGCAAAGATAGAAGCCCGTCCTCTATCTGTTTTGCTTTTAAAATAAACGTCACGGCTCCCGGCCAAGATTTTTGCAATTTTTCTTCTTGCTCCATCGAAATTTCCGCATATTCTTCGGCCATCTCAATATCTTTAACAAAAATGGCTAAAGGTTTTAATTTATCTCTTTGTTTCATCAGAAAGATTCTCTCAATCGCTTTTTCATTTGAAGCATCACAAACCAAGCCGTAAACAGTATCTGTGGGACAGACTAAAACTGCCCCGTTTTTTAGAGCAGTTAATATTTTTTCTATGTTATTTGGGCTTAACTTTATCACGTTTTTTTAAAAAAGTTGAAACTTTTCTTATGTCTCCCGGATTTCCAAAATCCATCCAGCCATCATTCAGCTTTATAACTTTAACTTTGTTTTCTTTTGCTAAAAGAGAAATGACATCTGTGAGTTCATACTCCCCGCGAGAAGATTTTTTTATTAGGGGAAGTTTTTCAAAAACGTCTGGAGTAAATTTATAAAGCCCGGTATTGATAAGATTTCCAATAAAATGATCCGGCTTCTCTATTATTTCTTTTAGTTTATCTCCTTCTGTTATTAAAACTCCGTATTTTTCCGGATGTTCTTTAACCAGCCCCGCCACATAATTAAAATTGTCTTCCTTCTGCATCCTCTTTAAATCGTCTACTGAATAAAGATTATCTCCATATATAGAGATAAAATCTTTCTTACCCACAATATCTTTCACACACATTAGCGGACAAGCCGTGCCATAAATTTTTTCTTTTGGACCCAATATTTCAAATTGATTTACAACCCTTGCTTTGTATCCGTATTCCTTTAAAAATTCTTCCATTAATCCGGCGCAAAACCCCTCCACTAAAATAAAATCATCGTATCCCGCTTTTAATAAATTATCTAAAACATACGTTAAAAAAGGTTTTTCATTAACCTTTATTAAATGTTTTGATTTATTTTTTGACAGCTGTTTCATGCGCGTTCCCTGGCCGGCAGCTGCGATAACAACAGTTTTTATCATGATTTAAATGCAAGATTAAGTGCTTTTATATTTAAATCTAAATATTTTTGCGGAATTACTGTTTCTAAGGATTTTAGAAATGACTCTTTTTTAAGGGGGATTAAATTATTTTTTACAGCATACCCAAGTAGATAAACTCCCGCAACTACATCCTTATCCAGTTCCTTTTTACAAATTTCAGCTGCCGGAACTAAATGCATCCCCCCCCTTACCGCCTTATTAAGAGCGACCAGAATTTCTTGCTTTTCTGGATATCCCTGAAAACCCATAGAATAATCATTTACTAAGAGCGCTGTTTTGGGACCGGAAAAATCAATGTCTCTCAATGCCTCTACTAGCTCTAAACCAATTATTAGGTCTGCCTTCCCACGAGAAATTAATGGAGAATTAACTTTTTTCCCAAAACGAATATGGATTATTACGCTTCCGCCTCTCTGGGAAAGCCCATGAAGCTCGGAGGATTTAACGTCGTATCCTTGGACAAAACAGGCTTCATCTAAAATAGAAACGAGTGTAATAATACCCTGTCCTCCAACACCTGTTAAAATTATATTGAAATTGTCCATAAATTTATTACGGTAAATTAAATTACTTGTGGGTTTATATAAAATTCTCCCAGGTCTGGATTACTTTTTAGCCTTCTCTCAAGAAGGGCGCATATATGTCTACAAACTATAACCGATACTTCGTCTTTTTGCATAAAATCTTTTATCGTGTCCTCCAAGTCTTTCATATTTTTA
>Ga0268277_1001032_pt1 | contig 20401 bp, 22 predicted proteins | sample saktaG_5_FD_190132 | JGI IMG/M metagenome (GOLD analysis project Ga0268277, IMG submission 190132) | Saline water microbial communities from Sakinaw Lake, British Columbia, Canada - sak_2010_1_5_50m | ecosystem: Environmental > Aquatic > Non-marine Saline and Alkaline > Saline ...
ATTCCTTTCCATTCTCATAGCCAGCCAAATATCCCTTCTCATAACCCTGAGCATTTCCATGCCTCGTCCCCTTTTCCCACCCCTCACTATTTCCCGCAGCATACCCCGTCGAATATCCCACCCAGTATCCGGCCCCGCCAAATACGATCAGTGAAATGACAATAGTTAAAATAGTACGTTTCATATCACTTCTACCTCTATCAGCCAATTCTGCTCTCGGCCTGCCGCTTATAATGCAATAAATTGTACTTCATCGACTGAGCAAACCCATCGAGTCCGGGGAAAAGGGTCTCACGCGACACATTCATTCTTCTGCATTTCTCCAACGCTTTCTGTACATCTCCTATCGGCACTCTACAGATAACTTTTTGTATATTACTTTGTTTCTGCCAACCTTCAAATTCACATATATTATCTTCAAATGATTTCCTTATATTTCCTGTACATAGGAATAATCCTTGCTGTAAATGAAGACGCTGGTTTATTTGCACTGGATTTTCTAATCCCACAAAAGTATATTGGTTACCCATATAAATTCTATGAAATGATTCTTCATCTCTGCACTCGTCAAAAAAATATCGCTCCATAAGTCCGAAGATATTAATTGACGTTGGATGATCGATCAGCCATTTAGTATTGATACACCAGATCGCAAGCCCCGTATTAGCGCTACTTACTGGCCTGTTATCTGTAGCATATTCCAAGGCAAAATATAGCGCTATATAAATTGAATATGTAAAATCGAGTAGACGTGTCGGCGCTCCGTGATGCTGCATCACAGATAAACAATAAAGCGTATCATTACGAACTCTATAGAGATCTTTTCCCTTATACAGCCTCTGGAACTCGCGTATGATTTCTTTTTCAATTTTTGGATACCCTTCTCTGTCTTTAATACCAGCTTTTATCAATACTCGCTCCAGCGTATTTTTTAAGTTCCACTCTGAATGTAGACCCTTGAAAATCCAGTCGCCGTTATTTCCAATTTCGTCAAGATATTGAAACAGGGCATCCACATTATCAATGGTCTTCTGGAAGAACATACATTTATACATGATACGCTCCTTTATTGTCACTCCACATCCCTTCCATTGCTGCATTCCTCTCTATTTTATATCCGATATGCTGTTATACTACACTTTGTATCTCAGTGAACTATTATTGACATTAATATAATCTTGTGCAAGAATGATTGCGTATCACGACGAGGCGAACGCTTTAGGGTTAGTCCGAAAAGGGTTCTGCCTCATTTTTTATATTCAAGCTTGTCCCTCAAACTGTCGAGAAAATCAATTCTGGTTCCTGCAGCCCGGCTCAGCAGTTTTGAACAGTTATCTCTACTGGTAGCTAATACCACGCGGAGTTTTTTTCTCTGTAATAAATACTCTACCAGGCTGGTAAAGTCACCATCGCTGGTCACAATCACAGCCTGATCATACTTCTCAATATCGATCATTGCCTGTAACACCAGATCAGCATCAATATTACCTTTAACATTATCTCTTTCATCACGTGATACCTCTTTGAAAATTAGATGGAAGCCATCGTGTCTCAAGTTATCATATAGATACTTATTATCCTCAATATATCCAATGAAATAGTACGCTATTTGAACGCTGTATTTATCTGCCAGATAGGCCCTGAACTTGCGATACGATAATTTCCATCCCAACTCCCTGGTGGAAAGGTAAAGATTATTGCCGTCAATAAAAGTATAGTTATGTATTTTTGTGTACATCCCATGCGATTTTAACATATCACAGCCTGGTGTCAACACACTATAAGCCCGGCATTTTTCCAAGTTCGGTCGTAACTCGCACGGCCTTTCTATAAGTGGGTTTTTCCCACTTGATTACTTATCCCACCATTGATACAATAAAGTACAGAACAGCTTATAGACCAACAATTTGCATGTATAACGGAAGGTAACTCATGGTAATTAAAAATAACGTCTGGGAAAAAATAGCAGATAATGTTAAGCCTGACGCGAAAAGGCGGGTGGTTCTGCATAGCATTCAGGTAAAAGAAGGGGTGTCCTATCACATATATGCCAACAGCGTTGGCCAGATTATCCTCGATCCGCAGGTAACAATCCCCGCATCGGAATTATGGGTTTTTGAGAATAAAGATGTTTTAGCCTCGATAGATAAAAGCATGGCAGAATCCGCCAAAGGTAAACTGATTAAACGTGGCTCGTTCGTCCAATATGTGAAAAATGCAACATAGATTGCGTTTTACTCCCACTGCCAACCGGCAGCTTGAACTTATCGAGCACGATCCAGCATTAAAAGGGGCCCTCAAGCAGATCATGAAAACACTGGGCTACCTGGAAACAAACCTGCGGGCCAAATCCCTCCAATCCCATAAACATGAATCGTTATCAAGACGATATGGAAGAGATATCTTTGAAGCTTACGCGCAACAGCATACACCGGGTGCTTACAGGATATTCTGGCACTATGGTGACGATGAGCAGGATGACAAAGGGAAGCGTATTCCAATAATTACCGTGATCGCAATAATCCGGCATCCGGAATAGTTTTTAATATTTCCTGATATTAGCAACCGGTTCATTCATATTCTATATGCTCGGGCTCTGTTTACAGTGTGCCGTTAGACACCATACCTTCCCAATGGCAAAATTATATGAAAGGAAAATACATAAAATCTGTAATCTGACATGCCGATTTACGAATACAGGCCGATCAGCGACGGATGCAGCTACTGCAAGATAGGATTCGATGCGCTGCAGAAGATGAGCGAGCCCCCGCTGAAAGTATGCCCGAAATGCGGCGCCGCAGTTCAGCGCATCTTCTCCAGCTTCGCAGCCTGCAGCATAGAAGCCACAGACGAATCTACGGCGCTAGATTCTAAGCTTTATGATTATGAGCAGAAGGGCATGTGGAGCCACGCCGCCGAGCTGGCCGATAAATCGGCCCTCAACGAAAGGGCTATGGACAACTACCGGAAGGCCGGATACAATTTTTAACCTCCCATCCTGTTAAATACATTTTTTAGCAGTCCCCCCTTTACAGTGATAAATTTTTGTGCTAATATACTTAGCAGTCTCGTAAAGAGATTGCTAATTTTTAAGGAGGTACGCATGGCTGTAAAAATTCAACCTTTGGGTGACAGGGTAGTTGTAAAGCCTCTTGAAAAAGAGGAAAGGACCAAGGGGGGCATCTTCCTTCCCGACACTGCGAAGGAAAAACCGCAGGACGGCAAGGTGCTGGCCGTTGGCCCCGGCAAGCTGTCGGACGACGGCAAAAGGCTGCCCATGGATGTGGCCGTAGGTGACATCGTCATCTTCGCTAAATACGGCGGCACCGAGATCAAGGAAGACGATCAGGAGCTGATCATCCTCAGGGAAGCGGACATTCTGGCCAAGAAGAAAAAAGCATAATCTGATTCATTTGATAAGCAAGCACATTTAATTAGGAGGAAAAACATAAATGGCAAAACAGATTAAATACGGCGAAGATGCCCGCAGGTCCCTCAAGAACGGCATCGATGCCCTTACCAACGCAGTAAAAGTGACACTGGGACCCCGCGGCCGTCCCGTGGCTCTTGATAAGAAGTTCGGCCCGCCCAGCGTAATCAATGACGGCGTTACCATAGCCAAGGATATCGAACTGCCCGATCCTTTTGAGAACATGGGAGCCCAGCTCGTCAAAGAGGCCTCGACCAAAACCAATGACAAATGCGGCGACGGTACCACCACGGCCACGGTATTGGCCCAGGCTATCGTGACGGAAGGCTTTAAGAACATCGCTGCAGGCGCCGACGCCATGTCGCTCAAGCGCGGCGTCGAGAAAGCCGTCGAGGCAATGGTGGTCGAGCTCAAGAAGATGTCCACTCCGGTCACCACCAAGGAGCAGGTAGCCCAGGTGGCTACCATCTCCGCCGCAGATCCGCAGATCGGCAACCTCATCGCCGAGGTCATGGAGAAGGTGGGCAAGGACGGCGTCATCACCGTCGAGGAGTCCAAAGGTCTGCAGTTCGAGACCGACTATGTAGAAGGCATGCAGTTCGACCGCGGCTACATCAGCCCTTATTTCGTTACCAATGCCGAGCAGATGAAGACAGAGATCGAGGACCCCTATATCCTGATTACCGACAAGAAGATCTCCGCCATCTCCGATCTCCTTCCCATACTTGAGAAGGTACTCCAGGTATCCAAGAACCTCGTCATCATCGCCGAGGACATCGAGGGCGAGGCCCTGGCCACGCTGGTTGTGAATAAACTGCGCGGCACGCTCACCTGCCTGGCCGTCAAGGCGCCGGGCTTCGGCGACAGGCGCAAGGCCATGCTCGAGGACATCGCCATGCTGACCGGCGGCAAGGTCATCTCTGAGGAGATCGGCCGCAAGCTCGATTCAGCCGTGATAGCCGACCTCGGCCGCGCCAGGAAAGTGGTATCCGACAAGGACAACACCACCATCGTCGAGGGCAAAGGCTCCGACTCGGCTATCAAGGCCCGCATCAAGCAGATCAAGGCCCAGATCGACGATACCACCTCAGACTATGACAAAGAGAAACTTCAGGAAAGGCTGGCCAAGCTGGCCGGCGGCGTTGCCGTCATCAAAGTCGGCGCTGCCACCGAGGTTGAACTGAAAGAGAAAAAACACAGGGTGGAGGACGCCCTTTCAGCCACCAGGGCTGCCGTTGAAGAAGGCATACTGCCTGGCGGCGGCGTGGCCGTTCTCAACGCCCTGCACGTACTCGACAAGGTCAAGGCTGAAGGTGACGAGCGCACCGGCGTCGATATCATCAAGAAGGCCGTCGAAGAGCCGCTGCGCTGGATCGCCATCAATGCCGGCCAGGAAGGCTCCGTTGTCGTCGACAAGGTCAAACGCAGCAAGAGAGGCGTAGGCTACGATGCGCTCAACAACGATTACGCTGACATGGTCAGCAAGGGCATCATCGATCCGCTTAAGGTCACACGCACCGCCCTCGAGAACGCGTCCAGCATCGCCACCATGATACTCACCACCGAAGCGCTGGTCTGCGATCTCCCCGAGAAGGAAAAAGGCCCGCCCATGCCACCCATGCCCGAGTATTAAACAATTCAATAGCGCGTAATAAAAAGATGCCGCCCTCGCGGGGGCGGCATCTTCGTTACATCCAGCGTTTAGAGCCTGACCAGTCCCGCTATACCGGCTTCATCCTTGACCGGCCCCACAACAGCCAGGTTCAGCTTCTCTGTTAAAAAGAGGCTCCCTGCCACGCGCCGGATATCTTCCAGCGTTATCCCTTCAATGATTTGTGTAACCTCATCTATGGACATGATCTTGCCGGTCAAGGCCTCCTGTGCGCCATACCAACCTGCCACGTTACGACTGTTCTCCATGCTCAGCAGCATACGCCCCTTGGCCATTTCCCTGGCTTTATCAATCTCCGCCCTGGATATACCGTCCCTGGCTGCTGACACCTGCTCAAGTATTGCCCTCACGGCTTTGCCGGTCTGAGCAGGATCGATGCCGGCCTGGATAACAAAGGAGCCGGTTTCGCGGAAATGCTCGGCGTAGCTGTGGATATCATAGGCCAGCCCCAGCTTTTCCCTTATCTCTGTAAAGAGGCGGCTGCTCATGCCCTCGCCCATAACCATGCTCAACAGGTCAAGGACAAACCTGTCGGGGTCAAAGATAGACAGTCCCTCTATCCCCAGTGTCAGGTTGACCTGCTCGGTTTCGCGGTATTCTATCCTCGTCCGCGGTGAAGCCTGATCCACCTTGCTATCGATATACTGCGGCCGCTCGCCGGCGTGCCATCCGGCCTCAGCCTGCCGCAGCAAATCCAATACTTTATCAAGATCGAAGTCCCCGGCTATGCTGACCAGCATATTCGCCGGCGTGTAAAACCTGTCGATGTATCCAATCATCTGATTGCGCGTAATGGCTGTGACAGTCTCCTTTGTGCCGGCAACATCCCTGCCCAGCGGTTTGCCGGGCCACATCATCTCGTCCAGGATCATGCCCACGCGCTGCTGTGGAGAATCCAGGCTCATATTAATCTCTTCGATAATAACCTGCCGCTCCTTTTCTACATCTTCCTGGCGAAAAAGCGGGCGCCGCACCAAATCTACGATGACATCTACGGCCATCTCCAGGTGCTGGCTGGCCAGCTTGCACCAGTATGATGTTAACTCGCGGTCGGTGCCTCCGTTTAAGATGCCGCCCACGCCCTCTATGGCTTCGCTTATCTCACGCGAGCTGCCGCGCTTTTTTGTGCCCTTGAAGCACATGTGCTCAATGAAATGCGAGAGTCCGGCCTCACCATCGTTTTCATAGCAGCTCCCCGTCATGACGAAAAACATCAGGGAAACCGACCTGGTATGTGGCATACGGCATGTTACGACCCTCATGCCATTTTCAAGGGCGGTCCTCTCATATTCCATGTTCTTCAGCAGTCCTGTATGGCATAGTATCTGTTGCCTTGCGCCGGGCGGCATGGCAACCTAACCACACATTATAACAAATTCAAATCGTCTGATATCCGTGTTATAATTTATCTGCAGCAGAAGATTAATCGTAGAACAATACGAAATAAAAATGGGAAACGCAGAGATGGATACAGGAACCTGGAAAGTTAAAACAGGCCTTGCCCAGATGCTCAAGGGCGGGGTCATTATGGATGTCGTGACACCGGATCAGGCCAGGATAGCCGAGGATGCCGGCGCCTGCGCAGTTATGGCGCTTGAGCGTGTACCCGCCGATATCCGCAAGGACGGCGGCGTGGCCAGGATGGCCGACCCCACCGTGATAGCGGCTATCATGAAGACCGTGACCATACCGGTCATGGCGAAGTGCCGCATCGGCCACTTCGTGGAAGCCCAGGTCCTGCAGGCATTGGGCGTTGACTTTATCGACGAGTCGGAGGTGCTGACCCCGGCAGATGAAAGCCACCACGTGTGGAAGCATGATTTTAAAGTGCCTTTCGTCTGCGGCTGCCGCGACCTGGGCGAAGCCCTGCGAAGGATCGCCGAGGGCGCCGCAATGATACGCACCAAGGGTGAAGCCGGCACGGGCAACATAGTTGAGGCCGTACGTCATATGCGCACGGTGCAGGCTGCCATGCGCAGGCTGCACTCAATGAGCGCCGACGAGCTCCCAGCCGAGGCTAAAATACTGGGCGCCCCGCTTGATCTGGTGATCGAGGTGCACAAGAGCGGCAAATTGCCGGTTGTCAATTTTGCCGCGGGCGGTGTAGCCACGCCGGCTGACGCTGCGCTTATGATGCAGCTCGGGGCCGAGGGAGTCTTCGTAGGCTCGGGCATCTTTAAATCCAGTGATCCTCAGGCACGCGCCACGGCCATCGTGAAGTCTGTAACCCACTACAACGATCCGGCCATCGTCGCCGAGGTGTCAAGGGCACTTGGCTCCGCCATGCCCGGCCTCGATATCAAAAGCATACCTGAAGACAATTTACTGGCCACCAGGGGTTGGTAATTTGCCCGTGGAACACCCTGCTATTGACGTGATATCCACCAACATTGAGGGGTCATCTTGCAGACGGTAAACATCGATGACATCCACTCGCTGATGGCCGTGATGCCTCCTCACATCGCCTCTGACCTCAAGCAAGAGATCGGAAATGGTGACTTACTGGAAATTGTCATGGACCTGGGCCGCCTGCCGGAAGCGCGTTTCCCCGAGCGCGAGATATTGTTAGGCGATCACGAAGTTACAGAAGCAGATATACAGCATGTCACCAGCCGCATAGGCTCATTCAGCGGCGATAACCGTGCAGGCCTGACCCGCACGCTTCACCGCATCTCGGCCATCAGGAACCGCGAGGGGAAGATCGTCGGATTGACCTGCCGTGTAGGCCGCGCTGTGATGGGAACTGCCAGGATAATTCAAGACCTGGTGGAGACCGGCAATAATGTCCTGTTAATGGGCCCGCCCGGTATAGGCAAAACCACTATACTGCGAGAAACCGCCCGCGTGCTGGCCGACGACCTCAAGAAACGGGTGATCGTGGTCGACACCTCCAACGAGATCGCGGGGGACGGCGATATACCGCATCCCGCCATCGGTCATGCCAGGCGCATGCAGGTGCCGACACCCACGCTTCAGCATGCTGTTATGATCGAAGCCGTCGAGAACCACATGCCTGAAGTGATTATTATAGATGAGATAGGCACCAGCCTGGAAGCCGAGGCAGCCCGAACCATAGCCGAGCGCGGCGTGCAGTTGGTGGGCACCGCACACGGCAACAGCCTGGAGAACCTCATGATGAACCCGACACTGTCCGACCTAATCGGCGGCATACAGACAGTAACCCTGGGTGACGAGGAGGCGCGCCGCCGTCACACGCAAAAATCGGTACTGGAGCGCAAAGCCCCACCCACATTCGATATCGTGGTTGAGATACAGGAACGCTACAAGGTGCTGGTGCATCCCGATGTGGCAAATGCCGTGGATTCCGTCCTGCATGGCAAGGAAAGCAGTTCCGAGGTCAGGTGGCTGGATCCAGACGGTAACGTTGTCAAAGAGCAGGCCACGATCACACGTGAAACCCAAAAAAGACCCGACTTGATAAAACAGGGCCTACGGGTTTTCCTTTTCGGCATAAACCGGCCGATCCTTGAGCAAGCGGCACATGAAAAGGGCCTGGCCATCGATATCACGGATGATCTGAAGCAGGCCAATATCCTGATCACAACCAAGAACTATTTCCGGCGCAAGCCGCAGAAATTGCGGGACGCCGAGATGCAGGGCATACCGGTCTATGCTATACGCGGCAACAGCCTACAGCAGTTGCGCCATTGCCTGGAGAATATTTATACGGGACCCCGCGACGAGGTCGTGGACTCTGCTCTTGACGAAGCTCTGCAGGCGATTGACGAAGTCAAAAACGGCAAGAAAGAGGTGGCCCTCAGCCCCCAGAACTCATTTATCCGGCGCCTGCAGCACATACTGGCAGAAAGGCATGACCTCACATCCAGCAGCTCCGGGCGCGAGCCCGGGCGAAGGGTCAAAATAGTAAATAACTGAAACGCTGTTATTTTTGAATTTCATTATGCCGAAGCGTAAGGGATTGTTTATCACTCTCGAAGGCGGTGAGGGCTGCGGTAAGAGTACCCAGGCCGAGCTTCTCTATAAGAATCTGGAGAGTCGTAAAATACCCGTGGTGCTGACACATGAGCCCGGCGGCACACCACTGGGCAACAGGATCAGGACTATCCTCAAAGTTAAGCGCGATTTCAATATCAGCCCTCAAACCGAGCTCTTGCTTTTCGCCGCCTGCCGTGCGCAGCTTACCAGGGATGTCATACTTCCCACCCTCAATAAAGGCACCAACGTGGTATGCGACCGCTTCTCCGGTTCCACTCTTGCCTACCAGGGATACGGCCGGGAACTGGGTGTGGCTCTCATCGAGTCAATCAACAGCGTTGCTACCGGCGGACTGGAGCCCGACCTCGTTTTTTTGCTGGATTCGCCGCCCGAGGCAGGACTGGGCCGCAAGCGCAACAAAAGCGGTGACCGCTTCGAGACCGAGGAGCTGGCCTTCCACCGCAGGGTGAGGAACGGCTACATCGAGCTTGCCGGGCGGGCTCCCGGCCGCTGGATTGTATTAGATGCCAGGCAGCCGGTCGATAAACTTTCGAAGGCCGTGCTGGACCGCGTATTGACGGTGCTGGATGAGCGTCCGTAAGAAGATAGATAGCAACATCCCCCATCTCAGGGAAGAGCAGGCTCTTTACTCACTGGGGTACCGCCGCATCGCCGGCCTGGATGAGGCCGGCCGCGGAGCGCTGGCAGGGCCGGTTGTGGCAGCCGCCGTCGTACTACCTCCTCAACCGGATTTCCCCTGGCTGCCCATGGTCAGGGACAGCAAGCTGTTGCAGGAGAAGGTACGGCGGCGTGTTTTCGACTGCATGATGGAATGCAGGATTGAGATGGGAATCGGCGTTGTCGAGCCGGACGTGATCGACACAATAAACATCCTCAACGCCACCAGGAAGGCCATGAAGCTGGCGCTGGCAGCGCTGGCGGAGCCGCCGGGATACCTGCTGATCGACGCCGTCAGACTGAGGAACATGCCCGTACCTCAGAAGGCTATCATCAGGGGTGACCGCTTGGTATTGAGCATTGCATGCGCATCAGTGGCAGCCAAGGTCACGCGCGACCGCATCATGCTGGAACTGGATGACCGCTATCCCGGATATGAATTCGGCCGCCACAAGGGTTACGGCACACGCAAGCACATGGAATGTCTGCGCAGCCACGGCGCATCGTGTATACACAGGATGACCTACTCTCCCCTGCGGGACCTTACCAGGCTGATATGAAGAAACAGGAGACTGGAAAAAGAGGGGAACAGCTCGCCTGCGGGGCCCTGGAGAAGAAAGGTTACCGCATCCTGGATAAGAATTACCGTTGCCGGCACGGCGAAATTGACCTGATTGCGCGCCATGGCGACTATATTGTTTTTATCGAGGTGAGAAGTAAGACGGGCAACGCTTTCGGGGCACCCGAAGAGTCGATGACATCTGTCAAAAAAAATAGGCTTGTAGCTACGGCACTCGATTACCTGACCAGCCACCGTGGCCTGCCTGAAAACTGGCGCATCGATTTCGTCGCAGTCGAACTCGACCCGGCCGGCGGCCAGCCAGGCCGTATCGAGATCATGGAAAACATCATCTGCTGATAATACCTATTCTTCCAGAGTCGCCATGGCTATGCAGCTATGTGCCAAGGCAGGCCTGCGTCAGCTCCAGCTGGAGCGCGTACATCCCAGCTATCCTCTCGCTATCCTTCTTGCCGTAAAAAATGATAGCCCCTTTAATCCACTGAATTTATGTGATGTTCGCCCGCATTATAATTTCAGCCGTGTCCTCTGTATGATCTCCAGCTTGGACGGGACCGGCAAATCGTCGAAATAGGCGCAGTACCCCGCCACCCTCACCACCAGGCCGGGATACTTGCCGGGATGGCGGTAAGCGTCATCAAGCATATCGGGATCCAGCACGTTGAACTGCACCTCCATACCACCTTTCTCAAAAAAACCTCTCAGCAGGGCCGCCACCGTATCCGTCCCGCTTTGGCCTTCGATGACCGAGGGATCGAAGCGCAGGTTGAGGGCATAACCATTGGGAGAATGACAGGGATCGATACATGCGGCCGAGTTGAGCAGGGCCGTAAGGCCAAGCCTATCCTTGCCATTCGAAGCGCCCATGCTGGCGGCGAAAGGCTGGCCGGCCCTGCGTCCGCTGGGCAAAGCTCCCACCAGCGACCCGAATGCCACATGACATGTGACGGAGTAAAATCCGGGAACGTATTTGCCGCCCCGCGTATTAGTATGCCCGGTCAGCGCCCGGTAAAAGATGCCGGCCACTTCGGCAGCGTAACCATCGGGCAGATCGTGATCGTTGCCGTACTTTGGCGCACCAGCCAGCTCCGCCTGCAGGCTCGGGCTTGAGCGGAAATCATGCCCGAGTGCGTCGCAAACCTCCGCCATACTGTACTTTTTTCTGCGAAAGACAAGCTCATCCAGCGCCGCCAGCGAATCGGCCACATCTGCCAGCCCCACTCCCTGTACTCCGCTTGAGTTAAACAGGGCGCCCCCCGCGCTGATGTCTTTTCCCGACTCGATACAGCCGTCCACCAGCATGGATGAAAAAGGAGTGGGATGGTAGTTGCGATTGCCTCGCTCCACGATCTGTATATCGTCCACCAGGCGGCCAACTATGTGGTTGACCTGCACTGTAAAAGCATCTACAACCTCTCTAATCGATGCGAACTTGCGAGGGTCCGACGTCGAAGCGCCCCGTCGCTTGCCGCTGCCTAATTGACATCCCCTATTGAGCGCCAGCTCGAGGCAAATCGGAAGGTTCATCAGGGCGGCATCTGTGGAGAAAAAGCTCCTGCCGGGCAGCGCCAGTTCCACGCAACCCACGATCGCATAATTCCTGGCCTCCTCAAGAGGGATGCCGCTGGCGACAAGCGATTTGATGGCCGCTTCATCGCTGAATACGGCCGGCACGCCGTTGCCCTTCTTGGCCACTTCGATCATCCTGTGTAAATACGCTTCGGGGGATGCGCTGTGCAACCGCGCCTGGTAATTAGGATCACGCAGGCCGGCCTCCTCCATCACGTCGAGCAACAGGTAGGTCAAATCGTTGGTTGCATCCGCGCCGTCCCTGTCCATACCGCCGACGACGGCGGCCTGAACCACCAGGTATCCCCCGTGGTACTGGCTGACGCTTTCGGACAGCAGGAACACGTGTTCTGCAGCCTTGGCCGAGAAGCACAGCAGGAGCTCTCTGGCCTCCTCCCTCGTGATATGACCTGCATCGAGATCGCGTCTGTAATAAGGGTCTAAAATCTGATCCATTCGTCCGAAGGAGACCGCTGAATTAATACTCTCCAGGCAGACGGCCATGTGAGTGAACCACAAAGACTGCAAAGCTTCCTGAAAAGTTGCAGCCGGGTTAAGCGGCACACTGCGGCAGATATCGGCTACATGCGCCAGTTGACCTCGCCTGACGGCGTCCTGTTCTGAGACCGCCATCCGTCCGGCCTCATCGGCAACCCGGCCGGCATAGGCAAGCAAGCCCTCGCAAACTATAGCGGCCGCGCTATGAAGGTCACCACCTCTACCTTCCATTGATTCCAGATATCCTTTTACGCCCAGCCTGAGCATCTTCTCGTAATTGGGCAGAAAATGCCCTATTCCCCCGGCTTCGTTGATAAGATAAAAGGTGGCTTTAAGCTGTTCGGAAGCGTACTGCAAGAACCTGCCCATATGGGGAAAGAAAGCCCTGAAGGGCATGTTGCGGAAAAGCCAGTAGGGTATGACGTCGAACATGATCCTGAGCCGGTCCTTCCACGGCATCAGCAACGGCGTGGTCTTCCTCTTATCGATACGTGGAATATCCGCCCCCATGAAGACCCCGCTGAGCTCCGGCTGTATAAGGGCAGAAATGCGGTAGCTGCCCATGTTGCCCGCAATCAGCTCATCGGGGTAGATCTTCACGGACTTATTCTGCAGGATATATCGGGTCGCCATGGCGCGCCGTATTATCAAGGGTTTGGACGGATCATCGTGATGCCTGTAGAAATCCGTCACCAGGTAAGCCCTTTCCGGGCAGAGGTGTACCCTGCTGCCCAGCAGCTCCTTTTTGATGCGCTGGAAGCGTTCCGTGCGCGAGGCCGTTTCGATCGCCATATATTTATGTGTCCAGGGCGAATGGCGGGTACTTATCTGTTATCATTATCATGGCATAGCACATGACCCTGAAGCCCCACCTCATCACCCCCAGCACGAAATCGAATAAGCCCTTAGGATATTTGCCCGTAAAGAGTATGGCGAACCAGGCGATAATGATCACTACCAGGGCAGCGATGCCCAGAAAGCACAGCACGATAATATGGGGTATGGCCAGCAACCACTTGACCAGCGGCAGCCAGCGGTTGAGGCCTGCGGCGTCCGGATACGGCATATCAAGGTGAACATTCTGCTCCTCGTCGGTGGAGGGGTAAACGTCGGTCATCAGGTAGAAGTAGGACGCTACCCTGTAGCTGAAGGACGATAAGTTGAAGTTCCAGTCATACCACCACTTCGGGTACTTCCTGCGGAATAGCAGCATCAGTATTAGCGGGAGAAAGACCAGGCCGATTCCAGATACTATCGTCCCTGCTTCCTTGGACCCCATCTGGTAACTGCCCCCCATCAACAGCATCATCACTATCATGATAGGAATCACCGTGAAAATGCGGAAGAACGTAGTAAGTCGGTTCAGGTTGCGGTCCGGGTAATCCACTTTTAAGCTAACCGGGTAATCAACTGCCATGTTACTGCCTCCTAATATTTATTGGCGACTCGATACGTGTTTAACTCCATCAATTAACCTTGAAACCCCCTTTGCCCAGGTCGTATATCTCCTCGATCTTGACCTTGACCGCAGCCTTGGGCGGGAAGGGGATATTCATCAATTCCGAGAGCTTTTTAGCCTCCTCATAAAGCGGCCCCGACGTTATATACTCCACCACGCTGCCCTCGAACCTGAATCCAGCGACCTTGCTGCGGTCGGCGACCGCTATCGCCACCCGGGGATTTTTCTGTATGTTCGTCCACGTACGACCGCCTACCATCTCAAAGAATACAAGGTGCTCGTCATCGATGATCTTGAGGCTGCCCTTGACTGCCAGGCTGGGCTTGCCGTCCGGCATAGAAGTCGCCACGTAGGACAATTGTCCGGAAACCAGAGATTTCATCTGTTCTGTCAACTTCGCCATTCGCTTCACCTCCTCGTCTTTAGGCCTGGATTATATGTAATCGGCACAACTAATTCAACAACAGACGCCGCATGATATGCACTTCGGGTAAAGCTTAGCTTTGACTCGCTGTCAACCTCTTCCTATAATTCCTTATAGCTACATCTATGGCTGAATTCACCCGCCGCGATTTTCTCAGGTACGCCCTTGCCGGTATCGGCGCATTACTTGCTGCACGGTTTGTCAGCACCTGCGCTGCGCCTCAGGTGGTTCCAGCAGCCGTACCTGCTCCGGCAATTCCGGAAAAAGACAAGCCTGGAGCACCAGCCGCCAGATATCCGGACATCGCTGTTGTGCGCGTCGGCGAGCCGGAAGCCCTGGCGCGTAAGGCGATTGAGGCATCAGGCGGCATGAAGCGCTTCGTTAAGAAAAGCAGCAGCGACCTCAGCAAGCTGGAGATAAAGGAAGTCACGCTTGGCAGCTAAGAAAAAGAAGCCGGAAGGCTGGAATACACGAAGCTGGCTTCACCTGCGCGTGTCCGTTCAGGTGATCGCCTTCCTCGGTTTCCTGGCTCTCTTCGTGGGCGCGCTACCGCTGCTGATGCGCCTGGATCCGCTGGCGATGCTGGCAAACATCCTGGCCAGCAAGAGTGTCCAGCCACTCTTAGCCATCTCGCTGACGATGGTAGCGCTATCGCTGTTCTTCGGCAGAGCATGGTGCGGCTGGCTCTGTCCGATGGGCACAGTGCTTGAATGGTTTTCCTTCAATAAATGGCGCAGCAGGAAAATCTGTCTCGCCGACGGCTGGAGATCTGTAAAATATATCATCCTGGTCGCCATAATAGCCGCGGCCGTCTTATCCAACCTGACGCTGCTCATATTCGATCCACTGACTATCATGGTGCGCACCTTCGCTACTGCCGTGTGGCCAGCACTGGATTTCACAGTCAACGCCGCGGAATCGGCGCTCAATAACGTCCCTGCGCTGCAGGAACCGCTGGCGCGCTTCGATACGACTATTAGATCATTGCTGCTGCCGACTACCGAACTGTACTATCCGCACGGCTGGCTTTTAGCCGCTATATTCGCGGGCATCATATTGTTGAACCTCGTCGCCGAGAGGTTCTGGTGCCGCTATTTATGCCCGCTGGGAGCTTTCTACGGACTTATCAGCAAGATCAGCCTGGTGCGCCGGCGCGTCAACTCTAACTGCATCGGGTGCAAGCTATGCGAAAACGCCTGCCCCACCGGCACCATACGCAGGGATAAGGATTGCTCCAGCGATCCTGGCGAATGCATCATGTGCCTCAAATGCATGGACTCCTGCCCCTGCTCTACCAGCGATTTCGGTACTGTTGTATCTCTCGCCAGATTTAACAGCTACGACCCGGTGCGCCGACAGCTTTTGCTGGGACTGGGCACGGGCGTCTTCCTGGCCGTGCTCTTCAAGCTCAATCTCTTCAGCGGCAGGCACAACCCGTACATCATCCGCCCACCCGGGTCCAGCGAGGAGGACATGCTGACTAAATGCATACGCTGCGGCGAGTGCATCAAGGCCTGCCCAACGGGCGCCATACAGCCCTCGCGTCTGGAGGCAGGGGGCGAACTGCTCTGGACACCGCTACTGGTCATGCGCAGCGGCTTCTGCCAGTATTCCTGCAACGCCTGCGGCCAGGTTTGCCCGGTGGCTGCCATACCCGCACTGCCCCTGCCCCAGAAGAAGGTCACAGTTATAGGGAGGGCATTCATCGACCGCGACCGCTGCCTGCCCTGGGCACAGAATACACCGTGCATCGTATGCGAGGAGATGTGCCCTGTTCCTCGTAAGGCCATCCGGCTGAGCAGCGTCCAGGTAAAAAAAGAAGATGGCAGCACTGTGTACCTGCAACGTCCTACGGTCCAGGCCGGGCGCTGCAACGGCTGCGGATTATGCGAATTCAAATGCCCCGTGGCCGGCGAGGCGGCCATCCGCGTTCAAACAGTGGAATACGATTAGCGCCTTTGACTAAGCAGGGTATTTGTGTTAGAAATTACTCGAGTATTCCAATAGAAAATACGGCTAAAATAAATAGGAAGTGATCTATGTTTCGCACTTTCGGCATACCGGAGTTATTGCTTGTCCTCCTGATAGTCCTGCTTATTTTCGGCGCCACCCGGCTGCCCCAGATCGGCGATGCTTTGGGCAAAGCCATCCGTAATTTCCGCAAGGGCGCTTCAGGTGACAATGAAAAAGATAAGGGGGAAGGCGTCAGCAAGATCGAAACCAGGGATAAGGACAACCCGGAAACATAACCTTCGCGCCCGCTATTTATCACTCCTGTGAAGCGTTTGTAAGCCATGGACTTTTTAGGGATCGGCCTGCCGGAGATAATTTTCACCCTTATAATAGCCTTTGTGCTATTCGGGCCCAAACGCATAGTGGGCGTAAGCAAGACGGCCGGCCAGGTCATGCGCAACCTGTCGAAAGAAGCCTCGGATATACGGGGCAAACTGACGAAAGAATTGGAAGGAGATGAACCGGGACGGAAAGGTACTGAGGAAAAGCCCTCCCGCCAGGTAGAGCCTTAAACCCGAATCAAATGAGTTCCCCTGATTTTAAAGGCATCTCGACCCACCTCGAGGAATTAAGGCGACGTCTGATCGTCTGCCTGGCAGCAGTAGCTGCCGGCACCCTTATCGCATTCGCCTTCGCCGACCAGCTTTTCGCCATACTCATCCGGCCGGCCGGAGATATCAACCTGATCTTCGTAGAGGTGACCGAGATGCTAAGCACCTACATGCAGGTATGCTTGATCGGCGGCATCATCATCGCCATGCCCGTGCTGGTATACGAACTGATCGTCTTTGTGTCTCCGGCCCTCACGCCTCGGGAAAAAAAGTACGTCTGGATAATCCTGCCCTTCATTATACTGATGTTTGCAGGCGGTGTGCTCTTCGGCTATTTTGTGCTTATCCCGCCCGCCATTCAGTTCCTGCTAAGCTTCGGCGCGGACATAGCCACTCCCCAGATCAGAATAGGCAACTACATCTCGCTGGTTTCCAGGCTACTGCTGGCCATCGGGCTGGTATTCGAAACTCCCGTCATCACCACATTCCTGGCCAGGCTGGGCATATTGTCCTCCAGATGGCTGGCAGCCCGGTGGAAGTGGGCTGTCATACTGGCCTTTGTAATCGGCGCAGTGATCACCCCCACGCTCGATCCCGTAAACCAGACGCTGATAGCCCTGCCGCTGATCGTGTTGTACTTGCTGAGCATCCTGCTGGCCAGGATATTTGAGAAACATAATACGGGCGCAGCTAAAGCAACGCCCCGACAATGAAATCTAATATAATAAAGGTTAAATCATGCTGGAAATACAGCCGTACTGGTATCCGGCCATCAACGTTCGCCGCTCACGGCGCAGCTACGACAGGAAAAGGGCTATAGACGCTGAGGCCCGCCATCGTTTGCGGGACATATGCAACGGTTTCAAACCCTTTGGCGGCGTGCGTGTGGAGTTCATCGACGAGCCGCCTGACGATATCTTCGCCAATGCGCTCGGTTTTTACGGCAATATCAAGGGTGCTCCGGCATTCCTGGCCTTTTTAGGCGACACTTCCGACCCCAACATGCATGAGAAGATGGGCTATACCGGCGAGGCCGCCGTCCTCGAGGCCACTTCGCTCGGACTGGGCACCTGCTGGGTGGCACTGACCTACAATGCCAGGGCGGTCAAATCGATAATAAAGCTGGATAAACAAGAGAAGCTGATCTGTGTATCGCCCGCGGGCTACACCGCCGAGAAGTGGTCCTTTGAAGAGAAGTTATTAAGCCGCTTCGGATCCAATCATAAGCGCAAGCCGCTGGCTTCCATGGTCAGCGGGCTGCCTGAAGCGCAATGGACACACTGGGCAAGGGCGGCTGTTGAAGCCGCCCGGCTGGCCCCTTCGGCGATCAACCGCCAGCCCTGGGGCTTCGACGTACAGGAACGCAGCATCACGCTGTCGGTCAAAAGCCGCGGACCTCAATTCAATGTTGACATGAGGCTGGACTGCGGCATCGCCATGCTGCACCTAGAACTGGGAGCAATGAGCCGCGGCGCTACAGGCAGTTGGGACTTCTTAACGCATCCGCAGGTAGCGCGCTTCGATGTGAAATAACCGCGGCCCCTAAACTTATGGATACACCGCCTAAAATTGAAAGCCACAAGACGGCCGTACTGCTGGTGACCTCCATCGCAGCCTTCGTCACACCCTTCGTGAGCGCATCGATAAATATCGCGCTGCCATCCATAGGGAGGGAATACTCGATCGACGCGGTGACATTGAGCTGGATCGCAACGTCGTTCATCCTATCTGCGGCGGTTTTTCTCATCCCGACAGGGCGAATCGCAGATATCAGCGGCAGGAAAAGGGTTTTTATCTACGGGGGCGTGATCTTCGGGGGTTCCTCCATAATCTGTGCCATGGCCTGGTCGGCCCCGGTGCTCATCACCGCCCGCGTGGTGCAGGGTATCGGCGGAGCAATGCTCTTCGGCACCAGCGCGGCTATCATCTCCTCTGTCTACCCACCGGGCGAACGGGGACGGGCCATGGGTATCAATATTGCAATCGTATACCTGGGACTGTCGCTGGGCCCCTTCCTGGGCGGCTTGATGACACAATACCTCGGATGGCGCAGCATCTTCTGGCTTAATACGCTGCTCTGCGCAATGTTGCTGGTGGTAACTGTCTGGAAGCTGAAACCTGAGTGGGCGGAGGCGCGAGGGGAGCAGTTCGACCTGGCAGGATCCATCATCTACGGCGCAGGCCTGGTGGCCGTCATATACGGTCTCTCAGAACTGCCGGCCTGGTACGGCTTTCTTGCTCTGGCAACCGGTCTAGCCGTGCTGCTGGCATTTGTGAAATGGGAGTCTTCAACGGCGAGCCCTGTGCTGGACATCTCGCTCTTCCGCCACAACCAGGTCTTCGCCTTTTCCAACCTGGCCGCCTTTATAAACTACAGCGCCACCTTTGCCGTCGGTTTCCTGCTCAGCCTGTATCTGCAGTATATAAAGGGACTGAACCCAAGCGATGCGGGAATAGTGCTGGTAGCCATGCCAGTGGTACAGGCCGTCTTCTCGCCGCTTATGGGCCGCCTCTCCGACAGGATCGAGCCGCGCCTGCTCGCCTCTTCGGGCATGGCGCTGACGGCCGCAGGCTTGCTGCTGCTGGTATTCATCGGTGCTGAAACAGCCCTGTGGTATATCATAGCCAGCCTGATAGTGCTGGGCGTGGGATTTGCCCTTTTCTCCTCACCCAACATCAACGCGGTGATGAGCTCGGTGGATAAGAAATCGCTGGGCGTAGCATCGGCCACACTGGCCACCATGCGACTCACAGGCCAGATGTTCAGCCTGGGTATCGCCATGCTGCTCATCTCCCTTTTCATGGGGCGCGTACAAATCACGCCCGAGATCTACCCGCAGTACATCCGCAGCCTGCAGACCACCCTGGCCGTCTTTACGGCACTCTGCATTGGTGGTATATTTGCCTCAATGGCAAGGGGAAAGACACACTGAACCGGGTCACAAAACTATGAGTGAAACCGCCGTTTCCCAGCTCAGCATCATACACTATGACAGGGCCGATTATATAATCAAGGCCGGTGTCACTATCGAAGACTGCAAGGCCTGCAGGGAGAAAGCCGGCGTCACCTGGATCAACGTTGACAGCGTCTCTGATACGGGCTTGCTGCAATCCATCGGCAACATTTTCGGCCTGCACGACCTCACCGTCCAGGACGTGGCCAACAGTATGCACCGGGTTAAGAACGAGGATTTCGGCAGCTACCTGCTGATAATACTCAAGATGCTCGAGTTCAATAAAACCAGCAGCTCGATCGACGCGGAACAGCTTAGCATCGTATTCGGCAAGAACTACCTTATTACATTCCAGGAAAGCCCGGGGGATTTTTTCGGGGACCTGCGCGAGGAAATAAAGATCGCCGGCTCGGTGGTGCGTAAGATGGGCCCGGACTTCCTGGCCTGCCGCATAATAGATACCATCGTGGACAACTATTTCAACGCCATCGAGAGCTTCGGCGATCTGATAGAGGACAAGCAGGACGAATTGATAGCCAATCCCACGCGCCAGACACTCAATTCCATTCAGGGCATCAAGAAGAGCATGATGCAACTGAGGCAGTATGTATGGCCG
>Ga0268277_1001034_pt1 | contig 20375 bp, 17 predicted proteins | sample saktaG_5_FD_190132 | JGI IMG/M metagenome (GOLD analysis project Ga0268277, IMG submission 190132) | Saline water microbial communities from Sakinaw Lake, British Columbia, Canada - sak_2010_1_5_50m | ecosystem: Environmental > Aquatic > Non-marine Saline and Alkaline > Saline ...
CCTTTTCCTGTTTATTGTCATGATTGCTGGTGGTCGGACAAATGGGATTCTCTAAAATTTGGAAGGGAATATGACTTCTCCAAGTCGTTTTTTGAGCAATTTGCTTCGTTGCAACAAGAAGTTCCCAGGCCAGCATTATACGCGTCGCAGAACGTAAATAGTGATTATTGCAATCACACAGCGCATCTTAAAGATTGTTATTTAATGTTCGGTAGCTGGTTCTCAGAAAATTGTGCCTATGGGAATAGTCTGCAGGATTGTAAAAACTGTTGGGATTGTATATTTACTATAAGCAGTGAAAATTGTTTGTATTCTATTGATATTAATAAATGCTACCAGACACACTTTTCTCAGAATTGCACAGGATGTTCAGATTCGGCATTTTTATACGATTGTAGGAATTGTCAGAATTGCCTTTTTTGCTACAACTTGAGGAATCAGAGTTATCATGTCTTCAATAAGCCCGTGTCAAAGGAAGAGTTTGTGCGCATTAGAGACAGTGTTTTGAGCTCGCACACAATGCTCGAAAAAAGGTTTATTGAATTCCAAAAAAATATTCGTGAAAGGGCTATTCATAAATATATGGTTGGAGACCATAATTCCAATGTGTCTGGAGATTTTATTTATAACGCAAAAAATGTTCAAGCCTCTTTTTTTGTCGAAGGAGGAGAAAACGATAAGTATGTTGTCAGGTGCGTAAAGGGGCAAAAGGATACAATGGATACTTTCGGGGTGAATGGAGGAGAGCTAGGATATGATTCTAACAATGTCGATTTTTCTTCAAAGGTGCTATTTTCAATTAATGGAGAAAATAATTCAAACACAGAATACCTAATCGACTCTTTTGGCGTTGAGAATTGTTTTGGTTCCATATCTTTGAATCATAAGAAATATTGCATTTTAAACAAGCAATATGAAGAGAAAGAATATGTAGAGCTAAGAGAAAAAATTATTACTCAAATGAAGGAATTGCCCTATGTTGATAAAGCTGGTAGAAAATATTTTTATGGCGAGTTTTTTCCAATAGAATTGTCTCCTTTTGCATATAACGAAACGGTTGCCCAAGAATATGCACCGATTACAAAGAAACAGGCTGAAGAGTTAAAATATTTATGGCAAGAGACCACAGACAAAGGGTATGCTCCAACAAAAAGATGGGACGAATTACCCGAAACAATTATGGAAGTAGATGATTCAATATTGAAAGAAGTAATACTTTGTGAAGCATGGGATAAAGATAAAGAAAGGGCGAAAGAACATAATTGTTCTATGGCGTTTAAGATAACTAAAGATGAATTGGCAACATATAGAAAATTTAATTTACCCTTGCCAAGAAAGTGCCCAAATACCAGGAATTTTGAACAGTTTCAACTAAGAAATCCAGTCAATATTTGGCACAGACAATGTATGCACGAGGGCTGTACTAATGAATTTGAAACGTCGTACGCTCCAGACCGTCCGGAAATAGTTTATTGCGAGGCCTGCTACCAACAAGAAGTAGCTTGATTATGGTAGAAAATTACCATAATTATGGTAGAATATAACCATAATATGATTTCACTTAGATCTAAAATAACTCAAAAAATTCTTAATTTGCTTATTCTTAATGATAATGAGCGTTTTTACATTAACGAACTGGCCAAAATAATTAATGAAGAGGCTTCCAATGTGCATAAAAAGCTTGTTGAGCTAGAGAAAGAAGGCATTATAGCAGATGATTATCAGGGCAAAGAAAGGTTTTTTTATATCAATAAAAAATATAAATTTTTAAAAGAGTATAAGAACATAATTTTAAAAGGAGTTGGTTTTGAGAAAATTTTAAAAGAAAAACTGAAACAGATTAAAGGCATTGAGTCGGTCTATATTTTCGGTTCTTATGCTAAAAATAAAATGTCTGAAGAAAGCGATATAGATATTTTAGTTGTTGGCAGTTTTAAAACAACAGAGCTTCAAAGAGTGCTTTTGGAAGTCCAAAAATTATCTGGCAGAGAGATAAATTCAATTGAATTACTGAATAATGAATTTGCGAAAAAAATGGAAGAAAAGGACGAATTACTCATAGATATTTTTTCAAAAGAGCACATAAAAATAATTTAAATGAGCTTATTTTTTGAAACAAAATTTTTTGAGAAAAGGAAATTTGAGGAAAAGACAATAAAAAAGTATTTTTCCGGAGCCGAAAGAGATTTTAAGATAGCTCGAGAAAACAGGCATCCCGAAGTAGTTTTTAAATTTTCTTATGATTGTTTAATAAAACTTGGCATTACTTTGGTTGTATCGCAAGGTTATAGGATAAAAAGCAGAATTGGGCATCATATTAAAATTTTAGAAAAGTTTTCTCAAATTTTGGACAATAGAGATATCGAAATAATGGGAGAAGCAATGAGAAAAAAGAGAAATTTAGATTTATATGAGGGCGGGGCAATTATTTCAGAAAAAGAAGCGAAAGAGTATTTAAATTTTGTAAAAACAATTCTCGAAGAAACAGAAAAATTTTTAAAAAACCAAAGCAGTTTATTTTAAAAAAAATGGAAACTGAAACAAAAAACTGCCAAAATTGTAAGAAAGACTTTATTATCGAGCCCGATGATTTTGCGATGTATGAAAAATTTGATTTGCCTTCACCTGTCATGTGTCCTCAGTGCCGTACGAAATACCTTTTAGCTTTTTGGGTGTTTGGAAGATTTAGAATTGGCAAATCTGCCTTAAGCGGAAAGACAATTATAACAGTTTTTCCTGAATCTGTTCCTTTTCCGATTTATGACCGCACTGAATTTGTATCTGATGCTTGGGATCCTCTTACATATGGGAGGGATTATGATCAGTCGAGGCCCTTTATAGATCAGTTTATCGAGCTTCAGTCTGTTGTGCCTCATCCGCATCAAACTGGTATTAAAAATGTTAATTCTGATTGGACTGATGATATGTGGGAATCAAAAGATGCATACCTTTCCCGATCTGGCTTACACTTAGAATCTGTTAGTTATGGGTATCGTATTTTGAATTGTAAAAATTCTATTGATATTACAATGTGCTGGGATCTTGAGCGTTCTTACGATTGCCTATATTGTTTTAAAAGTTATAACCTAAATTATTCTTTTAACTGTCGCGACTGTATGGATAGTTTCTTTTTATATGACTGCAGAAATTGCCAAAACTGTTTTATGTCATGGAATTTGAGAAACCAAAAATATTGTATTTTAAACCAGCCATATTCTAAAGAAGGTTATTTTAAAAAACTTGAAGAGTATAACCTTGCTTCGCATTCTTCTGTTGAAACCTTAAAAAAAGAATTTTGGCAGCATATTCGGGAAGACGCCACGCACAGACAAGATTATAACCTTCAGGCGGTAAACTCTCCGGGAAATTTTCTTAATAACGACAGAAATTGTTATCAATGTTATTTTATCGAGGATTCAGAAAATTGTAGGCACTCTTTTCGTGGGAGGTCTAAGGAAACCATTGATTCAACAGGAATTCTTGATTGCGAAAAATGCGCGCTAGAAGTGCAGACCAGCTATGATTATAACAACTTGTGTTGTCTTTACTCTAACAATTGTCGTTTTAGTAGTTATCTAGATGTTTGCGAGGAATGCGAGTATTGTTTCGGTTGTGTTGGTTTGCGAAAAAAGAAATACTGTATTTTAAACAAACAATATACAAAAGAGGTTTACGAAATTTTGGTTGAAAAGATAAAAAGCGATATGAAAAAGAGGGGAGAATGGGGGAATTTTTTTCCACTTTCATCTGCATACTATGGATACAATCTTTCTTTGGGGCAAATGATGTTTCCTATGTCAAAAGAAGAAGCCATAAAGTTTGGCGCTAAGTGGGAAGAAAATGTTGAACCTCATTATGAAAATATCACTAGCGGAGACGATTTGCCAGACACTATTGCAGAAGTAAAAGATGATGTTATCAAGCAGCGTATTTTGTGTCCAGAAACAAAACTTAGTTATAATATTACAAAAGAAGAATTAGCTTTTTACCGTGAGCATAACATTCCACTTCCACGACGTCATTTTGATTGGCGTACATTAGATCGTTTTAAACCTTTTAGTTTAATGATAACGCCACAAAAAGGGACCTGTTATTTTTGTAAAAAAGAAATTGAACATTATTATAGCCCTGAACTTGGGTTTCAAAAAATAGCTTGCCTAGAATGCTACCAGCGCGAAGTAGCGTAGAGGAGTTACAAGTTTATAAAGTATAAAGTTTATCAAGTATATGGATAGTGAAACAAAAAATTGTCAGAATTGCAAAAAGGACTTTGTTATAGAGCCCGAGGACTTTGCGTTTTATGAAAAAATGAAAGTGCCACCACCGACATGGTGCCCGGAATGCAGACTTATTAAGCGTTTGTCGTGGAGAAACGAGAGGTCTCTCTTTAAAAGAAAGTGTGACCTTTGTGGCCAAGAAAAAATTCTAATTTTTCCACCGGAAAGTCCTTACACCGTTTATTGTTATTCCTGTTGGTGGTCTGATAAATGGGACGGTATTGATTTTGGTCGCGATTATGATTTTTCAAAATCGTTTTTTGAGCAGTTTAGAGAGCTGTTTTTTAAAGTGCCAAGAATGGGAATTATTTCACAGGGCAGGAATGTAAATAGCAATTTTACTAATAGGGCCAGTAATAATAAAGATTGCTATCTTATTTTTGCCGCCAACGGAAACGAGAATTGTTCTCACGGTACTTCTATATGGGACTCAAAAGATAGTATGGATAATTACAATATACATACTTGCGAATTATGTTTTGAGTGTATTGATTGTTACGGTTGTAGCCGATTAATGTATTCAAAGGAATGCAATGATTGTTTGAATTCTGCATTCCTTTTGAATTGTAAGAACTGCACCGACTGCTTTGGTTGTGTAAATTTGCGCAATAAATCATATTGCTTTTTTAATGAACAGCTTTCAAAGGATGAATATAAAAAACGCCTTACGGAGGTTCAAATCAATAGCCGGAGTGCTGTTGAGAAAATGCGAGCAAAGTTTTTGGAATTTTCGAAAAAATTTGTAGTACCGGCCATTGTTGAAAATCATAGCGTAAATGTTTCCGGAAATTGGCTCGAAGAGTGTAAAAATATCAGCATTGGTTTCAATTGCGAAAAAGTTGAAGATGGCAGATATCTTTTTGGTATTTTGGAGGCAAAAGACGTGATGGACTATACATATTGGGGTAAAACCGCAGAGTTGATTTATGAATGCTCAAGCGTTGGATATGAATGCTCGCAGGTATTTTTTTCAAATGAATGCTGGGATCAGCTAGCTCGCATCCAATATTGCATAAACTGTCATGGTTCATCTGATCTGTTTGGATGCGTGGGTCTACGAAAAAAACAGTATTGTATTTTGAATAAGCAATACACAAAAGAAGAATATGAGGCGCTTGTGCCAAAAATTATCGAGCATATGAATGAGGTACCGTACAAGGACGTCCTTCAAAGAGAATATTGTTATGGTTCAACTTTTCCATTGGATATTAATACCTTCGCGTATAACGAAACTATTGCGCAGGAGCTTTTTCCAATTTCAGAAGACCAAGCACTTAAACAGGGATACAAATGGGTTAAATCCGAAGCAAAAAATCATAGCGTTACTCTAAACGCAAAAGATGTTCCTGATTCGATTGAAAAAATTGATGAGCAAATTTTAAAAGAAATAATTGGTTGCGCTCACGAAGGAAAATGTAACCATCAATGCACAGAAGCCTTTAAGATTAGGCAAAGTGATTTAGATTTTTATAAACGTATGGGTATTCCTATTCCAACGCTATGTCCAAACTGTCGCCATTTTGCCAGGCTTGCCCAGCGTACGCCCATTAGGCTTTATAATCGCACATGCGCAAAGTGTGGAAAAAAAATTGAAACATCTTATGCGCCAGATCGTCCAGAAATTGTTTATTGTAAACAGTGCTACAACGCAGAAGTAGCGTAAAATTATGTTTATTCCTAATAAAAAAGATTTACCGGTTTTAATTCACGGGAAAGAGGGTCATGGGGCGTCTTTGTTTTCTGTTAAACTGGTAGCGGGGTTTATTAAAAAGGGTAACCCATTTATTTTTTGGAGCGCCTATCCGATGGCAAAGCAGGAGCTTAAAAAAGAGTTAAATAATGACGTACCTTCAGATACTATAATTATTGAAGACGAAAATCCAATAGAGCTGAATAAAGTTCTTTCTGAGATAGATGCCGGCCAAACACTTTTCGTGAAAAATTTTGAGGTTATTCCAAGCGAAACAAGAAAAAAACTGCTTGAAAGAAGATTGTTAATTATTGCAGGTGATTTAGAAAAAACGTTAACTAAAGAGGAAGTATTAAAGTTCCCAATACGTATTTTCTTTTCTCCTTATCCGGGAATAGAGATTCCGGTATTGGAAAAATATCAAGGCTATATGTTTTCAAAAAATAAAAAAGAGCAGGTAAAAATATGAACACCGAAACGTGCAAATGCCAAAATTGTAAGAAAGACTTTGTTATAGAGCCCGAGGACTTTGCGTTTTATGAAAAGATGAAGGTTCCTGCTCCCACATGGTGTCCCGAATGCAGACTTATCCGAAGGCTGGCAATCAGGGATCATCGCGTGTTGTATAAAAGGAAGAGCGACTGGAGTGGAGAGACTATTTTTTCTATATTTCCTCAAAGCGCGCCCTATAAGGTTTATGAAAGAGATGTGTGGCAATCAGATAAATGGGATCCTATGGAGTATGGGCAGGACTATGATTTTTCACGTCCTTTTTTTGCTCAAATTCACGAATTGTCCTTAAGGGTTCCTCAACCCAGCCAAACTGCATGGGGAATGGTGAATAGCGATTATTGTACCGGTTCAAATAATCTTAAAAATTGTTATCTGGTTTTTGTAGCTACTTCCAATGAAGACTGCATGTATAGCGCGTGGATCAATAGAACAAAAAATTCCATAGATGTGACAAGGGTAGATTCCTCTGAGGAGTGTTACGACTCATTTGGAATTATTAAATCCAATAAAACTTTTTTCTCTTCTGACTGTGAAGAGTGTGTTGATGTTTGGTTTTCTAAAAATCTTCAGGGTTGTATGAACTGTGTGGGATGTGTGAACTTACGGAACAAACAGTATCATGTGTTCAACAAACCATACTCTAAAGAAGACTACAAAAAGAAATTGCAGGAGTTTGATTTCGGTTCCGCGAAAAACGTGGAGGATTTTGCCAAAAAAGCGGAAGAATTTTTTGGCAAAAATATTGTTCGTTTTATGCATGGCAAGCATAACTTTAATGTTTCGGGCGAGTATATAAATAACTCAAAAAATGTCAGAGATTCTTATTATGTTAACGGCGGAGAAGATTGTCGATATGTTCAGTATTTAATGACGCCTTCCAGTAAGGATTGTATGGACCATTCTCTTTGGGGTGAAAATTCTGAACTTGTGTACGAAACATCTAGTTGCGGGGAGAATTGCTCAAACATCAAATTGAGCTATAGAACATCAAAGGGTTCTCATAACTGTACTTATTGTATGCAAAACTATTCCTCCTCAAATTTATTTGGTTGTGTTGGTCTGCAAAGCAAACAGTATTGCATTTTAAACAAGCAATATACCAAGGAAGAGTATGAGGCCCTGGTGTCCAAAATCATTGAGCACATGGATCAAATGCCCTATGTGGACAAAAAAGGTAGGGTGTACAGATATGGAGAGTTTTTCCCGCCGGAATTCTCTCTATTTTCCTACAACGAGTCTCTCGCCTTCAGTGATTTTCCATTAACAAAAGAGCAGGCGTTGGCCGAAGGATATATGTGGAAGGATCCTGAAGAAAAAGATTACAAAATTACACTTGAGCCCGAGGCGATTCCCGACCACATTAAAGATATTACAGACGATATCTTAAAAGAATCAATTGGTTGCGGCCATAAAGGAGAGTGCTTTTGTAGATGTACAATAGCTTTTAAGATAACAAAACAGGAGCTGGATTTTTATAGGGCTCATAATTTACCAATACCCAGACTGTGCCACAATTGCAGGTACGTTAAACGTGTTAAAAATCAAAGCGGGTTGAAGCTTTGGCATAGAAAATGCCAATGTGCGGGAGAAAAATCAGAGAACGGATTTTATCATAATCAAACAAAACATTTTCACGCTGATGGCCATTGCCCAAATGAATTTGAAACACCATATTCCCCTGACCGGTCGGAAATTGTTTATTGCGAAAGTTGCTACAATAACGAAGTTGCATAGCAAAACCACAAAAAATATTCTATAATTAGTTTATGTTTAAAACTCTTAAAGATTTTACCGTTTCAAGCAAGCGCATCTTAGCCAGGTGCGATTTTGATGTGCCCATAGATGAGAAGGGGAACATTTTAGATGATTTTAGGATCAAGCAATCTTTACCGACTATTAAATATTTGATTGAGCGACGCGCAAAAATAATTTTAATGGGTCATATGGGAAGGCCGGATGGAAAAGTTGTGCCGGAATTAAAATTAGATAAAGTCGCAGAAAAACTATCAGGATATCTTAACATTCCTGTTGCCAAAGCAGACGACTGCATCGGGCCGGAAATAGAGGGCGTAGCAAACAGCCTGGAAGATGGGGGTATTTTGCTTTTAGAAAATTTAAGATTTCACGAGGAAGAAACCTCAGCTGATTTGGAGTTTGCGAAGAAGCTTTCATATTTAGGAGATATATATGTGAATAATGCTTTTGGTGTTTGTCACAGAAACAACGCGTCAATTACTGGGATACCCCAGTTTTTACCTAATTGCATGGGGCTACTGTTAGAAGAAGAAATTACAACATTGGGTAGGATTATGAAGAGCCCGGAATTACCAATGATAGCAGTTGTAGGCGGGAAAAAGGTTGAGACAAAGGCAAAATTTATCGACAATATTTCTGAGGTGGCAGATTTCGTTATTGTTTCAGGATTAATTGCGAAAGAAATCACAGAAAAGAATATAAAATTTAGGCATCCTGAAAAGATAATTGTTCCTACTGGAGACCTGGCAGCGCTAGACATAAATGAAGAATCGATAAAAATATTTTGCGAAAAAATATCTCTTGCTAAAACAGTTTTATGGAATGGTCCTTTTGGAAAATTTGAGGAAAAAAAATATGCAACAGGAACTTTATCCATAGCAAAAGCCATAATAGAAAGCGGAGCCTTTTCTGTTGTTGGTGGTGGAGAGACGGTTGAATTTATAAATAAACAAGGTATGATAGATAAGTTCAGTCATGTATCAACGGGAGGAGGGGCAATGTTGGCTTATCTGTCCAACGAGGAGTTACCAGGGCTGAGCGCGTTAGAAAAATAAAACACAATGGCAAAGATTAAAAACATTGAAAAAGCGGCAGAAAGGATTAAGAAAGCGATCACTAATAATGAGCGCATAATTTTGTATGGAGACTCTGATTTAGACGGGATATCCTCGGTAGTTATTTTAGAGGAGGCTATTAAGGGCTTGGGCGGACACGTTGACTCGGTATTTTTTCCGGATAGGGAAAATAACGGTTATGGGATTAATCTAACTGCTTTAAACCTTTTAAAAGAGAAGGCTCCTGCGATTTTGATAACATTGGATCTGGGCATAGGAAATATAAAAGAAGTTGATGTGGCAAACGAAATGGGTCTTGAAGTTATAATTGTGGACCATCACGAACCCATAATTGGAACGCCCAACGCTTCTATAATTGTCGACCCAAAACAAACAGCAGACAGTTACCCCTTTAAGGGACTGGCTAATGTGGGAATTACTTTTAATCTCTGTATGGAATTGTTGGGAGGCCCGCAGGCAAGCACTCCAATCTCCCGCAATCTAAAAAACAGTTTTTTAGAGTTGACTGCCCTGGGCACCATTGCTGATATGGTTCCTCAAGTTGAACAAAATCAAGAAATTATTGAAGAAGGATTAAGATCTTTAAAAAATACTTTCCGTCCCGCCCTAAGGGCGTTTTTAGATGTTTTAGGAGATGGAAAAGTATTTGAAGAATCTTTGCCAAAAATTATTTCCGCCCTAAACTCGGCAGAATCTGTTAATTATAAAAACGAATCTTATATCCTTTTAACTTCTTCTGATAACAGGAAGTGCAAGGATCTTGTAGAAGATCTTTTGAGCCGTAACCAATTTAAGCAACATCAGATTAAAAATATTGTACAAGAAATAGAGAGGAGGATTTCTAAAAAATCAGATGAACATATTATTTTTGAGGGAGATCCTTCTTGGAAATTAACTTTGGCGGGACCCGTGGCTTCAATAATCTGTGGTAAGTACGAAAAGCCGGTTTTTATTTTCAAAAAAATGGATCAGGAGTCTTGCGGTTCGGTTAGAAATCCTAAGGGTACCAACTCTGTAGACGCGATGAAATCTTGTAGCAGTTTTTTGCTAACATATGGCGGTCATGCTCAAGCCTCCGGGTTCCGTATAGAAAACGAGCATTTGGGAAAATTTAAAGATTGTTTAAATGATTTTTTTAAAAAAAATTCGGAAGAAAAAAATATAAATTAAGTCAGGTATTATAAATGAATCGCACTAGGGGCGATTTTTTATTTACACTGAGCGGAGCGAAGTGGTAGAATTAACACAATATATCATGGCAAAGAAGAAGAATAAGAAAAAACCCACCGCAACAGTAAAACATAATAAGAAAAAGAGTTTTGTTTTTTTGTATCTGATGGCAGGATTAGTTGTTTTTCTGTTAGTTCTTGGATTTTACTTTTTTTCTTATAAAGCACCTGTCAGCGTTTATGTTTTTCCTGAAAATCCAAAACAAGGAGATACTGTTTTTATAAGAGTGAAAAGTAATGCCAGTAAGGTGGTGGGAAATTTTGGGCAAGAGAGCCTGGTTTTTTATGAAAAGGACTATCCGAAAGGATGGGTGTCTTTTTTAGGAATTGACGCCGACCAACAACCCGGAGAATATACAATTTCTGTGGATACTTCTAACGCGGAACATTTAGTAAAAGGAATTAAAATTGAGGAGGCCGACTTTTCTTCGGCACCGCTCGTTGTAGCCCCAAGTTTAAAACAAACCGGTATTACGGTAGAAAAAGCTGTCACAAACATAACAAAAAACGATAATCCTGCTTTAAAAAAGGTTTTAACCAATTTTACAACAACCCCTTATTTTACATCTTCTTTTTCTTTACCCTTAAACACAGTAGAAAAAACCGGTCTTTCATTTGGCGAGTTTGTAGGGTTTGGGAATGATAAACTTCAACACTTAGGAACTGACTTAAGGGCTCAGGAAAAAACAAATGTTTATGCTGTGAATGACGGTAAAATTGTTGCAATTCTTAACTTGTCTAATTATGGAAAAACTATTATCATAGATCATGGCCTTGATATATTTTCGTTATATCTGCATCTGGAAGAATTTAAAGTTTCCGATGGGCAGATGATAAAAAAGGGCAGCTTATAGGATTATCAGGGGATACGGGTTATGTCACGGCTCCTCATCTTCATTTTTCGATGAGAGTTGGAAGCTCAAGGGTTGATCCTATTGCTTTTATACAGGCTTCGCAAAAGATGAATGATAATTTTTTCTTAGCCGATATAACTAATGCATTTTTAAATATTTTTAATAAAAAATAAATTTTTATATGAAAAAGATAATAATCTACACAGATGGTGGGTCGAGGGGAAATCCTGGGAAGGCCGGAATAGGTATTGTTTTTTGTAATGAAAAAGAGCAAATTATCAAAAAGTTTGGGGAATATCTGGGAGATAATCTAACAAATAACGATGCTGAATATCAGGCTATAATTTTTGCTCTGAAAAAATTTAAAGCAGTTTTTGGAAAAGCTTTAGCTAAAGACACAGACTTGGAGCTGAGGGCTGACTCGGAACTTGTTGTAAAACAGTTAAATGGAGATTATAGATTATCAGATCCTAAAATACAGCAGTTTTTTATAGAAATTTGGAACTTAAAGTTTGATTTTAAGTCTGTGAAATTTAAACATATCCCGCGCGAAAAAAACAAAGAAGCAGACAGGTTGGTGAACGAAGCATTAGACCAGGAATCTATCGCAAAACCATTGTTCTGATTTTTTATTGTATGGTAATATTAATTAATATCGTTAAATAAATATTAAAAGGTCGAATAAACTTAATTTTATTTTGGTATATAAAAAATGAAAAAAATATTAGTTGCGGAAGACGATAAGGTTTTGCTAAATCTTGTGCGGGACCAGCTTTCCGCCCACGGGTACGAAGTCTTAGGAGTTTCTAACGGCAAAGAAGGGTTAGATTTAGCATTAAAAGTTCATCCAGATCTAATTTTGGCAGATGTAATGATGCCGGTTATGGGTGGCATGGAAATGGTAACGGAATTGAGAAAAGACGAGTGGGGGAAAAACGCCCAAATAATAATTTTAACTAATTTGAACAGTGATGAGTCGGTAGCTGACTTTTTGGAAAAAGGAGCTTATGACTATTTACTTAAATCAGACTGGTCCATAGAGGACATAGTTAAAAGGGTCAAAGACAAATTAGATAGTAAAGCTTAATAAAGGTCTAAATATAAAAATAATTTAATAAAAGAATGGAAGAAAAAACTCAATATATATCTTTGATATCTGAAATCATTGCCAAACAGGCGGTTATTTTAGGTCCGGATATAGCGATATTAAAGGCCCGTAATGTATTGGGGCTCGTAATTGATGAACAAGGAAAGGTGGTTGAGGTAAAAGGCAATCCATCCAGTGTTGTTGAACAATTAATAGACGAATATGTTCAGCTGTCCGGACAGATTGTAAAGAGCGCGCTAAGTTCTATCTTCACAAAATACCCAGATATTAAAAAAGTCGAATAGCCGACTGGGGATTTTTAATAAAGTTAACCTAATCTTTTAAAAGATTATAATATGAATTATTTAGCTATGATAAGAAACATAATTTTAGGAGCTGGTTGGCCGGTACTTATTGCCGGAAGTATATATCTTTTTGTTAAGGGCAGGGGTGTTTATAAGTTAGTTAAGGGGTCATTAATTGGTAAACTGACAAAAATTCTTGTTCTGACGATTTTAGTAGAAATGTATAGTTTGGGCATAGTAACTACGGCCCTTATGTTTTGTGATGAGAGGAGTATTTATTTGGGATTATTAGTCTTTTTGGTTTGGTTTGTTGTGTTTATTATGACCTTAAAAGTTTTGGGAGACGCCAGAAACGAAGTTAATAAAATGACCGGCGGGAAATAAAATTAAGCCATTTCAATAATAGGTGGCTATAGCAAACTTAATAACAATCTTATTTTTTATTGTAGCCGTATTGATCGGTGTTTTTTCGTATATTAGTAGTAGGAGATTTAGGAAGGATTTAGAAAAAAGAGAAGAGGACACAAAACGGAAAATGTTCGAGATTTCAATTTTAAAAGAGTTGGGGGATAGGATGGGTTATTCTTTAAATGTTCAGAACATTATAGATATCATCACAGGATCTTTGCACCAATTTCTTGAATATAGCGTTGTTTCATATATGTTTTTGGATCCGGAAAAGATTATCTTTAAGGTCCATCTAGAGAAACAGGTTTCGCGCAAATTTATAGACAATATTAAGGACAGGATGATAGGATCTTTGTCCGCTCTTTTAAATGACGATTTTCAGAAAACTAAAATAGAAGAAATATTATCAGGTGTTATTTTAAGCGAGGAAGCCGACAAGCCCCTAGAATCGTTTTTTAACATTCCTTTGGTTATAGCCGGCAACGTTGTGGGAGTCCTCACGATCGCAGATACAAAATCCGGTCTTTATAAAGAAGCTGAGATGACTATTTTGTATAAAATCACCCAGCAGGCTTCCCAAGCAGTAACTAGGTTGCAAGAGGTCGTAAAAACAGAGGAAGCCAAACTAAATGCAATGGTATCCAGTATGACGGAAGGGGTTGTTATGACCGATCCCGAACACAGAATACTTGTAGTAAATCCGGCTGCGAAGAAGGCGATCGGGTCTGAATCTAAAAAAGAAGTTTCGATATTTGATTTTATAGATAAATTAAGCGGCAAGTTCGATTTTAGGGGAAAAATTGAGGAAAGCGTAAAATTAGACAAAGTTTTTATTTCAGAAGAAATTTTATTAGAAGACAGATTTTATCAGGTTGTTGTCTCTCCTGTAAAAAATAAAGGTAGCGGACAAAATGATATTTTGGGTTGTGTTACAATTTTTCGCGATATAACCGAGGAAAAGGAGGCTGAGAAAATGAAGGCGGATTTTACTTCAATGATTGTTCACGAGCTCCGTACTCCGTTAGATGGAGTTAAAAAAGTGATTGACTCAATAAGAAAATCAAAAATTAAAAAAGAGAAACAGCCGGAGTATTTTCAAATGATATATCATAGCTCTTCTGATATGCTTGAATTAATCAATAATCTTTTAGATGTTGCCAAAATAGAGGCCGGCAAATTTCAGATATTTAAACAACCTTCATCTATAAGAGAAATAATAAGCAGTAGAATGCTTTCGTTTCAAACTTCGGCCAAGGATGCGAAAATAAAAATTATCAGTCAGGTTGCGGACGACGTTCCTGATAATATTGATTTTGACCAACACACAATCTCTCAGGTCTTAACTAATCTTGTTTCTAATGCCATTAAGTTCAGTAAAGAAAATGGTAAAATTATTATCCGCACCATGATCCACAAAAAGGGCCAAGATATAAAAATAGAAGGGGAGAATCTGAAAGCGCAATGGTTTTTGAAAAACAGTAAGGTGGACCTTAAGGATGTTCAGGATTCTTTGGTTGTGGCGGTTACCGATGGTGGGGTGGGAATTTCTCCTGTAGACATAAACCAGCTTTTTGTTAAATTTTCTCAACTAAAAAATATGTTTACCAAAAAAGGGGGGACCGGCCTAGGGCTGGCTATTATAAAAAGCATAGTTGAATCTCATGGCGGAATAGTTGGAGTAGAGTCTACAGAGGGACAAGGAAGCACTTTTTATTTTACCATTCCGATGAGCCTCGGGAACAATAAAGTGTAAGTGTTACTAGTTCAAATGAGGGCGAGAAGGACCGTTTTTAGAGATTAATTTTTTTTGTTCATAGAAATATTGACAAAGATTTAAAAGTTGGTATCATAAAGGTGTCTCAGCAAGATGGGTGATCGCTGGTTACGCAAGTAGCTGGAGGAAAGTCCGAACACCAACGTCCCGAAAGGGGGTTAAAATAATAGCGGCTAACGGCCGTCCACAGTAATGTGCGAGGTGCGAACAGAAACGCCGAGCTCGAAAGAGCAAGGCGCCCGGTCGCATGACTGGGCGATTCCAATTGCAAGGTTGGACTGAAACGGCTAAATCCTTATTGGGCGCAAGAACAAAGCAGAAGATTGGGTTAAATACATCTCGAAATTCTGTTAAAAGTAGTTCGCTTGATCCCGATAGTAATATCGCGGACAGACAGATGATCGCAGTTCTCCCGTTTTATGGGATAACACAGAATTCGGCTTATAGTCTTGCTGGGACAATAAAAAACTCGACTTTCGTCGAGCTTTTTATTTATAAATTATAATTGCAAAAGGACCTAAAAAAGGTTATTATATGATTAATTAGCGTCGCATAAATGATTCAGAAATTTTTTAATTCCCAGACAAAATCAATCAGTTCCGCTTCCTTAATTTTGGCCGTTTCTTATTTGGCTAGCGCGGTTTTGGGCTTGATAAGAGACCGTCTTTTGGCAGGAACATTCGGCGCGGGCACAGAATTGGATGTTTATTACACAGCCTTTACTGTTCCGGATTTTATCGCTTTGATTTTAATTTTTGGGGCGATATCGTCAGCCGTAATACCGATATTTAGTTCTTATCTAATCAAAAACAAAGAAGAAGCGTGGAGTTATGTCTCTATGCTTTTTAATGTATTTTTGGGTTTTTTGATCGCCATGTGTGTCATATTAATGATTTTTACTCCGGCAATAGTTTCTTTAATAGCTCCTGGATTTTCTGGCGAGAAAAAAGAATTAGCTGTTTTATTGATGCGCATTATGTTTTTAAGTCCGATTATCTTGGGGGCTTCAAATATGATAAGTGGCATCTTACAGGTTTTTCATCGATTTATAATAACAGCCATAGCTCCTTTGTTATATAACCTTGGAATAATAATCGGAATCTTATTTTTTGTACCAAAATTTGGGCTACCGGGTCTGGCGTGGGGAGTTGTGCTTGGCGGGGTATTGCATCTTCTTGTTCAAGTGCCCGCATTCTTTTTTTCCGGATTTAAATATAGGGCAAGTTTTAATTACAAAGACCCAGGAGTTATTAAGACGATAAAGCTTATGGTGCCCAGATCCCTGGGTTTGGGAGCTGGGCAATTAAACACAATTGCTACTACGGCCATTGCCTCAACCCTACTGGCCGGCTCAATTGCTGTTTTTAATTTGGCAAATAATTTGGCTTCTATTTTAGTTAGCGCCGTGGCAGTTTCTGTTTCAACGGCCTCCTTTCCTTCGATGTCCATGGCTTTTTTAAAAGAAGAAAATGGTGAATTTTTACGTAAGTTTTCTGGAGTTTTTCGTCAGATTATTTTTTTAGTTGTTCCATTAAGTTTATTGATTTTAATTTTGAGGGCACAAATAGTCAGGGTGGTTTTGGGAGCGGGTAAGTTTGATTGGGCGGATACAAAATTAACCACGGCTTGTCTTGGAATTTTAGCCCTAAACCTGATTGCACAGGCGCTCATTTTATTTTTATCAAAAACATTTTATGCCGCGCACAACACAAAAATTCCTGCAATAATTAGTGGATTAACAGTTGCCCTTAATATATCGCTTAGCTTACTACTGGTATGGTTTGTAAAGTCTTCACCGGGATTTAATCTATTTTTGCAGAACTTTCTAAGATTGGGAGGGGTCGCCAACATAGGTATTATTGCGCTGGCGTTAGCTTACACAATAACTGCGGTTTTAGAGTGCTCCTTACTTTTATATATGTTTTTCAAAAAGTTCCCAGAGTTAAAGCGAGCCGATAATGGTTATCCAAAAATTTCCGATTCTGTATATAAAATATTAATTGCCAGCCTTATAATGGCCGTATTGACCTTTGTGACAAGACAGATATTAGGCTCGGCGGTGAGTCTCCAAACATTTTGGGGAATATTCTTCCAGTTGATTCTTTCCGGCGCCGTAGGAATCACAACCTATGCTATCGCCACTCATTTATTAAAATCTCCGGAAAACAAAACAATAATAGATTCGCTTTCAAAGAAATTTTTATTTCCAACAGAATAGTATGCAAGAGAATATAAGAAATTTTAGTATTATCGCTCACATAGATCATGGGAAATCGACACTTGCCGATAGGCTTTTAGAGTTGACTAATACAATCGACAAAAAAAGAATGATGCCACAGTTTTTGGATTCCATGGATTTAGAGAGAGAAAAGGGGATTACAATAAAACTAAAAGCCATTAGGATGAATTATAATTTTGAAGGGAAGGATTATATTTTGAATTTGGTTGATACTCCGGGCCACGTGGATTTTTCTTATGAGGTTTCAAGGTCTATGGAAGCTGTTGAGGGGGCGGTTTTATTGGTTGATGCAACACAAGGGATTCAGGCACAGACGTTAGCCAACTTAGAATTGGCAAAACAACAAGGTTTAAAAATTATTCCGGTTATAAATAAAATTGATTCGCCGATTGCCAAAGTTGAGGAATCCACTGAAGAGTTAGCGACCCTCTTAGGAATTTTACCGGAGGAGGTTATAAAAATTTCTGCTAAAAGCGGATTAAACGTTGAGCAAGTTTTGCATGCCGTTATAACAGAAGTGCCACCCCCAAAAGAAAGCGTGTTGCAAGATTTTAGAGCACTTATTTTCGATTCAGAGTACGATTCTTTTAAGGGTGTTATTGCTTTTGTGCGGGTTGTTGACGGAGAAATTTCTAACGGAGAAAAAATTGAGTTGATGGCAACTAAGTCTCCCGCTGAAGTAAAAGAACTTGGATATTTAAATCCTATGTTTTCTGCGAAAGACAAAATTAAAGCAGGCGATATTGGATATATTGCAACTGGGATAAAGGAGCCCGGAAAAGTCACGGCCGGAGATACAATAATTAAGCTCCAACTTCCAAATTCCAGATTCCAGATTCAACCTTTGCCCGGTTACCAGGAGCCAAAACCAATGGTTTTTGCTAGTCTATATCCTGAAGACCCTGGTGATTTCGACAACTTGAAAGTTGCCTTGTCAAAACTAAAATTAAGCGACCCGGCACTTATTTTTGAGCAGGAGATGAAGGAAGCCCTGGGCAGGGGATTTAACTGCGGGTTTTTGGGGACCCTGCACATAGAAATTATTTCAGAAAGACTGCAACGAGAGTTTGGTCTGAACTTAGTAATTTCAACACCCTCGGTTGTATATAAAATTATAGATAATAAAAATAAAGAAATTATAGTACATTCGGCTTCGGATTGGCCCGAAAACCCGTCGATAATAAAAAATACAGAAGAACCATGGGTCTCCCTAGAAGTTGTTGTTCCGTCAAACCAAATGGGAAAGTTAATGGAAATTTTGAAAGGACTAAGAGGTAATTATATTGAAACAAATTATTTAAGTCCCGAAAGAGTGATTATAATTTTTGAAACTCCTTTGCGTGGAATTATTGCTAATCTCTACGATAAAATAAAAACCGCTAGCCAGGGCTACGCTTCAATGGGATATAACCTTATTGGCTACAGGCCCGGTAAACTTGTAAAAATGGAGATATGGATAGCCGGCAAAAAAGAAGAAGCGTTTTCAAGAATTGTCGCAGAAGATGAGGCATATCTTGAGGGTAAAAAAATGGTTGAAAAATTAAAGGATGTTTTGCCTCCGGAGCAATTTTCAGTTGCTTTGCAGGCGGTTATCGGCGGGAAAGTCATTTCTAGAGAAACGATTAAGGCTCGAATGAAAGATGTCGCAGGGTATCTTTATGGTGGGGATATTACAAGAAAAAATAAACTTCGGGATAAGCAGAAAAAAGGTAAAAAGTTGATGAAAGCAAAAGGTAAGGTAAGCGTTCCCACAAAAGCCTTCCTGGAAGTTTTTAGAGCATAATATTTTAAACGGCTCAACGGTAAATCCTCGTTGAACCGTTTTTTAGTAGACAAGTAATTAATTTAGCGGTATATTTGGCTAAGAACCTTGAAAATAGGAGTCGAGCCATGAGTATATATTTCTGGATTTTTCAGGCAGACAACCATTTGGAACTATGGGAGGGTCAGCCGGATAAATATCCTATAAGGGCAGATATTAGCAGACGCGTTTTTTCTGTCGCCGAGGGAGACCTTGCGGCAGGAAAGTTGTCTAATTCTGTAATTAGGATTTACCGGCGCATAAGTAGAAAATCCGAAAGCTGGTGGTTTAAGGGTTTTTTATGAGCCCCATCCAAAACTCAAGAAGGATTATCCGAGTTTCTACCACGCGCCTACAGAAAAAGACATATCGGCTATAAGGTATTTTTTAACAAATGAGAATATGCCAAAACAAATGGCTCAGTTCTACGGCTTAGGCACAACCTAAGTCTTTTTTATTAAAAACTTTTGTCTGTTGATTAAGCGGGATTTTTGTGTTAAAGTAATTTTATTAACTATTAGTTAATATTCATCGGGCCGTGGAGGAGTAGTACCTCGGGAGTCTCATAAGCTCCAGGCCCCCGTGCAATTCGGGGCGGCCCAACAATTCGACGCACCTTTCGCCACGTTAAAGGCTTGCTCATGGCAAGCACTTGGGTGTGGCGGATGGGGCTGAGCCCGCCGAAGCCCACTTCGAAATATCGGCAAAATTTAATGTGGTTTACATATATTCTCGAATGTGAAGATAAAAGTTTATATACCGGATGTACTAACGATTTGATTCGTAGATTTAAACAACACAGTACGGGAGTTGGGGGAAAATACACCGCCTCTCATAAACCTGTTAAAATTTTATTTTTCGAAGAACATAGTACTCGGAGCGATGCATTGAAGCGAGAATCGCAGATAAAGGGCTGGCCACATGTTAAAAAGTTAGATTTTATTCTGAGCCAAAATAAGCCGGCGTAGCTCAGTGGTAGAGCATACGTTTCATAAGCGTAATGTCGCAAGTCCGATTCTTGCCGTCGGCACACAATTGATTGAAAATTTATCGCCTGTCGCCTACGCGAACTTGCGGGCCTTGCCCAGCCGAAGGTTCGCTACGACGAACCACAGGCGGGCGTAGTCCAGCCTGGTTTAAGACGCCTCCCTGTCACGGAGGAGATCAGGGGTTCAAATCCCCTCGCCCGCGCCAAGACATACATCTTTGCGATTGTAGAAGCCCATCAAAGGGCTTTTTCAATGTAAAAATAAGCTTTTTTTCGTCTAATTCGCAGTTCTGAAGTAAAAAGTTTAGAATTTGGCGTTTTGTATCTGGTTCAGAATTTTCAAAGAGAACAGAAGCTTTTTTAACAATATGGAGAAGCA
>Ga0268277_1001037_pt1 | contig 20325 bp, 13 predicted proteins | sample saktaG_5_FD_190132 | JGI IMG/M metagenome (GOLD analysis project Ga0268277, IMG submission 190132) | Saline water microbial communities from Sakinaw Lake, British Columbia, Canada - sak_2010_1_5_50m | ecosystem: Environmental > Aquatic > Non-marine Saline and Alkaline > Saline ...
TCAAACATCATATGGTCAAAATATCGCTTCTGAGGACCCGTTGCTCCAGTACCAACCAGTAACACCCCTCCCTCCGAGCCAGCCTGACGCCAGATATTGTTTACCGGTTCCGTTTTCCAGTAACCGTGGGAGGTATGCATCGGCTCCGACACAATATGAATGGCACTTTGGGGACACATCTTGACGCAACGCTGACATGAATTACAGGCCCGCATGTTTGCCCACGGACGATACAGAATATCACCGTTTTTTTCCTTAAGCGGTTTGATCGAAATCTCCCCGAAGGAACATTCCTTTACACATATGTTGCAGCCGTTCTTATAGTCACACCTATCAAGGTCGAACTCGGGATGGAAGGGGGGTCGTACTTTCCAATTGTTTTTCATGCTCATCTTTTCACTCACGGTCAGAATTCCTCGAGAAAATCTATAATCACCGGTTCACCGCCCTTGGGTGACCAGATACGCTCCACATCCGGTGAAAGGAGCCTGATACTGCACTCCTCCGATGATGCATAGTAGGTGTCCCCATCTTTTGCGCAGACCACGGGGCGGAGTTTGTTCCTGTCATTGAGAACAATGGCACCATTCTTGTGGGTAAGGACGATCCCGAAGGGCCCGTTCACTATGGCAGGTCCGTAAATCTGTCTGAGATACCGCTTCTTTCCATCACTTGTACGATCAATTTCATCCCACAGTGAAGGGGCCATCACATAGCAGGCATCCTCCTTTGTCAGGCCGTCCAACCTCGTCAGCTTATCGTATATGTAGGATATGACCTCCGTATCGGTCTCGAGCATGCAGTAATACCCGAACATCTCGAGCCACCGGACGTTTGTCCCGTAACTGGTAATTTCGCCATTATGGACCACCGCCTTGTCGAGAAGAGTGAAAGGATGTGCCCCTCCCCACCAGCCCGGGGTATTAGTAGGAAAGCGATTGTGGGCGGTCCATGTGTACCCCCTATAATTCTCTATCCTGAAATAATCGGCTATATCCTCGGGATAGCCTACTCCCTTGAATACACCCATATTTTTTCCGGAAGACAGTACGAATGCCCCCTCCATCTTGTTGATGGTCATCACCACCTCAACGATATAGTCCTCTTCCGTCTGTTTTGGGCCTATAAACTCTTCGATAGGTTTCAGAAAATACCGTTTAAAATGTGGTCCTTTGCTTACGCGATCATTCGGATATACTGGTATCTGCTCCGACTGATAGATATACGTCCTGGTTTTCAGGTAATCCTCGATGATGGAAATAACGGGGGTGTTTTGCTCTCCTTCATACATGATATGAAAGGCATACTTGTCTTTGTTCTCAGGATATAAACCATAGGCTGCGAATCCGCCTCCCAGACCATTTCCCCTATCCCTTTGGACTCTTATGGCTTCTCTTATGTGACTCCCGTCTATGAGTTTCCTGTCTGTATTAATAATGCCAACAATTCCACACATACCAGCCCTCCATAAATTTACCCCTGCTGACCACTGCCACCGCGGCCCGCCCAGGCACGTTTCCTTATATCGGAAAGCCACAAAAAGTTCGAATAGAGCGTCCTGGCCACGGTTATCAAATCAGGCTCGATCTCTTCAAAGCCGCGTAATATCTTATCGAGTTCGGGACTTCTCTCGAACCACTGATAGAGCATTCCCCTCGTTACTTCAACATGAAATTGAAGACCAAAGGCGTTACCATATCGAAAGGCCTGATTTTCGCAGTCCCATCCCGTCGCGAGGAAGGTAGCCCCCTGAGGAATATCAAAGGTGTCCTCATGCCACTGAAAGACACTGATCACTTTCGAGATGCCCTGAAAGAGCATGTCGTTCTCCCCCTCCTCGGTAATAAAGATGTTTTTCCAGCCCAGTTCTTTTTTATTCGCCTTTCTCACCCACGCATCACACGCCCGTGCTATCAGCTGTGCACCGAGACATATTCCGAGGAGGGGAATATTATCATCTATTGCTTTTCGTAAAAATATGATCTCATCGTTCAAAAAAGGGTATCGGTCCCCATCATGGACGCTCATGGGTCCCCCCATGGTAATAATGGCGTAATACTCCATGGGGTCACTTGGAAGGATTCCCCCCTGAGAGAGATCCACTCTCTGGACATCAATGTCCTGCGATATCAGAAACTCTCCCAGGGTACCGGGTCCCTCAGATTCCACATGGGTTATAATAAGTGCCTTTTCCATCACAATCAAAGGATAGGCAGGTATTTGCCCAGCTCGTAACTACTAACGTGCATGCGGTATTGATCCCACTCAATCTTCTTGTTTTCGATAAACTTGTTGAAGATGTGGTCTCCCAGGGCTTCTCTCACCAGATCGCTCTTCTCTGTCAAAGCTATCGCCTCTCCAAGGTTTCCCGGCAGTGATTCGATACCTTTTGCCTCCCGCTCTTTTGCGGTCATCTCAAAGATGTCCTCTTCAATCGGATCAGCCAGAGTGTAGCCTTCTTCCATACCCTTCATGCCCGCTGCCAGCATAACCGCAAAGGCGAGATAGGGATTACAGGCAGGGTCAGGGCAACGGAATTCCATTCGGGTAGCATTTGCTTTACCCGGCTTGTACATGGGAACACGAATGAGGGCGGAACGGTTTCTCCTTGCCCATGAAATATACACGGGGGCCTCATAGCCCGGCACCAGTCTCTTGTATGAGTTCACCCATTGAGCGACAACAGAAGACAATTCAGGCGCATATTTCAGAAGTCCCGCGATGTAGCTCTTTCCAACACCTGATAAATAATACTCATCCTTTGCATCAAAAAAGGCATTTTCTGATCCCTTGAAAAGGGACTGGTGCACATGCATCCCGCTTCCATTTTCACCAAATACCGGTTTTGGCATGAAGGTGGCGTAAACACCGTGTCTCATTGCTATTTCTTTAACCACAAGACGATATGTCATGGCCGCATCAGCCATGGAAAGCGCCTCTTTATATCGCAAGTCAATCTCATGCTGGCTGGGAGCCACTTCGTGATGACTGTATTCCACCTGAATCCCCAACTTCTCAAGGGTCAAAATTGTGTCTCTTCTTAGATCGCTGGCCATATCCAGGGGGGTCAGATCAAAATAACCGCCACGGTCAAGGAACTCCGGTTTACCTGAATCACTCTTGAAATAAAAGAACTCAAGTTCCGGTCCCACATTCAACATGTATCCCTTTTCGGCAGCCTTTTTCAGGTTTCGCTTGAGAACCCAGCGTGGATCACCTTCATAGGGAGTACCGTCCGGTTTTTGAATATCACAGAACATCCGGGCCACGTTCATTCCTTCACTGGCTCGCCAAGGAAGAATAACGAAAGTCTCCGAATCAGGTTTTGCCATCATATCACTTTCTTCAATCCTGGCGAACCCTTCAATAGATGACCCATCGAAGCCCATTCCTTCTTCAAGACCAGTTTCCAATTCCGCCGGTGTAATCGAAAAACTCTTCAAAATACCTAAAACATCCGTAAACCAGAGACGTATAAACTTTACATTCTGGTCCTTTACCTGTTTTAATACATACTCTTTGTCTTTTTTTGGCATTGCACCTTCTCTTTCTTTTGATATTTTCTTATTAATTCGGCAATTAAACATATCAAACATCATGTTGGGCTTGATCCAGTACTTCAAGCCAATCCTGGATTCCCGCTTCCGCAGGAATAATAGTTTTGACATATACTGTTGCCGGAGTAATAATAAAAAGAGCAACTTTGGTGCCAAAGTCATTAATTTGGGAAAACATGATCTATGATTATGTTTTAATTGATATCTTACCGATGTGACGAGACAGAAAAATGGTGGATATGGTATAAAATCATTACCATTATGTAGGAGTATACTTCGGTAACTACTTTTATGTACGAAAGCGCTTAGAATCTACATTGTATTTCTGGGCTCGCAATCCGATGATTCTTTCCGTGGTACCGAGAATTTTCGCTGCCTGTGACATGTTTCCCCTGGAGGTTTTCAGGGCATCCATTATGAGATCGCACTCATATCGGTCCACCTCGCCCTGTAGCGTTCCATGGGGAATCGTTTCGGAATATGCCGAGGTCTGCAACGTGGAAGGAAGATGATACCCATAGATTACCCCCTCATTGCTGAGAAGAACGGCTCGCTCAATGCAGTTTTCAAGTTCCCGCACATTCCCCGGCCAATGATAAGCCACAAGCATGTCTATAGCGTGTGTGCATATACGCTGAATCCTCTTATTATTTGCCTTTGTGTATCGCTCAACGAAAAAATCGGTTAAAAGCAATATGTCTGCCTTTCGTTCACGAAGGGGGGGGACATAGATGGGAAATACGTTTAACCGGTAGTATAGGTCTTCCCTAAATCGCCCCTCCTTCATTAGACTTTCCAGATTACGATTCGTGGCGGCAATGATTCTCACATCGGTCTTAATGGTGGCAGTTCCACCTAACCGTTCGAACTCGCGTTCCTGGAGCACGCGCAATAACCTTATCTGCACCGTCGGAGAAAAATCACCTACCTCATCAAGAAATATTGTGCCTCCTGAGGCCAGTTCAAAACGTCCCTTGCTCTGTGATATTGCTCCTGTAAATGCGCCTTTTTCATGGCCGAAGAGCTCGCTTTCCAGAACTGCTTCAGGCAGGGCGGCACAATTAACCTTAATAAATGGTTTGTTTGCCCTGAGGCTGTTATAGTGTATCGCATTGGCTACCAGTTCCTTCCCCGTTCCGCTCTCTCCGCGAATCAAGACAGTAGCATTACTCTTGGAGACCTGTGCGATGAGGTTATACACCTCCCGCATTCCCTTCGAATTTCCTATGATGTTTGCCGGATGAAACCGATTCTTTAATTCACCCTGTAGCCGGAGATTTTCCTGTATAAGAAACTCACGCTCTTCCTGCGCTTTCTGACGAAGATGCACGGCCTGTGCCACCATGGCCGCGATAATTGACAAAAGACGGACATCCTCTTTGAGAGACACGGATTCATCAAATAATCTGTCTGCGCTTAACGTACCGATTACATCTTTTCCGATTTTTATGGGAACACATATGAATGAAATATCTTTTTTCTCTAAATTCCTGCGGGAACCCGTACGGTTCAAAAATAGAGGCTCATCGGAAATGTGAGGAACAATTACAGGCTGACCCGTTCCCACCACCTTACCTGTCACACCCTCCCCTATCTTATATTTGCCCAGTTCTTTCTCTTTTTCGGAGAGCCCGTGGGCAACCTCGATATAAATGTCTCCAGTTTTTCTGTTCAGGAGTGTCAGTGTGCCGCGAGTCATCCCCATGCGTTCCGCCAGAGCGCTAAGCACAGGGCCAACTGTTTCCCGGAGATCCATACTTTTGCCCAAAGCCTGGCTGACTTCCCAGAGAAGGGATAATTCCTTAATTTCTCTATTGATAGTTATGCCCTTACACTGAGAGTTGGATTCCATTGGATGATTACCTTGTCTGGAAATTTGGTACCGGAATGTCAAATTTTACGGAACCATATCATATTCCATGGTCAATATCAAAGCTTTGTTACAAGATTGTCGTTTTAAGTGTTTATTCATACGGTAACGTAATATCATCAGTATTTCTCTTGTCCGTATTGTTCCTGTTATATCGATAAGTTATCTTGTCGTGATACCAATGGCATTGTAATTGCTTTCTTCCAGAAACGTCAGATTCAGTAATTTTAGGAGGAAAGAATATGAATGCTGGAGATACAGCGTGGGTAATGGTCTGTGCCGTACTGGTGTTTATTATGACCCCAGGGGTAGCCTTTTTCTATGGGGGGATGGCGAGGAGAAAAAATGTCCTCTCCATTCTGACGCAGTGTTTTGCCATTATTTGTTTGGTGAGTCTGCAGTGGGTATTATTCGGATATTCACTGTCATTCGGCCCTGATACGGGCTATGGCATTATCGGAGGCTTGGACTGGATCGGTCTCAGAGGCGTAGGCCAGGAGCCCAGTGCCGTGTATGGCAGCACGCTACCGCATCTGGTCTTTATGATATTCCAGGCAATGTTTGCCATTATCACCCCGGCACTGATGGTAGGAGCCTTCGCCGGGCGGATGAAATTCTCCGCGCTTATTCTCTTCACGCTCCTGTGGACGACATTCGTCTACGATCCCATAGCGCACTGGGTCTGGGGAGCTGGAGGCTGGCTGGGAGGAATCGGCGCCCTCGACTTCGCGGGCGGTATCGTTGTCCATGTCAGCTCGGGTATTTCGGCACTGGTTGTGGCCATTTTGATCGGGAAGAGAGTTGGGTATGAGAAACAATCGTTCGCTCCTCACAACCTGCCGATAACCTTTCTGGGCGGAGCGCTCCTGTGGCTCGGCTGGTTCGGGTTTAACGCGGGAAGCGCCCTCGAAGCGGGAGGGCTTGCCGCGAATGCGTTCGTAACCACCAACACTGCTGCTGCCGCCGCGGGTATGGCGTGGGCTTTCATGGAATGGAAGATGGATGGAGCGCCGACGGTCCTCGGGATCGTCAGCGGCGTGGTCGCGGGACTGGTCGCCATCACACCGGCCTGCGGATTTGTAAGCGTCCTGTCTTCAATACCGATCGGACTGATTGCGGGCATCATCTGTTACCTCGCGGTCGCCAAGCTCAAACCTTTCCTCGGGTACGATGACGCACTCGATGTCTTCGGCGTCCACGGTATCGGCGGCATCTGGGGGACGCTCGCAACCGGAATCTTTGCAGCAGTGGCGATCAACAGCGGCGGGGCGGACGGCCTTCTGCTGGGCAACACGAAACTGTTCTTTGCCCAGTTGATCTACCTTGCCGTGTGCATAACGTACGCTCTGGTGGTCACCTGGATCCTGTACAAGATCGTCGATGCACTGGTCGGAATGAGGGTTGACAAACAGAGCGAGCTGATCGGTCTCGATCTGACTCAGCACAACGAATCAGCGTATACCGTGTTGGAATAGGAGGCACGTACCATGAAATACATTATTGCAATTGTCCAACCCCATAAGTTGGAAGAGGTAAAGCAGGCCCTTGAAGATGAGGAAATTCACCTGATGACCGTATCCACCGTCCTCGGCCAGGGAAGACAGAAGGGGCGCACGCAGGTATACCGGGGAGCAAAGGAGAGCGGCGGGCTCCTCAAAAAGGTCAAGTTTGAGATCGCGGTGAACGAAGAGTTCGTCGAACGAACCGTCAACACCATCACGAAGGCGGCACAAACGGGACAGATCGGAGATGGAAAGATTTTCGTCTTGGACCTTCAAGATGTAGTACGAATAGGGAGTGGTGAACGCGGGGGCGTAGCCATCAATTAGCTTCCATCCGGGGGGCTCTTCCCGCAATTTCTGCGCTTTCCTGTGCGCGTTCTCGCACGCAGACAGGTCAATCTGTGGGATTGTTTGTGCGGCGTACATTAGTACGCTCCACTTTAGACAGCCTTCTTCAAGATTCCCTGTGTGCACGTATCCCGTTCGGATTCAGGGGAAGGTGCTGCAAATGCCTTCGTCGCCACAAACACTGCTTCAGCTGTCTGAAAATGAGCGCCTAACAGTAGCAAATTACCTTTCTCTGCACAATATCTGCAAGTATCTTCAGATTTACTTCACTAACATCGAAAACCTGCACAACATCCCGGTATTTCACAAAATCAGGGACAAATTCTTCCAGTTGATTGGTAAATTTCCCCAGCCATGGCACATTAAAGATCACACCTTTTTCACCCGGGAAAATGGCTATATAAAAGATGCCCGTTTCCACAAGATCCTGGAAGAAGTGAGTCCCATAGGACAGCTCTGGCATAAGATTGCCGTCCGAATAGGCAATTTCGCCCAGTACCGAGATGTTGTTTATCTCGGAAAATCCCACTGGAACTCCCAGCGAGGGTGTCGTTGAGCCCCACCTTCCAGGGCCAAGCAACATAACATGGAATTCTTCTCTGTTTTCAATCTGTCCGTTCAGTCTCCCCACGAGTCTGGCAATTTCATATTTTTCCTGAAGAATTAAACTCGTGTACTTTGCCGGGTCAACATAAACAATCCTGTCCACTGACTCCATAAACCCACCGCCGAAAAAATTACCTTCGAATTGAAAGAGGACATTGCCTTTCTCGACATTCTTTGGGAATTCAACCCTCTTTCCTTCCCCCTGTATTTGAAGAGGTCTGCACTGTACCAGATTGATCTTAAAGTCATCTTCATCGGTAAAATTCACCGTGAATTCTATATCAACTGGATAGTCATAGATCGTTTCAAGTTTCCTGAGCATTCTCCGCATAATCGCGGTAAATTGAGTTCCCGAGAGAAAATCATCAAAGGTGATTATCCATGCCGCCTGATCTTTTATCCCGAGTTCACGCATCTTTTGATCGGTCTCGTGGTCTCTTATTCCAAGCCTGTTCATTCTTATGTCAAGCCCTTCGCCCGACAGCGTGAACACCGACTTCGTTTTTAGATTGTTTTGCACGAGATCGAGAAGGTCCACGTCGCGTTGAGAAAATTTCCGCGTATCTTCCATTCCCGCATGGGGCTTCAAAAGGGGAAGGTCCAACGCTACGATTCTCGGGTAATCTCCTTCAACCCTGTTCACCGCCCTCGTTCCAAGTCCGAATACCAGACGCAGCATACCCGCCTTGGGATCTATTTCCTTATTCCACACGAAGGTATTATGGGAGATACCCACCCCGGCAAGATCGGGAAAATAATAGTGCCCATGATGTGATCCTGAAACCCGCTGAACGAGAAGAGCCATCTGTTCATCAGCCCTTTCAAGTCCCCTTTGCATGCGATAGGCCAGTGCATCCTCATTCATGGCACTGGCATATATTGTACGAACAGCTTTTTCAAGCTGGGCGTACCGCTCATCGGGAGTCCCCTGATTAACCAGAAAAATGCTCTCATATTTGCCTGCAAAGGCATTCCCAAAGGAATCTTCCAGCAGGCTGCTTGATCGTACGATAATAGGTGACTGCCCGAAATATTCAAGCATCCTGTAGAACTGTTCCCTGACTTCATCGGGAAAGTGGCCGAGCTTCATTTTATCCCGTAATATTCGCGCCGCCTTGAAGTAGCCCCCTTTCGTCTTTTGATCCATCCGCAATTTCCACCAGTTATTCTGTACCAGGTAGGTGTAGAAGACATCGGAGCCTATATAAAAGGAGTCATGATCTTCCAAAAGTGCCCTCCAGTCAAAGCTTTTGTCGCGCTCCAGAATCTTCCTGGCAAGGAGCATTCCTCCCGTTTTTCCGCCAAGAAGACCTGTGCCGATCAACCTTTCTCTTATCCTTAAGAGATCTTCTAGAGAAAAGTTATCTTTCATGAGGATAGCCATCCTGGGATCTCTGGTAATCATAATTCTGCATATCCTCTCTATCATGTCCTCTTCTTTTTCGGATTCCCAAGGCTTTTCAAGGAGGCTCTCAGCATCAATAAATAATCTGTCCCAATAATCAAGATTCCTCTCACTGCGTTCCTCTTTCTTTTTTGACATGTCGGAAAATAAATTCGCCGCGTCCACGCTGTCTATAATAGGCACGAATTCATCCCCCTCTTTTTTGTGCGGAAGAAACATGGTGGGCGAATAGCGCTTCCAGACCTTCAGAGGATGAACATAGATGTTGCCCTTATCATTATAAACATCGAGAAGGACCTGTGTCGTTTCACGAACTCGCGCAATTGTCTGGAAGGAATGGCTTCTCCTGATAATGGCAAAGTACGCGATGGTATCCAATTCAAAAAGATAGGGACAGGTGATAAGAAAGAAATTTCCCACCATCAGATCGGTAGACCATTCCGAAAGTAAATTGGAAAGACAGTCAAAGACGTAACAGGCGCCTATACCTTCTTTTGTGATGATGTCATAGACTTCTGTCGAGAATGTCTCAAAACCACTTGCCGGATTCAGGTGATAGGTGACTACCTTTTCCCCGGGTTTTACAAGGGGTGCGTGATCGGCAAACCGTACATACACGAGCTCCCTTTTGTCCTTCAGTGCCCTTTCAGCAAAGAGACCAGCGACATATCTGTAGTCTTCGAGATCATCCACCTGCCAGACCACGTTATCCCCGATTCTAAGGCCGCTTATGATATTATCAAGGGATTCGTGGCCCGTACTTACGGGCTGAGAGCTTTTGGAGGTCCTCCTGTCAAACCGTTCTTTCTCCTCCACCGCATCCTGATGTTCTTCCTCCTCCTGCTGTAGCACACGAACCGCCTGCGCGATCATCGACGCGATAATTGTAAGAAGACGAAGATCTTCCTTCAGAGAGACCGATTCATCGAAGAGCCTGTCCGCGCTCAGTGTCCCCATCACCTCTCTCTGGTTTCTTATGGGAACACAGATAAATGATATATCTTCTTTGGGAAGATTTTTACGCGCCCCTGTTCGATCCAGAAACAGGGGTTCGTCGGAAATCCTGGGCACAATCATGGGTCTCGCCGTTTCAACCACTTTACCGACAACACCTTCCCCTATCTTATATCTCCCCCTTTCTTTCTGGGCCTTGGAAAGGCCGTGGGTGGCCTCGATAAAGATCTCCCCCGTTTGTCGGTTAAGCAGGGTAATAAAGCCTCTTGACATTCCCATATATTTATCAAGGGCTCGCAGGATGGGAGCTCCAATTTCTTTGACATTTTTCTCCTCTTCCAAGATTCTACTGACATCCCACAGGAGTGATAATTCTTCGGTTCCCCTTATGGAAGCTGAATTCTGATTCATTTACGTTCGTCTCCTTCTAAACCTAAAAGCATCAATGCTGTTTATTTTATATAACAATATCAGAAAATCACCTGTTCATTTTGTAAATTTCCTGAAGCGGCCTCACAATCAGCTCTTTTACTCTGAGGGCGCTGACAGCGTTAACCATCGCTTTAGCGCCGGAAATTGTCGTTACAACCGGTATGTTACGTGAAACTGCGGCACTTCGAATCCTTATCTCATCGCGCCCCGGTTTCGGACCGCTCGGTGTATTGATAAGGAGCTGAACGTCTCTGTTCTTGATGTAATCCAGCACATTCGGTCTTCCTTCATCAAGACGCGGCAGTTGCGTTACTGCCACACCATTTTCCAAGAGTTTTTTTGCCGTACCCGGAGTTGATAATATCTCGAATCCCAGACCGGCAAACTGTTTTCCAAGATCTATGGCTGCATGTTTGTCATAATCCTTCACACTTATAAAAACCTTTCCGGCGTCCGGGACCATCTGCCCCGCCGCAATCTGACTCTTTGCGAAAGCTATCCCCAGATCGGGATCTATTCCCATCACCTCTCCCGTGGATTTCATCTCCGGACCCAAAAGGATATCGGCGCCATAAAACCTGTTGAATGGGAGCACGGATTCCTTGACCGAGAAATACCGGATTTCGGGGTCCTCTGTGATTCCCTGTTCTCTCAGAGTCTGACCGACCATTACTTTTGTCGCGATTTTTGCCAGTGGTAACCCGGTAGCCTTGGAAATAAAGGGAACGGTCCTTGAAGCCCTCGGATTTACCTCCAGGATGTAGAGATTGTCTCCCTTGACGGCAAACTGGATATTGAGCAGTCCCCTGACTCCAAGTTCCAGCGCCATGCTTTTTGTCTTCTCTCTTATTTCAGAGAGCATCTTCTCGCTCAGCGAATAGGCGGGGAGTACCATGGCGCTGTCTCCCGAATGGATGCCAGCATGCTCTATATGCTCCATAATCCCGCCGATCACCACATCCATGCCGTCCGAAACGGCGTCAACATCAACCTCTATGGCGTCTTCGAGAAATTTGTCTATAAGTATGGGGTGATCTGGTGACGCATCAAACGCCTCCTCAACGAATCCCCTGAGATCGGCTCTGGACCAGACTACTGCCATGGCCCGTCCACCAAGGACGTAGGATGGCCTGATAAGAACAGGATAGCCGATCCTTTCGGCTATCTCTTCCGCTTCTTCAAAGGAGAGCGCCGTGTCATTTTCGGGTTGTTTTACACCGAGCATATCGGCCATCTCCTTGAAGAGTTGCCGGTCCTCGGCGCGGTCAATGGCCTCGGGGGGCGTTCCTAAAATTTTTACACCGTTTCGCGCAAGCGGCAATGCCAGATTGAGCGGCGTCTGACCACCCAACTGGACAATAACCCCTTCGGGCTTTTCAGTATTTACAATATTCAAGACATCTTCCAGTGTTAAAGGTTCAAAATAGAGCCTGTCGGATATGTCATAGTCCGTTGATACTGTCTCCGGATTGGAATTTACCATTATCGTTTCATATCCAAGCTCTCGAAGTGACATTGATGCGTGAACGCAACAGTAATCAAATTCTATACCCTGGCCTATTCTGTTAGGTCCGCCGCCGATAATCATAACTTTCTTCGTGTCTCCCCCGCGGCTTTCATCCTCTTCCTCGTAGGTAGAGTAAAAATATGGCGTATATGCCTCAAATTCCGCGGCACATGTGTCAACAAGCTTATAAACAGGTGTAATTCCGTTTTTCTCCCGAATGGCACGTACCTCAAACTCGGTCATCCCGATAATATCGCCTATCTGCCTGTCGGAAAACCCAAACCTTTTAGCGCTTCGCAGCAGCTTTGCAGGAATATTCTTATCTTCCCTGCAGGTCTCAATCACTCTTTCCGTATCCATGATCTCCTGTATGTTGCTTAGGAACCAGGGATCAATCCGGGTGAGTCTGGCAATATGGTCAATGGACATGCCCATTCGAATTGCCTGCTTTATATAGAACAGTCTTTCCGGTGTCGGACGGACAAGCATTGCGTCAACGTATTCCGGTTCCAGTTTTTCATTGAATTTATAATCAAATCCATGGAGACCTGTCTCCAGCCCCCTGAGGCCCTTCTGCAGAGCCTCCTTGAATGTACGACCAATCGCCATCGTCTCCCCCACCGATTTCATGGATATGGTAAGTGTATCGTCCACGCCGGGGAATTTTTCGAAGGCGAAACGTGGTATCTTAACTACACAGTAGTCTATGGCGGGCTCAAAGGATGCGGGGGTCTGTTTCGTAATATCATTCGGGATCTCATCGAGGCTGTATCCAACGGCAAGCTTCGCGGCAATCTTTGCGATAGGGAAACCTGTTGCCTTCGATGCCAGGGCCGAGGACCGGGAAACACGCGGATTCATCTCTATAACAACGACACGGCCCGTTTCCGGATCCACGGCAAACTGTATATTCGATCCTCCGGTGGCAACACCGATCTTTCGAATGACTGCGATCGACGCATTCCTCAGATACTGGTATTCTCTGTCGGTCAATGTCTGTGCCGGCGCGACGGTAATAGAATCACCTGTATGAACCCCCATGGCATCGAAATTTTCGATGGAACAGATGATAACGACATTGTCCTGCTGATCACGCATGACCTCCAGTTCATATTCCTTCCATCCAAGGACGGATTCCTCTATCAGTATCTCTCCTATCATGCTCTGCTCTATGCCGTTGGAGGCTAATCCTTCAAACTCCTCATCATTATAGACCAGAGAACCGCCTGTACCGCCGAGCGTGAAGCTGGGCCTTATGACAAGCGGGAACCCCAGATCCCCGGCGATTTTCCACGCATCTTCCATAGAATGGGCAACTTCGCTTTTTGGAACATTGAGTCCGATTTCCTCCATCGCCGTCCTGAATTTGTCCCTGTTTTCAGCCATCTTTATCGCCGCAAGATCGGCGCCGATCATCTCAACATCATATTTCTCGAATATTCCTTTTTCGGCCACCTCAACGGCTACATTCAGAGCTGTCTGACCGCCTATCGTGGCGAGTACGGCCTGTGGCCGCTCCTTCTCCAATATCTTCTCGATGGTATCCACCGTTATCGGCTCTATATATGTCCTATCAGCCATTTCCGGGTCGGTCATTATGGTGGCCGGATTTGAGTTCAACAAAACTATCTTGTAACCCTCTTCCGCCAGGGCCTTGCAGGCCTGTGTACCGGAATAATCGAACTCGCACGCCTGTCCGATAACGATAGGGCCCGAGCCGATAATCAGTATCTTCTTTAAATCAGTACGTTTAGGCATATATTATTTGTATTCCCATTCAGAGGTAACAGACATCACGACTATCCCTTACATCCCTTCTTCACGATCTCTTTATCATCTCCACAAAACGCCCGAAGAGATATCTCGCATCGTGTGGTCCCGGACCCGCCTCTGGGTGAAACTGTACCGAAAATATGGGCAGTTCTCTGTGCCGGATACCCTCCAGGGTATTATCGTTGAGATTGACATGTGTCATCTCTATCGCCTCCCTGTCCAGAGAATCCATATCTACGCAAAAACTGTGATTCTGAACGGTGATATCGATTTTACCCGTTTTCAGATCTTTTACCGGGTGATTTGAACCGTGATGACCAAACTTCAGCTTGAATGTTTTACCCCCCATAGCGAGACTCAGAATTTGCTGACCCAGGCAGATGCCGAACATCGGGATATTTCCATTGCCCATAAGCTTTCTGGTGGTTTCAATCGCATATTTCACCGCACTGGGATCACCGGGTCCGTTCGAAAGGAGAATTCCTTCTGGCTCATGCGCCATGATATCATCAATTGGAGTATTAGCGGGAAGGACCGTAATGTTACAACCCGCAGTGTAAAGCTGATTCAGGATACTTTGTTTCACACCGAAATCCATGACAATGACCCGCGGACCATCCTGCTCTTTAAAAGAATAGGGCCTGCTACAGGTCACACTCGCTACCAGGTCACGCCCTTCCAGTCCGGGTGATGCAATGGCTTTTGCAACAAGTGAACCGGTATCATGATCCACCGTCGATATAATTGCCCTCATGGCGCCTCTCGTCCTGAGATGCCGGGTCAGCGCCCTCGTATCGATACCTTGGATTCCTATGACGCCGTTTTCTTCGAGATAGGAACCAAGATCTTTTTGTGATCGCCAGTTGCTCGTTATCCTGCTCAGTTCCCCTATGACAAACCCTTCAAGCCAGAGAGCCCTTGACTCCGAATCCTCTTCATTTACCCCGTAATTGCCTATCAGGGGATAGGTCATTGCCACTATCTGTCCCTTGTAGGAGGGATCGGTCAGCACTTCCTGGTAACCGGTCATTCCTGTATTGAATATCACTTCTCCACAGCGCTCACCGGATGCACCAAATGATACACCTTCAAATATCCTTCCGTCTTCCAATGCAAGAAATGCCTTCATAGTTTCAAATTACTCTCTTCACCGATCTACCCTGTCATAACCTTTTTACCGTCAACCCATTCCCCCCCGTCAAGATCAAGCAGGCCGAGTTCCGAAAGCTGCTTCCTCGAAACGGGGGAAGGTGCCTTACTCAAAGGACAATAGGCGCTCCGGTTCTTAGGAAAGGCTATAACTTCACGAATAGATTCCGTTTTCAGTATCATGGCAATAACCCTGTCCATCCCCAGAGCAAGGCCCCCGTGAGGCGGGGTCCCGTATTCGAGGGCCTTCAGAAAGAAACCGAATTTTTCAGCCACGTCATCATCCGATATTTTCAAGGCCCCGAAAATCTTTTTCTGAAGACTTTTTTCATGGATTCTGATACTGCCACCGCCGAGTTCTTCGCCATTGACAACCAGATCATAGGCCCGGGATTTGAGTGCAAGAAGCTCTTCCCGGTTTTCCGGATTGAAATCTGTTCGGTCGGGTGCGGTAAAGGGATGGTGATTCGATGTGATCCGCCTGTCTGTCAGGGAAAAGAGCGGAAACTCTGTAATCCAGGTGGGACAATATATGCCCTCCCTGATAAGATCAAGCCTTTTTGCGAGATGCAACCGCAGCTGTCCCAGAACGGATAAGACCGCATCCCGGGAGGTGTCGGCAATCAGTATAATAACGTCACCATCCTCGGCCCCAAACCGTTCGATAATCTTCCGTCTTTCCTCCTCGCTGAAAAACTGAACTATATTGGATTCAAGCGTTCCTCCGGCTACCCTCATCCAGGTCATTCCTTTCGCACCGAAAGATGGGACAATCTTCTTTGCATATTCGTTTTGCAGTACATTTTTGCTCAGTCTTTCCGACTGTCCTTTGACATTTATTCCCTTTATCACGCCTCCACCGTCCAGAATCTTTCGAAAAATACCGTATGATGTCTCTCTGAACATATCTGTAACATCTGTAAAACGCAGTCCGAAGCGGGTATCGGGATGATCGCTTCCCATTGTATCCATCGCCTCGTGCCAGGTCATCCTCGGAAAGGGACGCTCAAGTGAAATGTCTCCAAGGGCAAACATACGCTCGGTAAGTCTCTCAACCAGCTCATATATAAATTCCTCATCTATAAAGGATGCCTCAATGTCGAGCTGCGTGAATTCGGGTTGCCTGTTCGGCCGGAGATCTTCGTCACGAAAACAACGTGCTATCTGAAAATATCGTTCAAGTCCACTCACCATGAGGAGTTGCTTGAAAAGCTGCGGCGACTGGGGAAGCGCGTAGAACCTTCCCGGATGTACGCGGCTGGGCACCAGATAATCCCTTGCTCCCTCAGGAGTGCTTTTCGTCAGTATCGGCGTTTCCACCTCGATAAAGGTCTCTTCATCCAGACAGGCGCGAACACATTTGATGATACGGTGCCTCATAATTATATTGCTCTGCATACTGGGACGTCTGAGATCCAGGTAGCGGTACCGGAGTCTCACATCTTCTGCCACAGAACCTGTTCCGTTTACGTCAGCCCCGGCAACCATCGCCTTCTCCGATATGGGAAAAGGGAGCGACCTTGATTTGTTCAGGATCTCCAGTTCGGAAGCTGCTATCTCGATTTTGCCCGTCTCAATATTGGGATTTCCCGTATCCTTTTCTCTCTCAATGACAGTGCCTCTGACAAGAATACAATATTCGTTCTTCAATGCCGATGCCCTTTTGCATATATCGGCAGATGTATTTTCCGGGTTAAATACAACCTGTATGATACCGCTCCTGTCACGCAGGTGAATGAAAAGAACTTCTCCGTGATCACGAAGTGCGTCTACCCATCCGGCAAGTTCCACTTCCCGACCCACATCGGGAAGGCGGTACTCCCCGCAATTTGTACGTTTAGTAAATTTCATCATATCCCTTATTTTATTTCTTGCTGCAATCCGCCGCAAATATCTCCTTGCTGAAGTTTTCGGGAATCTTCGTCGGATAATTCCCGGTAAAACATGCCGTGCATTGAAGGTCTCCCATAGGAACCACACTCAGCATCCCCTCAACCGATAAATATGCCAGCGAATCTGCTCCTATGTACCGGCATGTTTCTTCCACACAGTGAGACGACGCAATCAGTTCACCCTTGCTCGATATGTCGATCCCGTAAAAACAGGGAAAGGTGATAGGGGGAGAGCTTACCCGTACATGAACCTCGGAGGCACCGGCGCTCCGTATGAGGTGGACTAACTGTTTCAATGTGGTTCCGCGAACAATGGAATCCTCCACGACGATTACGCGTTTTCCCTTAAGTACACCCGTAACGGGGTTAAATTTTACACGAACATCCAGATCTCTTTCCTTTTGATGGGGTGCTATAAAGGTCCTACCCACGTAGTGATTTCGTATCAATCCGATTTCAAAACGCACTCCCGATGCCTGTGAGTAACCGAGGGCTGCGGTATTCGCGGAATCGGGAATCGCAATTACGATATCGGCCTCGCAGGGAGCCTCCTCGGCAAGTTTTTTCCCCAGAAGCCTCCTCACCTTGTCCACCTTCTCTCCGAAGATAATGCTGTCCGGTCTCGAAAAGTATATGTACTCAAAGACGCAGAAGGATTTCGGATCTTTCGGGGGCAAAACCCTTGAAGAGACACCCCCTTCGTCTATTACTACGATCTCTCCCGGCTCTATACTGCGGATATACTCCGCGCCTATGATGTCACAGGCACAGGACTCGGAAGCGACAACAAAGGCATCCCCCGCCTTTCCTATACATAGCGGCCTGAACCCGTGAGGATCTCGGGCCGCGATCAGCTTGGAGGGTGTAAGAAAGACAAAACAGTATGCGCCCACAAGATGGGTCAGCGAATCTTCTATCTTTTCCTCTATCGATGCCCTCTTTGACCTTGCCATCAGGTGAAGAACTATTTCGCTGTCCGATGTGGTTTGGAATATGGCCCCCTTCTCCTCCAACATATCGCGGAGTTCGGAAGAATTTACCAGGTTCCCATTATGAGCGGCGGCAATCTGACTGCCCCGTGACCGGATAAGTATCGGCTGCGCATTCATGAGGTCCGACGATCCCGTCGTTGAATATCTGTTGTGACCTATTGCGGATGTTCCCGCCAGCCCTGGCATTATGTCCGGATTCTGGAAAACGGACCACACCAGACCCATCCCCTTGTGAAGGGATATTTTCCCTCCATCAGCTGCCGCTATTCCCGCGCTTTCCTGTCCCCTGTGCTGCAGGGAATACAGACCGAGGTAAGTCTTCTCTGCGGCCTTCCCATCACCGAAGATACCGAAGACACCACAGAATTCCCGCGGACAATCATCCGATTCTTTTATAATCATTTTTCCACAAGGCACCTGATTACCCCTCTCATTTCCCTTTTATATTAACACCTTTCAAACATCGACCGTTTTTTCAACTGTCCATCCGGTTCCGAATCCTGTTCCGAGCATACATACGACATCGGTTTGATTCAAGAGGGAAGTGGAAAAGGCCATCGATCCATATCTTCCCCAGTCCAGGGCAATTTTATTGTTGCTGTCGTCTGGCAGGATGAAGGCGTTTCCATGAGAGCATGCCTTCGGGCGCACTAATACACAAACTAATCCTCATTAGCAAACAACCAACCCGATAGTAACGCAAACATCGTGCCCTCTATACTGCATAAGCATTGCGGCATCAGCTAAATAAATGATGAATATTAAGCTGATGCAATAATAATTATTCCTGAAAAGTATCCGGGTATGATCAGGAAAAACCGTAAAAGAACCTACATTATTGCAGGACTAAGCTGCCGGAGCTACCGATATGTGGGAAAATATTTGTGTTGTCTGAAAAATCGCCTGTCCTACAGATGTCCCTTAAACATTTGAATTTGTTTTTCCTCACAGATAGGGTACTATTGCACCCATGAAAAAACAGTACGATCCGAGAATGCACACAGCGGAACATATCCTCAATCAGACAATTGTGAGGATGTTCAGGATTGGCCGCTGTTTCAGCGCCCATATAGAGAAGAAAAAATCTAAATGTGATTATCGCTTCGACCGCGCGCTTACCGGGGAAGAAACGCTGAATATTGAAAAGAACGTAAACAGCGTGATAAAAGAGGACATGCCGGTGACCGAAGAGTATCTGCCGAAGACGAAAGCGGAAAAACTTTTTTCACTCGAGCGACTGCTGGAAGAGGCAGGTGAAAAAATCAGGATCATCAGAGTAGGTGGCTACGATGCATGCCCCTGCATCGGTTCTCATGTGAAATCAACGAAGGAAATTGGAGATTTTCGAATCACTTCCACAAACTTCAACAACGGCACACTGCGAATCAGATTCAACCTGTCAATATCAGGCAAATAAACCGGGGGAATCATACCAGTGATTCCCCCGGTTTAAAAAATAGTAATTATCGCAAAGTAAATTTTACACAATCCCCTGGGCCATCATTGCCTCCGCGACCTTGGTAAAACCGGCTATGTTAGCGCCATTGACGTAATTACCGGGTGTGCCATATTCCTTCGCGGCTTCAACAGAGGCGGTATGGATGCTCTTCATGATCCTCTTCAGATAATCATCCACCTCTTTACTGGTCCAGCTCAGACGCATACTGTTCTGGGTCATCTCAAGACCGGAAACTGAAACACCGCCGGCATTCGCCGCTTTCCCTGGCGCGTACAGGATGCCGGCATCAATAAAGATCTCCACTCCTTCCGGTACTGTCGGCATGTTCGCGCCTTCACTCACAAGCTTTACACCATTACTCACCAGATTCTTCGCGTCTTTCGCGTTGATTTCATTCTGTGTCGCGCAGGGAAACGCGCAATTCACTTTGTGGTTCCAGAGAGGATTGTAACCAAGAGTGGGATCGACAGGGGTATAAACAGCCTCGGGATACTTGTCGGCATATTCCTTGATACGACCACGTTTGATATTTTTGAGCTCCATGACGAAATCCAGCTTGCCGCGATCGATGCCCTCTTCATCGTATATATACCCCGCAGAATCCGACAGGGTCACTACCTTGCCGCCCAGCTCAAGGATCTTCTCAACCGCATACTGGGCAACATTTCCGGAACCGGATACCAGGCAGGTTTTCCCTTTAATGTTTTCATTTCTTGTGGCAAGCATCTCGGAGGCAAAGTAGACACAGCCGTATCCTGTTGCCTCGGGACGTATCAGGCTGCCGCCCCAGGTAAGTCCCTTCCCTGTCAAAACACCGGTAAATTCATTGCGCAGTTTCTTGTACATACCAAACAGGAATCCAATTTCTCTGGCGCCAAC
>Ga0268277_1001039_pt1 | contig 20309 bp, 24 predicted proteins | sample saktaG_5_FD_190132 | JGI IMG/M metagenome (GOLD analysis project Ga0268277, IMG submission 190132) | Saline water microbial communities from Sakinaw Lake, British Columbia, Canada - sak_2010_1_5_50m | ecosystem: Environmental > Aquatic > Non-marine Saline and Alkaline > Saline ...
AGAAATAAAAGTTTATAGTATGTCAATAGGCCAGGTAGCCAAAACAGAGTTATTAGAATTAAGGCCATGGACAGATGGGGCGGTTTCTATTAATTTACCTGTTGGATGGGATATTTATACTGGAGGGCAATGTGCTACAAAATCAATCTTAGCAAGGGATCCTTTTGTTGAATTAAAACAGGTTTTTTATTTTTCAGAAGCTGGACCAGTTTATGCCAGTCAAGAACGAAAACAAGAAGACCAAATTAATTATCTGACTTTAGGCGGGTATAAACTTCCTTATCTAGACAGTCCGCTAGTAAGCCCTCTAACTGCTGAAAACTTTTTAAATAATTTTGAAGCACTAGCCAATATGCCGTTTTTCCAGGAAGCATTTCCCCAAGTGCCAATTATGAGCGATATTCAAATAATAAACGAAGAAGAAATTGCTAATAAACCAGATTATGCGACTGATGGAAAATTAATCAGGGCGGAATTTAAACAAAATAATAAATTGGGAGAAGGGTATTTTTATATAATAACCGTAAAAGACATTATTGGCTTGGGGTATGGCGTGATGTTTGTCGGAATTACCGCTCCAAAAGGTTTACTTGATCTAATAACGCCATCTTTAAAGGAAAGCTTAGAATCTTATACAATAAATCAAGCATATGTAACTGCCTGTATAAATGAAAACAATAAAGCGGTTGCTGGCATATTAAAAACAGGTAGAATATTAAATGAAAGTTCTAATACTATAATGGATGTATGGGAGAATAAGCTTGAGTCAGAGCAAAGAATGTCTGAAAAACAAAATGATGCTATTTTAGGATATAGCAGATTATATAATCCGGATACAGATGAAGTTTATGAGATTACCCCTGAGTTCTATGATCATTATCAAGTTCATGGCGATGAATTGGAAATGAATTATTTAGAAAAATTACCCGATGATAAATGGAGCTATGCTCCTTTAAACGGGGCAGAGCATATTAGATAAGGAATCGAATTAAATCATATTAATAAAATATCTATATGGCAAAAAGAATTACAGGAGTCGGGAAGCATAAAAGAACACATTCTCATAAAACCAAGAAGTAATTGGAAATAAAGCGACTTACGCTTGAGGCCAAGGCAAGCAAAAGAAAGCATAAATAAAATTTATAAGAAATATCAGTCAATAAAAAATTGCCAAGAAGGCGATTTTTTGTTATAGTAGAATAATATGAATTGTCCATTTTGTAATATAGATAAAGAGGGAACAAAAATAATTAAAGAGGGTAAATATAATTATGTTTGTTTTAGTAATCCAAGATTAATGGATGGGCATTTATTGGTTATTCCCAAAAGACATATTGAAAGATTATCAGAATTAAGCAAAGATGAAAAAGAAGAATTATTTGATCTTGTCATTGAGTATCAAGAGAAAATATTAGAGAATATAGCTAAAGGATGTGATATTAGACAAAACTACAGACCATTTCAGAAACAAGACGATCTAAAATTAGACCATTTGCATATTCATTTACATCCAAGAGAATTTAAAGACGAATTATATCAAAAATCTCAAATATTTGAAAAAGATATTTTTAGAAAATTAACCCAAGAAGAAATAAATAAGATAAGTAAATTATTAGAATAAAAATAATAAATAAATCTATGGCAATAATTAAAAAGAAAATTTGGCCTGAATATTTTGAGCTTGTTAAATCGGGCAAGAAAAAGTTTGAATTAAGATTAGCTGATTTTGACATAGAAGAAGGAGACAAGTTAGTGTTAGAAGAATGGGATCCGGAAATTAAACAATATACTGGAAGAAAGATTGAGAAAAAAGCAAGCTATATCTTAAAATTCAACCTTAATAAATTTGGACAAGAGAAAGTAATTCAAGAAAAAGGGTTATTTATTATACAGTTTGAGTAATTAAACATGTTCTAACAAAGTTCGTCCCTCGGAGCTAATTTCCGCCTATTCTTTCAGGCAGTTTTTTGATAGAATAAGGTAATGGAAAAAGAAATTTTATTAAAAAAATTCAATTCAAATTTATTAACCGAAGCAACACAAAATTTACTTAAAAGTAATGGTATTGTAAGTATTATTAAGGTTGAAGGTGGAATAGAATTTAGAGGTGCTCTGGGAGATAGTTATGGCGCCGATTTATATGTTTTAGAAAAAGATTATAAAAGAGCGAAGCAAATTATTGAAAACAGATAAGTTTATAAAATTATTAAACAGATTCTAATATCGTCCAGCTAAACAAGCTAAATCAGGCATATAGATCTCTCCAGCTTCCATAATCTTGGTTCTAACGTTGTTCACGATACGGAGCCAAATTGTATGTTGCGAGTTTATTGCCTCGGCGCTTCGCGCCTCGGCAGGCAGGGAAAAAAGAGTTATGGAGCACAATATGTTTATGGTCCGCTGGCAAGATTATAATCTGGTCAAAAATTAGATAAAATTATATACTATACCTATGATGACCAAAAAGAAACTTCTTATTTACATAGCATTTGGAGTGATTGTGTTGGCAGGCGCTGGTACGCTGTTTTGGAGATTAGATGCCGGGGATAAAAATGATATTGCAAAACAAATGTCTGAATGTGGACTTTCATCGGTAACCGGCGAAGCGCTCTTAATACACCAAGGCACCGTAGGAAGAGTTTCCGGAATTAGCATTGGTTTAAAATCCGTAAAAGACGGTAAGGCGAATATCCAGTTTTGGAGTGCCAATACCAATGTTTCGGGGTCTACTTTGACTTTGGGGACATGTGAAAGCGCAGATTTTGAAGAGCATACCGTATATGTTCTGGCCATCAAAGACAAACTGGAAAATCCTTTTGGCGGGCCTGGTAGCAATAGCGATTCAATTAGAGTATTTATTAAAAAACATTAAATTTTAAATAATAAATCTATAAAGATATGGCTATCAAACAATCAACTCTAGAAAAAAAATGGTACTACCGTACCGCAAAGGTATTATTTTTATTGTTTCCGTTCGTAGCCGCGGCTCTTGTTATTATTCACAATATACAGCAAAAAAATATCAATTCTATTATTTATATTGTAATGGGTATGGTGGTATATTTGTTGATTCTAAAAATTATCTGGAGAACTTTTCTATATGTTGTATTTGGCGGTTTGGAGAATGATGTTAAACGGAAAGGCGTAGGGGAGGCGCAACAACCGACCAGCCAAGTCGTCCAGCCGTCGGCTGCTTCTGGTTCGGGCGCTCTTTCAGGAGAAGACAAAAAACAAGTCGGATTTTATATAGGTCTTTTGATTATAATTGGGATAATCTATTATATGTACTTCATTTGGAAGCCAAACAGTCTGCCTCACCAAATTGATAACGGGAACAATAGCGGTAGTCAATGCATATCAACCGGTTGCGGTTCTTTGTGGCGTTGCGATGGAACTTATTATGACTCGGATGGAGTTCAGCGTAGTCTTCACGCGTGCTTGCAGCGCAAAGCCGGAGAGATTTATTCAAGCTGGTCTGGCACTTGTAGACAGTGCCCTTGATTTTGGTTTGTCTGGGCTCTGGGCAGATTGAGAAATGTTGGAAAATTCTGGCGGCGCATTTCGCGAAGCGAAATACGAAATTCGGCGGCAACGGGAAAGCGAGGGCGGGCAAAAATTCCTTTCCCCCAGCTCCCTTCCTTTTTGCCCGCCCGAGTGTAATAGTTTTTCAAAATTCAGCGTTCGGATTTTCGCTAAAAAAAGTTCGGATTTCGTTCAGAGTTCGGAGCCAAATTGTATATTGTGGGTTGTTTTCCTTGCCCCTGCGGGGCTCGACAAGTCCGCGAATGTATTAAGAAATGTGTTAGAATAAAAATATGAATTACAAACGTCTTATAATCTCTCTGGCTTTGCCTCAATTAGCAGGTATAGTTGGCTCTCTTTTTACCACTTCTGCAATACCGACTTGGTATGCCACGCTTCAAAGGCCGAGCTTTAGCCCTCCTAATTGGTTATTTGGTCCGGTTTGGATTACTCTTTATGTCTTAATGGGCATTAGCGCTTATCTTATCTGGCAGAAAGTTGAACAAAACAAAACAGCCAAAGGTGCGCTCTGGCTGTTTTGGATTCATCTTGTTTTTAACGCTTCTTGGTCAATAATATTCTTCGGCTTGCAAAATCCTGGCTTGGCTTTTATAAACATCATTATTATCTGGCTATTGATTATCGCTTTAATGATTAAATTCTGGAAAATTAATTGCTGGGCGAGTTATCTCTTAATTCCATATTTACTTTGGGTGAGTTTTGCCAGCATGCTAAATTACTTTATCTGGTATTTAAATTAAATAATATGGGTCACAAAAACCATCAACAACACGACGGACATTCAATGCCCAATCAAAAACAAAAGTCAAAGGATCATGAAAGCCATCAAAATCACCATGCTCATATGGTAGTTGATTTTAAAAAAAGATTCTTTGTCTGTTTGATTTTAACCTTGCCTGTTTTGGCTTTGTCGCCAATGGTTAAGAAGTTTATTGGGTGGGAGTTTAGCTTTACAGGTGATCTATACGTCCTTTTTATATTATCATCCATTATATTCTTCTATGGTGGCTGGCCATTTTTAAAAGGTTTTTGGAATGAAGCTAAGAAAAAGTCGCCGGGAATGATGACTTTGATTTCTGTGGCCATTACTACCGCTTATGTGTATAGCTCGGCAGTAGTATTTGGTTTGGAAGGAAAGCTATTTTTCTGGGAACTGGTTACCTTAATAGATGTAATGCTTTTGGGTCATTGGATTGAAATGCGATCAATTATGGGCGCCAGTAGAGCATTGGAAGAATTAGCCAAGCTTATGCCGTCCATTGCCCATAAAGTTAAAGATGATGGCAGTTTTGAAGATGTGGCCATTGAGGAATTAAAAGCTGGCGATAAAGTTTTAGTTAAGCCGGGAGAGAAGGTGCCGGTTGACGGAGAAGTAATCAAAGGAGAAACATCGGTTAATGAGGCCATGCTCACTGGCGAATCAAAGCCAGTTTTTAAAAAGACAGGCGACAAAGTAATCGGAGCTTCGGTTAATGGCGAGGGTTCAATCACCGTAGAGGTAGAAAAAATAGGCAAAGATTCTTATCTTTCCCAAGTGATTGATTTAGTCCGCCAAGCTCAAGAAAGTAAATCAAAAACGCAGGACTTGGCTAATAAAGCCGCCTTATGGTTAACAATCAGCGCTTTGTCTGTTGGCGTTTTGACTTTATTTATTTGGCTGTTGTTTACTGAAAAAGACATAGCTTTTGCCATTGAAAGAACTGTGACGGTCATGGTTATTGCCTGTCCTCATGCCCTTGGTTTGGCTGTACCATTGGTAGTGGCAGTTTCAACTTCACTGGCCGCCAGAAATGGATTTTTAATCAGAAACAGATCAGCTTTTGAAAGTATGAGAAAAGTAAATGCAGTAATCTTTGATAAAACAGGAACTTTAACTAAAGGAGAATTTGGGGTAACTGACATTATTAGCTTTTCAAAAAGTATTGATAAAGACGAAGTCCTATCTCTGGCCGCTTCAGTTGACTCTCATTCTAATCATCCAATTGCTCAAGGCATTGTTAAATCATCAAAGAATGTTTATCAAGTATCTGATTTTAAATCTATTCCCGGCAAAGGCGCTTTAGCCAAAGTTAATGGCAAAGAGATAACAGTTGCCAGCCCCGGATATTTAAAAGAAAAGAATATCCAAGCAGAAGATAATGGCATTGAAGAGATAAAAAAACAGGGGAAAACAGTCATTTATGTTTTGGAAAACAACAAGCCGATAGGCGCTGTTGCTTTGGCTGACATTGTTAGGCCTGAATCAAAACAGGCCATTGCCAAATTAAAAGAGATGAATATTAAAAGCATAATGCTTACAGGGGATAATAGACAGGTGGCAGAACAAGTGGCCAAAGAAATTGGAATAGATGAGTTTATGGCAGAGGTTTTGCCTCAAGATAAATCAGCTAAAATTAAAGAAATTCAAGCTCGTAATTTAATCGTGGCCATGACTGGTGATGGTGTTAACGATGCCCCTGCCCTGGCTCAGGCAGATATTGGGATTGCGATAGGGGCTGGGACAGATGTGGCTATTGAGACCGCTGATGTAATTTTAGTTAAAAGCAATCCTTTGGATATTGTTGGTGTAATATCTTTGGCTCGTTCCACTTATGGCAAAATGATTCAAAATTTAATCTGGGCAACTGGATATAATATCATAGCCATTCCTGTGGCCGCTGGAGTATTGTATAGCCGGGGGATACTCTTAAGCCCAGCTCTCGGTGCTTTGTTTATGTCGCTTTCAACCGTGATTGTAGCGATCAATGCCAAGTTTTTAAAGGTCGATAAATAATAATTAGATTATTAAAAATATGGAAAACAAAACAAGCTATTTACAACAAGCCAATCACTTAGGGTTATTCTTTATCACCTTATTTATTATTTGCTTTATTTGGTTTTATTTAATGTCAACCGAGAAAGAATTGCATGAGCAATTATTTAGATTAACATTTTTAGGATTTTCTGGAATGAACTTTTGGGGATTTATTTTGGGCGCTATCCAGTCTTATATTTGGGGATATATTTTTGTCGGACTTTGGCAGGCGGTTTCCAGAATTAGCACTAAACGATAAGTTTATTAAAGATTTTTAATTTTGGCTTGTAACTTCAGGCCATTCGCGGACAGTGTAGAATTTCCAGTAGCCCTGATATTCTTTAATAGCGGTTCTAAACTCTCGTATCGCGGAGAGGCAAGTTGTATGTTCAGCGTTTGTAGCAAACTAAGTAAAGAATAGGCCAATATTAGCCTATTTTTTATATTGTCTTTTCTGTGTTATAATTATCTTGTTTTTAATAATTTTAGAATGAAACTATGAAAAAAATATTTTGGATAATTCTTATAATCATTATTATCGCTTTTAGCGGATTTATTTTATTCTCACGAACTTTCTTTAATAATGAACCTTCTCCAGGCACTGAGAATAAGAATGCAGAAAATGAGCTTATTGGATGGCAGGACTATGTAAATAGTGAATATGGTTTTTCCATAAAACATCCTGGCGAATGGGAAAGTCAGGAAGCCCTAAAGCCCCAGGAGATACGAGCTTTGCATGAAATACTTTTCTATGAAAGTGAATATGAAGTACATCGTGCAAGTTTGACAATACGAATTTTTGATAATAGTGAAAATAAATCAATTAATGGTTGGTGGACTGCGTGGCTTTCTGACGAAGATATTAAAAAAGGAGCATGTATTGTTGAATACGGAGAAGGGAATGCCCTTTGCTTATTTTTAAGAGACTTAGTTGAAGGCGATGAACAAATAACATTTTTAGGTTTATCAGCGCATAAAGTGAGATTATTCAGATTTAATAGCGAAGAAGAGTGTATATATGTTGCCAAGGGGAAATATATATATGGTATTTGCAATGACAATGAAAATCCAAATGATCCGGATTTTGATGAAAATAAAGATATTTATTTGAACATGCGTGATTCCTTTGCTTTTGAGCAAGTTGCTCTGCAAGAGGCATATTCTGAATTACTGGTTGGCAGTTGGCAGAGTATGGATGATACAAAAAGTGTAAAATTTTTTAAAGAAGATACTGTGGTAGAGGAGTTGTATGATGGAAAAGTGATGAGTACAGGTTCATGGAAAATTGTCTCTCATATAGGAAGAAGTGACGGACAGGAAATTGAAGGGAATTTTTTACAAACTAATATCGATGGCGAGGAATATCTTTATACAATAGTTAATCTAGACGATAAAAAATTAACCCTTACATATCTTGCTAGAGGCAACACATTGGAATTTGTTCGCATAGTTGACAGATGATTTTAATAATAGTTCTAACGTTGTTCACGATACGGAGCAAAAATTGACAATACTGTATTTTATGCTATTATCTTATTGTCAGGCAAGAAAAATGAGGATAGGTGAGATTAAAAGAATAATAACTAAAATATAAATATATGGGAGATTTTAGAAGTGGAGGCGAAAAACGTTTTGGTGGACGAGGCGGATCCAGTAGGAACAGAGATCATGGTCCGGTCACTATGTATCCAGCGGTTTGTGATAAATGTGGAAAACCCTGTGAGGTACCTTTTAAACCGACTAGTGGCAAACCAGTCTATTGTAGCGCTTGTTTTGAAGGTAAAAAAGAAACTGGAGATAATAGAGGAGGGAGCAGATTCTCTCAAAAAAGTTATGGTAGCTATAAATCTCCTATTAAGTCAGATTTTAGAAGTGACACTAGTAAAGAGAACAACGATGAGATTAAGAAGCAGTTAGAAATATTAAATGGGAAAATGGACTTACTTATTAAAGCAGTAGAAGCTATGGCCAGCACCAAGTCTTTAGTTGCCAAAATAAAAATTAAGAAAGCAGTTCCAGTTGTTAAAGCTAAAAAATCAGTTAAAAAGGTTTCTAAATAAAAATAAAAAAAGTAAAGTTAATATGTGTTTTGTGTGATTTTTACTTTATTTTTAAACGTCTAATACTAAACAAAAAACATCTCTGATATGAGATGTTTTTGTTTATCAGGAAGAATGAAAATTTATTTATTCCGGCTAGCTTTAATTCTTTCGTTTTTAGTTAAAAATTGTTTTCTTAAACGGATATTTTTTGGGGTAATCTCCAAATATTCATCTGCCCTCATAATCCCCATACCTCTTTCTAGAGTTAATCTTGTAGGGGGAGTTAAAGTGATTGCTTCATCAGACCCTGAGGCACGCATATTTGATAACTGTTTTCCTTTTGTTGGGTTTACATTTAAATCATGTCCTTTTGCTGTATTCCCGATAACCATTCCTTCATATACTTCAATGCCAGCTTTAATATATAATACTCCTCTATTTTGGAGATTAAAAAGTGAAAAGCCCAGAGCTTTTCCAGTTGCCATTGAGACCATTGAGCCCAGTTCATTTTTTTTGATATCACCAACATAAGGATTAAATCCAATGACTCGGGAGTAAATAAGTCCTTCATCCTTAGTGTCAACTACGAACTCATTTCGATATCCAAGTAATCCTCTAGTTGGAATCTCAAAAATAATTTTTACATTATCATGTTCAGGTATCATTTCAAGCATATTACCGCATCTACGGGAAAGTTTTTTAATGATAACCCCAGACATTTCTTTTGGTACGATAATAGTAACTTCTTCAAATGGTTCAAGTTTTACGCCATTTTCTTCTTTGATAATTACATGTGGTTGTGATATTTGCATTTCATATCCTTCCCGACGCATATTTTCAAGTAGAATTGCAATATGCATCTCGCCTCTACCATATATCTTATAGTGGTCAACAGCAGAGAAGTCAACTTTTAAACCAACATTAACTTCCAGTTCTTTTTTTAATCTTTCTTTAAGTTGTCTATTTGTAACATCTTTTCCGTCTCTTCCAGAAAATGGAGAACTGTTGGCAAGTAGATTTAATGAAATTGTTGGTTCGTCAATATTAATAGCTGGTAAAGCCTTTTGTTTTTCATCTACGCAAATGGTTTCTCCGATAAATATATCCGGAAGACCAGCAATCATTACAATGTCTCCAGCATTAGCTTTTTCTATTTCTTTTCTTTTTAATCCTTCAAAGGTAAATAATTTTGTGATTTTACCTTCCCGGGTTTTTTCTTCAATATCTTTGATGATTATTTTAGAGTCGTTCTTTACCTCTCCTTGGTATATTCTTCCAATAGCAAGCCGTCCTAAGAAGTTATCATAAGCAAGATTAAATGGCTGGATAAGCAAGGGTTTATTTTTTGCTTCTTCACCTGAAGCAATTGGTACTTGTTTCAAAATTGTATCTAGAAGGGGAGTTAAATCCTTAGAAACATCATCCAAATTTATTTTAGCAATACCTTCTCGGGCGATTGTATAAATCGTAGTAAAATCAAGTTGTTCATCATTGGCTCCTAAGTTAAGAAAAAGCTCATAAACCATTTCTTGTACAATATCTGGTCTGGCAGCCGGCGTATCTATTTTATTTAAGACTACAATTGGTTTCAGTCCCAAAGCAAGTGATTTTTTTAAAACAAATTTTGTCTGAGGCATGGGACCCTCTTGAGCATCAACCACTAAAAGCACAGAATCTATAGAACGCAAAACACGCTCAACTTCTGAGCCAAAGTCAGTATGCCCGGGAGTGTCTACAATATTTATTTTTGTATTCTTATAGTAGACAGAGGTATTTTTTGAATAAATTGTTATGCCTCTTTCTTGCTCGAGTGTATCACTATCCATACTTTCTCCTTCTTCTGACATTCCGGTTTGTTGCATTAATGCATTAGTAAGGGTTGTTTTACCGTGATCAACATGAGCAATGATGGCAATATTTCTTATCTCCATGAAAATTAAAACCGCTTTTCATAAAGCGGTAAGATAACTTTATATTAGGTTAACCCTATATCTTTTATAGAGCATTTTTTTAAAAAAGTCAATTTTATAAAGAATTGGCAAGGAGACTTTTAACTAAAATTGATTATTTCTATTTTATAAATGTCCTGTTTTCTAAAACTCCCGAATTTATTCGTGGAGACACAGGAAACACTTGACATTTACAATTTAGGGGTATAAAATGTAAAGTATGATACAGAAATCATATAAATATAGAATATATCCTAATCAGAAACAGCGAGAATTGCTTGAGAAACATTTTAGTTCTGTCCGTTTCGCCTATAACTGGGGGCTTGAAAAAAAGATAAAAGCATATCAAAGGAATAAGAAAAGAATTAGTTGTTTTGATTTAATCAAAGAATTAACAAAACTAAAAAAGAAAAAAGATTTTCAATGGCTTAATGAAGTGAATAGCCAATCGCTTCAAATGGCTTTAAAAAATTTAGATGTGGCTTTTACTTCTTTCTTCAGAAAACATAACAGGTTCCCGAGATTTAAAAGTAAGAAAAAAAATAGGGATAGTTTCCAAATTCCGCAACATTTAAAATTGAATAATAAATTAACTATTCCTAAAATTTCTAATATCAAAATAAAATTAAGTAAAAAGATAGAGGGCAAGATTAAAACGACAACATTAAGTAAAACGCCTACGAATAAGTATTTCATTTCAATTTTAGTTGAACAAGATAAACAATTATCAAAGAAACCAAAAATAACTGAAAAAGCCACTATTGGCATAGATTTGGGGATTAAGACATTCGCTACTATTAGCGATGGCAGAAAGATAGATAATCCTAAATTTTTTGATAAATCCTGGGAACGATTAAAAAAACAACAGAGATTGTCAAGCAGAAAAATCAAAGGAAGCAACAATAGGGCGAAACAGAGATTAAAGGTGGCATTGCTGTTTGAAAAAATAAAGAATCAAAGGTCGGATTTCTTACATAAAATTTCTCATCGATTGACTCACGAGCGCCAAGTGAAATCAATCGCGATAGAGGATTTGGATGTAAGTGGCTTGTTAAAAAATCATTATTTAGCAAGAGCAATCTCAGATGCCAGCTGGAAAGAATTCAAACGACAATTAGAATATAAGTGTGATTGGTATGGCAGAAATTTAATGGTCATCGGCAGATTTGAGGCAAGTAGCAAAACTTGTAGTTGTGGATATATCAATCAAGAATTAAAACTTTCTGATAGAAAATGGACTTGTCCAGAATGTAAAAGTACGCACGATAGAGATCTGCTAGCAAGCCAAAATATTAAAAGATTTGCTTTAATAGGGTCGGGCAGGCCCAAATTAACGCTTGTGGAGAGTAGTCGTTAGACACTCATTGAAGCAAGAATCTCCCGACTTTAGTCGTGGAGAGTGTCAAATTGTATAGTCTTAATAAGAAACCAAATTATATTAATAAAATACTTATATGGCAAAAAGAATTACAGGAGTCGGGAAGCACAAAAGAACTCATTCTCGTAAAACCAAAAAGCGATTGGAAATAAAACGACTTATGCTTAAAGCCAAGGCGAGCAAAAGAAAGCATAAATAAAATTTATAACAAATATCAGTGAGTAAAAAGTCGCCTGATTGGCGATTTTTGATATAATATTTGACATGGATTTAATACAATTTCAAAGGTTGTTTGATAAAGAACCAAAATATCGTTTGAAGCAAGCTAAAAAAGCCCTTTTTTATGATTTAATTAAAAACTGGCAGGAAGCATTGGTGTTACCTTTAAGTTTGAGAGAGGAATTAAATAAAGAATGTTTGATCGAGATATCAGCAAAAACATTTATCTCTAAAGATAGAAATACAATAAAGGCTCTCCTTACCCTAAAAGATGATTTGAAAATTGAAACAGTTTTGATGTGTCATAGAGACAAAAGAAATACCGTTTGTGTTTCTTCTCAGATTGGTTGTCCTCTAAATTGTTCTTTCTGCGCTACAGGAAAGATGGGATTTAAAAGAAACCTCAATGTTTGGGAAATTGTTGAGCAAGTTTTATTTTTCGCCAGCTATTTAAAAAGAATTAGAGAAAGGGTTACCAATATTGTCTTTATGGGGATGGGAGAGCCATTTTTAAATTATCAGAATGTGATAGAGGCAATAAGAATTTTGAACGATAAAGAAGGATTTAATTTAGGAGCCAGACATTTTTCAATCTCTACTATTGGGATTGCTGAGGGAATTGAAAAATTAGCGAAAGAGAAATTACAGATAAATTTAGCTGTTTCTCTTCATGCGCCAAATGACGAAATCCGTTCAAAATTGATACCAATTAATAAAAAATATCCTATTAAGAAAATTTTAAATTCAATAGACGATTATATCCAAAAGACTCACCGGCGGGTAATGTTTGAGTATATGATGATAAATAATTTAAATGATTCTGAAAAACATGCTAAAATATTATCTAGGTTGATGAAAAAACCTCTCTATTTTGTGAATCTAATTTCTTATAACCCGACAGGAATTTTTAAACCTTCCTCTTCTCTAAGAATCAAGAAATTTAAAGAAATTTTAGAAAAAGAAGGAGTGAGAGTCACCCAGAGATATAGTTTTGGGCAAGGGATAAAAGCTGCTTGTGGTCAACTGGCCATCTCTGATGCTGAAGATGATTTTATAAAAAATTAAAATATATTATTATGACAAAAAAATTAGAACAAAAAGATGCCAGTTATTTAACTGAATACGAAACTAAAAACCCTTGGGGCTTGACAGTATCAGTTGATTTAAAAAATTGTAATATAGACAAAGTGGTTGATGCGGAATATATAAAACAATTTGTTAAAGATTTGTGCAATCTTATTGGCATGAAAAGGTTCGGTGATACTACAGTAGTTAACTTTGGCACAAATAAAAGAGTTTCCGGATTCTCCATGACTCAATTAATAGAAACTTCTTTAATCTCCGCCCATTTTGCTAATGCATCAAAAGCAATATATCTTGACGTTTTCAGTTGTAAAGCATTTTCTCCGTATAAAGTAGCTGAATTTGCTAAAGAAAAATTTGAAGCTTCAGAATATAAAATAAATATCAATTTTCGCTATTAATTTTTATTGACCAAATAAATTATATTTTGTATTATTTTAGTGGCAATAACCATTTGACTTATATTTATCTTGTTATGAAAAATAAATCTCAAAAATCAAAATACTCTCTCTTACAAAAAAACAATTTTATGGAAAAACCAACTCGGCAAAATAAATTTGATAAGAGATATTACTTTGGAAGTGTTTATCCAAATTATGATGAATTTCTGGATTGGGAAAAAATAACTAAAGACTTAATTAAACGTTTTAAATTTAATTCTTTTCTGGATATTGGTTGTGGTTGTGGCAATCTTGTTAAAGAGATCAAAAAGCAAAAAAAGGAAAATACTGATATTTACGGCATTGATATGAGCGATTTTGCAGTTAAAAGGGCAAATGTATCTTTTGTTGTTCTGGCTGATTGTCGAAGTTTGCCATTCAAAGATAGTTGTTTTGATATGGTTCATATTTTAGGAACTTTTTCTTATCTTTCAACGCTCAAAGAAATAAAACAAGCCATTAAAGAGGCTTACCGAGTTTCTAAAAAAATAATTCTTTTTGATGATGTTTATATTGAGCCTGACAAGAAAAGCGATGATTACGACCCCTATCGCAAACAAGTTTTTTCTTTAGAAGAGTGGCTATCTTTGTGGAAGGAAATTATTGAGAAAAATGATATTATAGAAACAATTAAAGACGAAATAATTATAAAAAAATATGCCCCATAAATTTTTGTTCATTTCTAAAGACGCGCTGATTAGTGATATTGCTTGGCAGATTATTAAAGAAGGACACGAAGCCAAGTATTTTATTGAAAGTAAAGAAGAAGACGATATTGCTGACGGTTTTGTTCCCAAAACTAAGGATTGGCAAACATGTTTGGATTGGGCAGATGTGATAGTTTTTGATGATGTTTTAGGTCAAGGCAAAATAGCTGAGGAGTTGAGGAAAAAGGGTAAAAAAGTAATTGGAGGGACAGCTTACACTGATATGCTGGAAGATGACCGTTCTTTCGGGCAAAGAGAGCTTAAGAAACATGGAGTGAAAATTATACCTTTTTGGGAATTTTCAGATTTTGACGAAGCAATTATATTTGTTAAAGAACATCCAGATGAATATGTTATTAAACCGAGCGGAGAAGCTCAGAATATAAAACGGCTTCTTTTTGTGGGGCAAGAGAAAGACGGAAACGATGTCATCCGAGTACTCGAATCTTATAAAAAAGTTTGGTCTAAGGAAGTAAAAATATTTCAATTGCAAAAAATGGTAAGTGGCGTTGAAATAGCAGTGGGTGCGTTTTTCAATGGTAAAGATTTTATCTATCCAATTAACATTAATTTTGAGCACAAAAAACTTTTTCCTGGAAATTTTGGACCTGCTACCGGAGAAATGGGGACTTCCATGTTCTGGAGCCAATCAAATCTTTTATTTTCTTCAACTTTAGAAAAATTAAAAGACACCTTGGCCCGTGAAAATTATGTTGGCTACATAGACTTAAATTGTATTGTTAATGGTCATGGTATTTATCCCCTTGAATGGACTAGTCGTTTTGGTTATCCAACAATCAGTATCCAGCAAGAAGGGATGATTACGCCTATTGGAGAATTTTTTTATCATTTGGCGAATGGTAATGATATAGATTTAAAGTGTAAAAAGGGATTTCAGGTTGGCGTTCGGGTTGTTGTTCCTCCATATCCTTTCAAAGATAAAATGACTTTTGATTCTTTTTCCAAAGGCGCGATTATAGCTTTTAGGGGTAGCCAGAATGATAATGGAATTCACATTGAAGACGTGAAGTTGGTAAATGATCAGTGGGTTGTTACTGGTTCGTCAGGGGTAGCTTTAATTGTAGTTGGTATAGGATTAACAATGAGAGAAGCCCAAAAGCAGGCCTATTCCCGAATTAAAAATATTCTTATTCCTAACATGTATTACCGGGATGACATTGGAGATCGCTGGTACGAGGAATTTGATAAGTTGCACAGCTGGGGATATATAAGATAAACGTAGACAAAAAGGCATTTGATATGCTTAACATATGAAATATGATGTTGCCGTAATTGGAGGTGGTCCTGCTGGAATGATCGCAGCAGGAAGAGCAGGGGAAATGGGTTCTCAAGTTGTTTTGATTGAGAAAAACAAAAGATTAGGAACCAAACTTTTAATTGCTGGAAAAGGCAGATGTAACATTACAAATAAAATAGATGGATCAAAAGAAATAATAAATAAATTCGGGGAAAATGGAAAATTTCTTTTTTCACCATTTTCTAAATTTGGGGTAGATGAGGTAATAAATTTCTTTGAAAGAAATGGTTTAGAAACAAAGATTGAAAGAGGGGGCAGAGTATTCCCTTTAAGTAATAAATCTCAAGATGTGCTTGGTGTGCTTATCAACTATCTGGAAAAAACTGATGTTGAGATAAGAACGAATTCAAAAGTAAAGAAAATCATAAAAAAGGGAAATAGGATTGAAAAAATTGTGTTGGCAAATAATAAAGAGATTATGGCAGATAATTATATAATTTGCACGGGGGGAAAATCTTATCCTGTCACGGGCTCTACTGGTGATGGATATAGATGGGTTGAGAAGCTTGGGCATACAATTACAAATCTTTCGCCATCGCTCGTGCCTATTATTATTGAAGAGACATATGTAAGAGAGCTTGAAGGTTTAAGTCTAAAAAATGTTGAGATTAGTATATACAAGGAAGGAAAAAAGATTAATTCAAGATTTGGGGAAGCAATATTCACAGGCAATGGGATGAGTGGGCCAATAATTCTTGATATGAGCAAAGAAATTGGCAAGGAATTGCCTGGCAATCTTAGGATGCAAATTGATTTTAAACCAGCATTGGATTTTGTAAAACTTGATAAAAGAATTCAAAGAGATTTTCAAAAAAATCCTAACAAGTTATTTAGAAACAGCCTTGATGAATTATTACCTAGTAAACTTATCCCTATTATTATAAGATTATCTAAAATTGACCCTAGTAAAAAAGTTAATTCTATTACTAAGGGAGAGAGAAGAAAATTACTACATCTTTTAAAAGAATTTACTTTAGAGATAAAAGAATTAGAGGGATTTAAAAAAGCAATTATTACAACTGGTGGAATTAAGTTAAACGAAGTTGATCAGAAGACAATGAAATCAAAATTGATTAATAATCTGTATTTTGCAGGAGAGATACTTGATCTTGACGGACCAACTGGCGGATATAATCTGCAAGTTTGTTGGACTACAGGATATATTGCTGGAGAGAATGCTGGACAAATAAATTCAAAATAGCAGATAGGATAAAAATTGCCTCAGGCTTTTTATTGTGGTAAAATTTAAAAAAGGTCAAAAATATTAATAATTAATAAAAATATGATGGATATAATTTATACAATTTTAGCAATAATTATTTTCATAATTTTAAGTTCGATTAGACAAATAAATCAGTATGAAAATGGAGTTAGATTCAAATTAGGAAAGTATGATGGACTAATGAAGCCGGGATGGAGATTGGTTTGGCCAATTTTCTTCTTTTATAAAAAAGTGGATTTAAGAGTAAAGGCGGTAGACGTGCCAAATCAAGAAGCCATTACTAAAGATAATATTTCGGTTAGCGTTAATGCAGTTATTTATTATAAAGTCCGGGAAGCTGATAAGGTAGTTTTAGAAGTAGAAGATTTTTACTATGCTATTTCCCAGCTAGCCCAAACAACCATGCGAAATGCTGTCGGTCAAGTAGATTTAGATGAACTTCTTTCTGCAAGAGACAGGGTTTCAGAAAATATAAGAATCATTATTGACAAAGCTAGCGATCCTTGGGGGATTAAAGTTGATAATGTAGAATTAAAAGACATAACCTTGCCAGAAGAAATGAAAAGAGTTATTGGTAAGCAGGCCGAAGCCGAAAGAGAAAAAAGAGCCATCATTATTAAAGCCGAAGGAGAAGTAATTGCTTCTGAAAATCTGGCCAAAGCTGCTAGAACCTTATCAGGGGCTACAGGAGCGCTTCATCTCAGAACTCTTCAATCTATCAATGATATAAGTTCTGATAAATCAAATACAATTGTCTTTGCGGTTCCTCTGGAAATTTTAAGAGCGGTTGAAGGAATTGGAAAGAAATTCTTGGGAGAGAATAAGACCGAAGATAAACAAAACTAATCTACCAAACAGATCCTAGTATTATTTGTTTCTTAAGCCGCCTTTTAACCAAGGCGGTTTTTCGATATATGCTTGACAAGGGTGTTGCTATTGTATATACTTTAGATATATGAAAAGTGTAATCAATATTAAAACTGATAAAGAGATAAAACAGAACGCTCAAAAAATTGCGAAAGACATAGGGCTTTCTTTGAGTGATGTTATTAACGCCTCTTTGCGAAATTTTATTAGAACGCGAGAGGTATACTTTTCTGCTATTCCTAGGATGACTCCTGAATTTGAACGTTTGGTTGGAAAAATTGATAAAGATATTAAGGAGAAAAAGAATCTTTCTCCAAGTTTATCTTCTTCAAATAAAATTAATGATTATCTTGATAATTTATGATGTCTATTCGTTTTCACAGAAATTTTGAAAAGCAATATAAGAAATTAGGGGACAAAGAAAAAAAGAAGTTTAAACAAAATATAAATATTTTTTTTAATGATAAATTCAATCCTATTCTTAATAATCATCCTTTAAAAGGAAAGCATAAGGGCTATAGAAGTTTAAACGTGACTGGAGATATACGGGCTGTATATAAACAAGAGATAAAAGGCAGGGTTATTTTTATTGCCATTGATAAACATAGCAATTTGTATAAATAAAGATTTTTTATCGTCAAGCCGTCTTTTAACCAAGACGGTTTTTTGATATAATAAAAAAACATGAACAAGATAACTCTTGAAATTAAAAAATTGATTGAGGGAAATGCTTTAGCATTAGCAACTGTTGATCAAAATGGTGATCCTCATTGTATTGCTGTTGGTTATCCAAAAGTTGTTTCCAAAAATCAGATTGTTTTGTCAGTTATTTATATTATAGAAACAATTAAAAACATTGAGCGAAATAATAATGTCGCTTTAGTTATTTGGAGCAAGAACTGGGAAGAAGCTTGCGAGGGTTATGAGTTAAAAGGTAAGGCTAGATACTTTACTTCGGGAAAATGGAAAGAATTTGTAGATAATTTGCCAGAGAATAAAAATGAGGGTGTGAAAGGAACACTCCTAATTACAGTAGATAAAATTAAAAAGCTAGCATAAACTCCCACTAAACAAGTTTTAATATCGTTTAGTTTTCAGAGCATTTAGCTCAAGCATTTAGCTTGGGCTTTGACTAAAGTTTATATATTCTTAGTGAAGTCTTCTTCACTAGACAATGTTTTTTGTGCGCTATATCATGGACTTGTAAAATAACACTTATTAATTATGCATCAGATACAGAACAATATTCTTAGGACACTACTTTTTAAAGAAACCGCCCGATTTACAGAATTAAATATTAATAAAATTCCTAATGACCACTTCACTTTTCACTTAAAAAGATTAATAGGAGAGGGATTGGTAAGAAAAAATCAAGATGGTTCTTATGTTTTAACTATTGCTGGGAAGGAATATGCGAACCGTCTAGATACAGATTCCAAAGAAGTAGAGATAGAGAAACAAGCTAAGATAGGTATTCTTGTGGTATGTACAGATGGTCTTGGTGATAAAAAGAAATATCTGGTTCAACAAAGACTAAAACATCCTTATCATGGATTTTATGGATTTATCTCTGGAAAAATTAAATGGGGAGAGGGCATTTATCAAGCTGCTTTGCGGGAATTGGAAGAAGAGGCAGGGTTAAAAGCAAAGTTAGATTTAGTTGGTATTGAACACAAGATAGATTATTCCAAAGAAGGTAAACTCCTAGAGGACAAGTTTTTTTATATAGTTAAAGCAACCAGTCTGACAGGGCAGCTGTTGGAGTCATTTGAAGGAGGCAGAAATGCTTGGTTGACTCAAAAAGAGATTAAAAATTTGCCTGACCTGTTTGATGATGTTCTAAAAATAATAAAAGTTATTGATAAAGGTAAATTTATTTTTTTTGAAGATAAATATAATGTGAAGCGTTATTGACTTATTAGTTAAATGTGGTATCATCAATAACCTTAAATATGGTTATTTTTTATTTAAGAATTTGTTCTTAAAAAATTTAGAAAAAGGAGGTCAGAATAATGAAATGTAGCCACCCTACAGCTAATCCTGTGATAAAAACCTTAGTTTCAGAAATAAAAAGGCTAGGGATAAAAGTCGTCTTTTATGGCATTAAATATCCTGTTATAGATGTTGCTCCAAAATATTTAAAAGAGATTACTGCACTTGTGGCGTTTTTCAATCTTAAGACCAATCAGGAGATACAATGGGGGATACAACCGGGGGGACATCTCTTGATGGTTGTGCCGATATCAGACGGGAAAGTGAGGTTAGATATGCTTATAGCAAGTGCTAAGGAATTTGGAGAAAAACTAAAAGAATTGAAAGCTATTCCAGGGTTTTAGTAAGTTCGAATTTTTATTAAACAAAGAAAAGGGCATTGAGCTAACAATGCCCTTTTTTAATTAAGAATTGGCTAAAAATCAAGAATTTTAATATTGGGAGTAGAAAAGAAGTGAAGTCATCTTTTAGTCAAGGCGGTTTTTTGATAGTTGTTTAAGGGTTGGTTTAGTATTGACAGACTTTTGTTCGTATGCTAATGTCCTTTTTAGGTAGTTACCTAATAAAAATGTAGTCGAGTTTTTAGGGTGCTAGTTTTTAAGGGAAACCTTAAAATAATTAATTAATTTTACTTTGATCATGAAAGGAACAATCAAAAAACTTACAGATAAAGGTTTTGGATTTATTTCCATTGAAGGTGAAGAAAAAGATTTATTTTTTCACAGCAATGAACTTAAAGATGTAGGTTATGATGA
>Ga0268277_1001047_pt1 | contig 20217 bp, 13 predicted proteins | sample saktaG_5_FD_190132 | JGI IMG/M metagenome (GOLD analysis project Ga0268277, IMG submission 190132) | Saline water microbial communities from Sakinaw Lake, British Columbia, Canada - sak_2010_1_5_50m | ecosystem: Environmental > Aquatic > Non-marine Saline and Alkaline > Saline ...
CGTTCCCAGATGACTTCATCTTTGTTGGCGGCAAATCGGATGTTCTGAAACAGATTGGAAATGCCGTACCTGTTCTGTTGGCAAAAGTTCTAGCTCGGTCGGCGGCTAAAGCTCTTAACAGCCACAACAGACAGGACAAAGCCTCCGAAACATAGAACAATATTTGAGTGATAACCGCCTCAAGAATATCAACCTTTCTGATATCTAAGTCCTCTTTTCTTCGGGATGTTGTACAATCAGAATGACAACTTCCAGATATTGTTAACACTTACATGTTTGTTCCAGGAGACTTTGTGAAATTACTTATTGTAGAAAGCCCAGCTAAAGCCCGAAAAATTAAGACGTTCCTCGGTGAAGACTATGCCGTTGAAGCCACCATGGGACATATTCGAGAGATTCCAGAACGGGTACTAGGGGTTGATATCGAGAACGGATTTACCCCGACCTTTGTTGTGCGCGAGGACAAGCGGGAAGTTGTGGAAAAACTGAAGCGTCTGGCCGAAACGGCGGACGAAATTTTGATAGCTTCAGATCCAGATCGCGAAGGGGAGGCGATTTCTAGGCATGTGTTTGATGTTCTGCCTGTTCATTCGCAAGTAAAATGCAAGCGGGTTGTTTATCACGAGATCACTAAGAAGGCTATTTTAGCAGCCATTACCAAGCCAAGAGAGATTGACCAGAACCTTGTGGCGGCAGCTTATGCAAGGCAAGTTTTGGACAGGCTCATTGGGTACCGCGTTAGCCCCATTTTATGGGCTTCCGTGGCTCGCGGAACCTCGGCTGGGCGTGTACAGTCGGTTGCCCTAAAACTAGTGTGTGAACGCCAGCGTGAAATTGACGCCTTTACCGCCGTTGTGTTTTGGTATATTGATGTACTTCTTAAGTCGAAGGGCGGAGATTTCTGGGCCAGGGTTGTTGTGCCCACAGACAAAAACAATCGCTTTACAGACAAGACATTGTCCACAGCAGCCCTAAAAAAACTTAAGGAGTCAAAATATGTTCTTTCTGATGTTCAAAAGGCGTCCCGATCCGTATCCCCCAAACCCCCTTTTGACACCAACAGCATGCAGAGTTCAGCCTCTGCAGTGATGAAGTGGGATATCACAAAAAGTATGAAAGTGGCACAGTCTTTGTATGAAAAAGGTAAATGTTTCCTGCCAGGGACGCTAATTGCAGATGGAAGCGGCGATATCGTTGCTATAGAAAACTTAGTGTTAAAAGGAGTGGTGACACTACCTTCTGTTGGAATGGCGGATTATGCTGAAACGAAAGCCAAATGCAGCCCAGTCATATTGCAGCACAACGGCAGTGTTGTTGATATTACTCTTGATGGTGGAGTCCAATTATCCGTGACGCCAGAACATGTATTCCCAGTGTTTGATTCAGATACTGGACTAATCACAGATAAACGGGTCAAGGATATCAACGTGAAGAGTGATTTTCTGTTGAAACCTAAGGCCAAAAAACAAAAACTGCGTGAAAAAATTAACATTTTAGAACTGTTCGAAGGGGTTGACCCGATCCTTATTTCGAGAACTGGCATCCATTTTTCTAAAGGCTTTGTGAGGACGATTCCTAACATTAAGGAGGTGGTTTGCCGCACATTTGCTTGGCCAACTTACTACAAGTATCGCCGTAACGACTGGTTGCCATTGTTTGTCGTTTTTGAGTTGATTAATCGAAAATTTGTATCTAGGAAAGATATCAAAGACAACTATCTTGGCATGAGCGACCTGTCTAAAATGAAACCCATTCCGTTTGAGTTGCCTCCATCTTTGTTTTATATTTCCGGTTTGGTTGCTTCTGATGGTCATTTACCGAGGGGAGAAAAGAAGATTATGTTGGGTGTTTTGCTCCAAAAAAGTCCACGGAAAAAAAATATCGAGGAATATGTTGATGTGGTTAAAGTAATTAACAGTGTAGTTACACCGTTTGGTGCTCATTACAACAAGAAACTAAACTTCTACTGCACTTCTCTCTTCCAGTTGATTAGGGGAATTGGAGTCCCAGAAGGTAAAAAGTCAAAAATAATTGATTTCCCATCGTGTGCCTTGGTGGATGATGATTATACTACAGCCTTTTTGGCTGGTTTGTGGGATGGAGACGGATATTTTACTGAAGTTAATGGAAAAAACGGATTGGTTTCAGCTATACAGGCTGGTTATACGTCGTCTAGTTTAACAATGATCAAGAAAGTAAAAATAGTTTTAGAGCGATTTGGTATACACACATATACATGCTGCGACAAAAGGAGCGGAGTTAACACATTAAAAGTTTCTCTCAAAGATGTCCCAGATCTTTATCGCCTGTTAAGACCTTTCTCAAAGATAAAAACCTCTGTCTATGAAAAGATCGGTTTTAATCGGTTAACTCCATATCTAGGAAGAAATCCAAGCAATATGCCAATAGCCGCATTGATTCTTTCGGAAATAGAAAGAAGTGGTGTGAGCAAGAATAAACTAACACTTGCTTCTGGGATGGATGTGTGGAGGTATATTAGAAAAAATTCTGGTCACACACGCAAGGGGTGGGTGCCAAATTCTGTTGCACTTAAGTATGCCAAAATATTAAAATCAGATGCTATACGAAAATTGCTTAATTTCGAATTTTGCCGTATTGCAAGGAAAACGGAAAGGTGTTATTGTGGCCCAGTCTATTGTTATCAATCTGATAATAGTTATTTTTTGGTTGAAGATGGCATATGGACTCATAACTGCACTTACATCCGCACAGACAGCTTTAATATCTCCGATGAAGCAATGGACGAAGTTAGACAACACATAACCGCCGAATTTGGTCAGCCGTATCTTTCAAAGAAGCCCAACACCTATGCTAAAAAATCCACATCCGGATCACAAGAAGCCCATGAATGCATTAGACCGACTCACATGTCCGACACTGGGGCTGACCTAGCTGGCGACGACGCCAAACTATATAAGCTTGTCCGAGACCGCTTCCTTGCCTGCCAGATGGCTCCAATGGTTATAGATACGGTGAAATTTGTCATTGATGCAGATTGCGGGGAGAAATTGGTTGCTGCCGGGCAGACCTTAGCATTTGACGGGTTTTCGAAGGTTTGGTCTCACAAGAGCCAAAAAGAAGATGACGATGGAAATGGGGATAATCTACCTCCAGCCACCAAAGGCGAGGCTCTGGAATTCCAAGAAGCCAAGCAGACAGAAAACAAAACAAAGCCTCCAGCACGATATACAGACGCTTCATTAGCCAGCAAAATGGAAGCGGATGGGGTTGGGAGGCCCGCTACTAGGGCTCCAATCATCAAGTCAATGGAGGACAAGGGGTACCTAACAAAGGACAAGACGGCTCTTGTTCCGACTCCAGTGGGGCTATCCATCGTTGACTTCCTTGCTCCGTCTTTTGGCGAATCTTTTATGGACATCAAGTTTACGGCTGGTATGGAAGAGGAAATGGCGAAGATAGCAGACGGCAAATCCACTTTCCTTGGCGTGGTTAGTGCATTCTGGTCGGCCCTAAAGACAAATATTGAGAAGTTTGGGTCGGTATCAAAAGATCCAGTTAACACAGGAGTAAAGTGTCCTGTATGCCACGATGGAGACATTGTTGAACGCCAAGGAAAGTTTGGCAAGTTTTTATCATGCAACAAATATCCAGAATGTAAGACAGTGGTTGAAAAGATGTCTGACGGCACATTCGGCCTGAAAGCTAAAAAATCATTCGATGAAACGGGAGAATCTTGTTATATTTGCAAAAAAGGAAACATAGTTTTAAGACATGGAAGCTATGGCGATTTTTATGCCTGCGATAACTATCCGTCATGTAAAGCTACGTTTATTTTTGACGGAGAGAAATTTGTTTCGAAGCAAAAGTTACAACCCAAATAATTTAGGAGATTTTCTATGAGCGTGATTCATATGACCTATACCGGGTCCTGTAAGTTTAACAATCAGGTTTTCCTGTGTTCTAACATGAACGCAAGTCTTGACCAGAAATTGTTATTTTATGACCATATTGTTGGATTACGGGATGTCATATCTACGTCAGAGAATGCGGCTGGATCAAAGAAGGGGGAATCAGGGGTTGCCACTAACAATAGGCAGAAGATGGTCTATAGGTATTCTCCAGCTATTGCTAAAGCAAGTTTTTCTGGTCCAATACCTGTTGAGAACTTTGAAAAAATATTTAATGCCGCCATCCGTGGAGATACTGTAGAAGTTGAAATGGTGTTTTGGGAGACAAATGCCCCTTCCGTTACGATTGGAAACGCAAAGATAGAAACATTCACCATTGACTTAAAAGCTGGCGAAATTGCTACTTTTTCTGTTGGATTAACTGGAGCCGAGTATAAATTCTCTGAAGGATCAAGTTCTGAAGCCTCTGCTTGCCAACGATTGCTTACTTGGGATGCCTGTGCTGTTTCGGTTTCTGAAATCTTAAGCGATATCTCTACATTTCAAATGACTATAAACAACCCTGTCGTTCCTATTTATACTACAAGATGGACCGAAGATGAAGCCAGCGGCGGGCTGATGCCGCAGAAGATTAGGATCGGAATCCAAGAGGTTAGCGGATCTTTAGGCATATATAGTGCTAAAACAATTGATGTGCCAACAAGCAGCAATATTACAGTGAAATTAGCTGCTTTGTCAAAAACATTTAAAGCCGGATTTGGTCAACCAAAAGACGATGCAAGCGGCGGTCCCTATGTCAGGACAATCATGTTTACTGGAGTTAATGATGGGGATGTTTGGCAGTCATAGAGGAGTTCCAATGGATGTCAAAGACAAAAGATTGCTTGTTGGAGTATGTGGAGGGCAGTGGGGCGATGGAGGCGTTGGCAAGACTGCAGTGGTAAACATTTTGACAAAACACATGGGGTTTTACCCAACAAGTTTTTCGACTCCTGTAAAAGATGTTGCCAAAAAGTTGTTTGGATGGAACGGGAAAATGGATACTGACGCAAGGATTTTGTTAGATCAGATATGCAAAATGGGAAGAGGAATATCAGAACATTACTGGATTAATCTTACTCTAATTAACATCCCAAATGAAGCCAAAAAGATTGTTGTTGATGACATCTGGTTCGATAATGAAGCTTCAATGATTGAACAGTGTGGTGGCTTTGTTTTGAGAATTATAAGGCCAGGATACGAATATACTCCGCTTTCTTGCAATACGATTGACATCGTAAATGATGGGACTCTTGCTCAACTACAGAGAAAGGTTCTTTTGGCTGTAATGCAAGCGACAGAATAGTTTTTGTTGTATAATCTAACGATTGGCGTCAGTCAATGGTGCTTTGGTTGGGCATCCCCATCCGACCAGAGCGAAACAAACAGTGGAAGGAGATCAGACGATGAAAGTAACACTGGGCAAAGATGGATTGACGAAAACGTGGCAGGCAAAGTTTCCCGAAACAACGGAGTGCTGCCGATGCAAGGGCGAGGCGCGCATTGGGTTCGTTGCGCACGAGGGTATGGACGCGAAGGATCGCAAGGTGCCGCATGTTTGTCGCCTGCACCGGAACGAGGGCAAGGGTGGATACTGGTTGCATGATTGTGCTTGTTTTGCTGTTTATCTGTGTGTAAACTGTTTGGAACCAACTGTGCTGTGTAACCAAGCATGAAACATTATACAAAGGAGATAGTTGAAAACTTGTATGTGGAAAAGAATCAAACTGGCGCTCGGTATCGGGCGCAAGCATTTTGTGTGGTTCGATCTGGAACGGCACAACTGCTACGAAATCGACCAATCAGTTACGGGGTCAGACGGAACACCCTGCCCGCCAATCGACTGCGTTCGCGTGGCACTTGGTGAGAATGTAAAAGTATACAGGAGTAAAAAACGAGGAACGCTTCATGCCTGTATACGCGGTCGGGCTGTGGAATGGGACAAGTGCTATGGGTTGTTTTGTGCCTCGGATTTTGACGGCGACAATTACGAAACGGTGGGCACGTTTCTTGTTCGTCGCTACGCCAAAGTTGAGTTTTCTGAAAGGAGCGAAGCGAGTGAACAAATCTCACCCGCCGCATTCCCCCGCCTTTAGGCGTGGGGTTAGGCGGGTACTTGGTATAAACTCTTATCCTCCGTAAAGGGAGGATACTACTTGCTACTGTATTAAATAGGTACATCGAGGAGTAAAAGTCAGTATGATCGTCCGCACCTTAAAACTACGACCAAACAAAGTCCAAGAATCTACTCTAAACCAGTGGCTCTGGAATTTGACTGGTTTGTGGAACTGGGCTATCAAGAAGATCGAAAATGATGCTCGTGACGGAGTCTATTACTCTCCTTTCGACTTTGTAAATCTGGTGGCCAACCATTCTATGGGGAGGTTCAAAGATAAACTCCAACGCTTTGTTCGGCGTTTTGTATTGTGCGGCAGGAAGATTATGGCAGGGCATCGCCCATCTTGCTGGTTCGTGGCGGACCCGACAAGCACAACCGATTGCTTTTGCCGTAGGTGGCACAAGCCGAACAGCGCGATATGCGACAAATCTGCCTGAGCGCAGAGCGCGATAGTTTGCATTTGCTGGTTGGGCGTATCCCCGTCCCTACCAGCAACAACAGGGGAAAGGAGAATAACATGGCGTATCTGCATTGTCATACAAAAGGGTGCCACTGGTCGCAAGACGACTTCTGGCACCGCAAATACAACCCACTGACGAAGTTGTGGTCAGACATCAAGTGGTTGTGTCGGCCTCGGATGCTTCGCCTTGACCGCGAAGTGTATGGTCGCCCGCGCATCTTCTCGTGGCACGCTCTGCCACTGGTTGTTGCCAAGGAGATTCGCAACGTCCGCCGCATGAAGTGGTGGACGTTGGAATCGTGGAAGCGAGTTAAGGATACATCGGTTTGCCCTAAGTGTGGACTGCGGGATTGGGACATAGATTGAGTGCGAACGATTAGCGGCAGTGGCGCGGCTTGTCCGCGTACACTGCACGCTCTGGTTGGGTGTTTCCCACGTCCCTGCCAGCAGCAACAACAGGGGAAAGGAGAACAAACATGAATCAGTTATGGATATGTGGGAAACTTATAGGCGAATGGGAAGAGACTGGAAACGTTTGGTCATTTCAGGGAGCTTTCGATGATGAGAAGAAAGCGGATGATGCCTGTAAAGACGAGACATATTTCATCTTTCCAGCAATCTTGAATCAGGAACTGCCTCGTGAAGATTCACTAGCTAAAAACGGAAGGTTCCCAAGAATCGATGACGATATCCCTTCGTTTGTCCATCAATATGAAGATGACGATATCCCTTCGTTTGTCCCTCAATATGAATTTGTTGTATAATCTACATACACTTTAGATGTAATAAATTAACGGAGTAAAATGAGTACAGAAATCCAGACAGATAAAACAGAACAGTCCAGTGTTAGAAAATGGGCAGATTTGTATCGTCATTACAGGCCAATTCAACTTTGTGATATGGTTGGGCAGAATAATACCGTCAAGGGCCTTTCCAATACGGCTAAACGCGAAGGGTGGAATCACGCTTATCTGTTTGCTGGTGCATTTGGATCTGGCAAGACTAGTGTTGCCAGAATTTTAGCCTCCTTGCTTGTGTGTCCAAATCGCAAGTTAGGAAGCGATATGGCTTGCGGAAGATGTATATACTGTCAAAATATCCACGAAGGGCACTGCGTAGATGTCATTGAAATGGACGGAGCCATGGAGTCTGGGGTGGAGGCTGCTCGCGACTTGAAGAGGAGTGCCGTATATGCTCCACAAGAGCTTAAGAAAAAAATCTACCTGATTGACGAGTGCCACCGATTGAGCAAGGAGGCAAACAGCGCACTTCTCAAAGTTCTTGAAGAGCCACCTCCATTTGTTCATTTTATTTTTTGCACGACTGATGGAGACAGGGTCCTTCCAACAATTATTTCCAGATGTCAGCGTTTTAGACTAACAAAAATACCTTCTGATTTGATAGCCCAAAGGATTAGTGCAGTTGCAAAGCGAGAAGGAATCAAACTAGAGGATGGATCGGCAAGATATATTGCGAGACTTTCAGATGGTAGTCTGCGGGATGGGCTTGGAAACTTGGAGCAAGTTGCTATATTTAGCAATGGAGATGTTACCCTGTCCACCGTAACAGAATTCTTTGGCCTCCCAGAGAAACGAATCGTATACGAAATTGTAAATGCTTTGGCGTCAGGTAATATTTCCGAAATGATGTTGCGTGTTAATGATTTACTTATGTCATGTGTGCAGCCAAGAGAGATTTTGTTTGAGATTTCAAATGTTCTTCGTAATATATTTATGGTGTCAGTTTGCGGTCGAAATGGGAAATTGCTAGATATAAACGAGGATGAAACAGACCTTGTTGAGAAGTTGAGTAAATTTATCCCCAGCACAGCCCTGCAGAAGATGGTAGACGCACTCAAGAATTCTGAACGGATGGTAATGGTACATGTAAACGAAAGATGGGTGGTGGAATCTGCCCTGGTTCATTGCGCAATGATTATCAATGGAGCACAATCAACGTCTAAATAGTAGTAGCCACGCAACAGGCTGGGAGTATCCATCCCCTTGGAGGGATGAATGCCGACTAAAAAGAGCGTGAAAAACAACAGGATTTCATCAAAAAAAATCTCTGTATGTACAGATGAATATGATAAGACTATAGAATTCGTAACAGAGGCCATAGAGGATGATGGCTACGAATTTCATAGTGAGTCTGTTTCTGCTGCATTTGTTGCCGCCGAAACAGATTCGTCTAGTGAAGACAATCATGTTGAAAAAACTAGGGATTCCCCTAAACATCATGATTTGAAAGCGATTTTTGATATTGACGAGGTTGAAGATCCTCTTGTTGGAGCACCTTTTGAAGTTAGACGTGAATTAGACCAATTGGCATTACGTCTTCAAAAGCACCCTAAGGATCAAGAGGCATTTATGAAGATTGTAAGCTATATGCACAAATACATTTTGGGCCTTGTGTTTAGAAAGTACAACTTTGTACGGGGGCATGACGACAAAGATATTTATCAAGAATCTCTTATTGCCCTGTTCCGAAAAGCCGTTCCTAGTTTCCGAAAAGGACGCGGAATGAGTTTCTTGAACTTTGCAAAAATGTGTATAAATCGTCATTTGATTACAATTTTAAACGCTTCTAGAAATCGGCGTAAGGATATGCCTCTTAACACATCCATCTCGCTAGATCATGCTCCGGCAGGAATGGAAGACGAAGACGGGTCTTGTGCGTTGTCAAATATTATTCCAGATAAGAAGCCGGGGCGGCAGCCTTTTTCTGAAATGGCTCGATCGGAATCGTTTGAAAGAACTCTTTCAGTTTTAACCGCAACGTTAAGCGACTTTGAAAAGTCAGCACTGATGCAGTATCTTCAGGATAAGTCATATCGTGAAGCAGCAAAGAATTTAACAAAAATAATGGGAAGAAGATGTAATGAACGAAGTGTTGACAACGCTTTGTTGAGAATCCGAAAGAAGGCTATGAGCATCAAGGACGATCTTGGCGAAGATTCATTGCCTCTTTTATTTGGCCCAGTTTAACTAAATGTTGTATAATGTTGACAGCATTAATATCGAACAACCAAGGAGTAATCACAATGGAGAACTGTCTACACATCATCGTTCCTAAAAAGAATATCGAACAGGTAATCAGCAGAGCCTCTCTTGCTGCATCAACTGATGAAGGAAAGAGTAATGTATCGAAAATTGGCAACGAGGCGTTGGGCTGTGTCAAGATTTCGACATCTGGCGAAAACATTGTTTTTGAGTCATCAGTTTCGAGATTTTCTGCAAGACTCGTTGTGCCTCCTTCAGAAGGGATGTCAATTGTGTCTCCTGGAGCAGTGTGTATTCCTTTAAAGGAATTTAAACAGACTGTTGCAAAAATTTCTGACAGTTATGGGGTTTCTATTTTGTTTTCGCCAATCCCTGCAACCAAAATGACAGAAGTCCCAGCTAATATGCGGAGTATGCTCCCCGTTGGAACTGTTGATATTGGTGCTATTAATTCAAAGAAAAAGATTTTTGCAAAAGCCACGATGGATGCATTTCCAACAAGCAATTTTAATGCACATGCATTCCCTGAAATTTCAGAACTGGATGTGGTGTTCACAGGTCAGGCCTCTTGCTTGCGTAAGCCATATTCAGACAACTCGTTTTCGGCCAATCCTGACGATCCAAACGAGATTTTTAACAAGCTAGCTATTTTCATGAATAGAGAAGGCATCTACTTCCTTGCAGCCGATGGTCGTCGATGTGCAATTGTTAAATCAGCATCCGATCAATTCGACACCTATGCTTGTGTTGATGAGAATCTCCCCATCTTAATCGAAATTGAGTATCTAACCCAAGTTCTGTCATCTCTGTCGGACAGTGATCCTATTACCTTGGCTGTTTCTAGAGATAGAAGCCATTCCTATATTTTGTCAGATAGAACATCCTATCGTATCGCAATGGTAGGAGAGCAAACTCGCACAAACTACCCAGCGATTCGAAAGATTATTGATATGGAAGCAGGAGCATCAGTGTTGATTGACCGAAAAGAACTGCTGATCGCCAGCAACATGCTTTACAATGTCTGCAACGATCGGGGGACACACTCATACCGTGATAATGAAATTGTTCTTTCATCCCAGAGTCTTATGGTTCTTAAGAGGGCAGAGGGGTTGGTAGATTTTACATGGGCGTCGGAAGCCAGGCTTAAGAAGACAGAATTTTGTTTCAATACTGGAAATCTCGTCGATGGATTAAACAGGATGTCTGGAGAGCAAGTTAAACTCACATTCACGCCAGATGAGCGGAAGGTCAAAATTGAAGATGCGTCAGACCCAGACATGTCTTACTATCTACAAGTAATTCCTCCGTCAACTTCAAAATTGATCGTCTAGGTTAGAAATATGGCAGCACATCCCCCATCTGTTGTTCTTGTTAGCGGAGATCCCGTTCTTGGAATGAACAACATTGTCACCCTAAAAGCCTCTTGGAAGGAGGCTTGTTTGGCTGGCATACAGTGCGTAGAGTTTACCCCTATCGGAGAAAAGAATCTTCCAAAGTTACTCAACGCACTGGATGGAGAAGTCTCAACATTAGACTGGGGAGAGGCACATAAGATAGTTTTGTTGAGGGGACTTGTTGGCGTCAAGGGGTTTCGTGATTCTTTGTGCCAAATCATATCAAATGTTGCAGAAGGAAATACCATTGTCATTTTCGACGAGACTGGCGTAATCAAGGCCGACTCTGGCTGGAAAGATTTCCATAGCCTCATAAACCAGAGAGGTTTTGTTGCCGAAGTCCCTCCTCCGTTTTCTGCATTGGACAAGGCTCCCTGGGGGCATAAAGTTGGGCCAAAGCACATCAAGGTTGTTGTAGACGCTATGGCTAAAAGGGGAAAGAAGATTTCCTCTAAGACTGTCGAAGAAGTATTCTTTGAGATGGTGCCACTTGATTGGTGCTATATCAAAGGAGAGCTGGAGAAGTTGGCCGATTTGACGAGTGGGGATCATATTACTCCAGATGATGTGCGAAATATAGTTTTCGCATGCACACCTGGACATGCTATCTACGAGTTTTCAGACGCATTTAACAGTGGGATACGAGACAAGGTAATTGATAAGTATGACGAAATGATTGAAAGCGGACTGTCACACGAGGTTGTTTTCTCATTCACAATGAAGCTGATTCGCTGGCAGATGATTGCGGGTCATTTACTTTCGTACGGAAGTCCTCTTCCTCAATCGCTTGAGGCTATTGGCTCTCATATGACAGCAGATAGAGCTGAAGTTAAGTCGTCCAAGTTGAGGTCTATGAAGCCTCACCTTTTTAAGAGAGGGAAGGAAAGGGAGGCCCAAATTGAGAAAATACATAAGGAGGAAGGGGTAACTTCGTTTATGGCAAAAGGAGCCTCTAGGTTTGTAAAGGAAGTGTTGCCTAGAATCGTTCCAATTAAGAGCAAAGAGATTGGAAGTTTTCCCTTTATGTATGAACTAATGAGGCGTTATATGCTAATGGTTAACTGTATTGAGAAGGTTAGACTTGAAGGATCAGATACGGCTCGAAAGACATTTAGAGAAACTATTCTCAAAATCTGCTGGAGGGAGAACTAATGGCATTAATAAAAGAGGCTGCAATCGGGTTCCGAAGAATTAACGAACTAATGACCGAAATGGTCAGAGCCGCAGAATCTGGCGACAATATTTCGCTAATTAAATTCGCACATCATTTTGCTGAAGACACGGGAGATTTTGTCGGTGTCCTAATGTTAGCAGCAAATGTCACAGAAGAACAAATCAATGCTGTTATTAGTTCTAATGAAGACGAGCAACTAATAAAAGATGCTGCGTCTGCAGAGATGATAAAGACAGCTACGGTTAAGATGTAGAGGATGAGTGACTTGCTGAACCATTAAGTAGGCATAGCAAATCTTATCGACTTGCAAATACTTTGTATAATTCTATCGTTGTAAAAGCAAATCAAAAGGAGAAATGCCAAGCTGCTTATACGGCGAAATCCGTTGATGCCATTGGCAAAGTCATGAAATCACTCTCTGTATGTAGATGGTTGACAGGGCTAACTTCCCTGCTGATAGGAACAATCATGGCTCGCGCAGACGCGTGGCCGGAATTGCCCAATCACAAGTCTTACATCGCTACGCCGTACTTTCCGAAGAACGGACAAGGTAACTACACATCTTCCGGATTCTCTGTCGGGACGATCCGCGAGCGGATGGAGAATTTCTACGAAGGCTATTGGCGGGAAACGAGTTACTTCCGCGCCAATCCGACAAACGGGCTGCCCGTCCGCGGCTATTTCATGGACACCAAGACTCCGGGCGAGGTCGCAATGCCGTGGGCGTGGAATCCCGGCCCAGAATATGCGGCAACCCCCACATGGGCTAATTTCTCTGCTTGTGTCGGTGACCCCGGCACTAGCCGATTCGCAGACGGGCGCGGAGAGCATTTTGATGAGTTGGCAGATTTGCAGTCTCCGTCTGTAAGATACCGGCGTTACGATGAGGTTTCAGGTTCGCTCGTTGACGACCCTCTTGTTGACGGTTTTTGGACCCCTGGCGAACGCTTCACCGACATTGGAGGAGCCACGCCGCCGAACGGGATCTGGGATCCATACATCCACGCTGAAGACAGATGGGTTCCCGTTCACACCAACGGAGGCATTTCACAGTTTGTACTTTCATCTAGTCTTCGCAACTTCATAGGGTCGTCTTCACGCGGAGACTTTTTCTTTGACTATGATTTTTCAGTTACGTTAGTGAGCACTGGGTTCCTGCCTCGTGTCCTCACCTACGACGGTTTCTCTGGGCTGGTCACCACCAACGCCGTGCTCTGGATCGCGGACAGGACCCGCCTGGTCAATGTTCCGTTCAGAATCAGCGAATTCGACCTCACCCCGCCGCTATACTACAACAGTGTGACCGTCGTAACCTCAACCAACTTGTGTGCAGAAGACCAATGGGTGTGGACTCCAGAAAACCGCATCATCTCCGTCACTGGCATTGAGGTTCTCGCCGATTCCGTCAAGATGTTTCTGGCCACGCGGGATGTGGGTGACGTGATCGCCGACTACGATTTCTCGGTCAGTGTCTCCAGCAACGTGCCAGGAACCCGTGCTAATTTCCTGATCGGAAACCCGTTGGCATCCTCAAACGCGCTCTTCTACATCGCAGACCTCAATAACGGCACCAATATCCCCGTCCGCCTCAACGAGCTTGACCTGACCCCTCCGATCTATTTTACTAATATGCCATCCGGGACCATTATCCACACTCCGTCCGAAGATCGATGGACTCCGACGCACACCCTCACTGGTATTGCCGGAACCTTGAGAGACTTCAGGATAATCGCAAGCTTCTTGAATTCGAATACTGTCGGCGATGCGATTCTCGACTACGACTTCAGTTGTTATCCCAACTACGATTATTGGACATTGGGTGTTACCAACATCACCATTTGGCTGGCCGACACAATCGCCGGAACAAATCTTCCAGTCATAGTTAACCAACTCGATTTAACTCCTCCACTCTGGTTTCAGAATGGAACACCTTATTATGGTCTAAGGGTGAACGGATCTCCCATAACCAATGACCCCAGCCCTAATCTAGAAGGAGATGCGGCTCATACTTATGTTTCTGAGATGCCAAGTCCAGCATATACTAATGTCTCTCGAAACGGTCGTCTAGAGGTCAATTATGACACCTTCGGAACACCTGAAATGAATGTCAGTCAGTACGCCGTGACAGCCCGGGTGTATCTTGTTAGTTCCATTCTAGACCTCTGCACAAACGCCCCCGGCACGGTGTTCAGGTATCCTGATTCCGTTGACTCCTACAACTGCTTTGTGGCAGTCGGCGGCCGCGTGGGGGTGCTCGAAAAAGACTATGACTTCTGGTCCACCTGCGTGGACATGACTGGAACGCCTGCCAATCCCGCAAATTGGTCTTATCTGTCGATTCCGCTCTACACCGCTTCTCCGATCTGGGGTCGGCCAGTCAATACCAACGGAGTTGAGAATTACACCAACACCGTTTGGGTAGCCAGCGCCCTAAATCCGTTCGAGGATGCAACAGAACCTAGTGACGATGTGTGGACTCTACGCAGTGATGTTTCAGAAGGGATATCGCTTATTCCTGTTTACGGATCATTCGGAGGGTCGGTGGTGACGAATGATTCAGATTCGGTATTAGATGGCGATGCGTCACACGTATATTTCTCGGTGAACCCGGTTCCGCCTTACACGAGCGTCGGGCGGCTGGGGCGCTTTGAGTACCAGCAGGACCAGTCGTTGCGGCCTTATGTCTATTTGTCGTCTCAGGGGATTACGCTGCAGACGTTTATCCCCGAGGCGACCATCAACGCCTGTCTGGCCAGTCCTGGAACGGAACAGCGGGGGTGCATGTATGTCGCCGCCGAGAATCGCATCGTGGTGGTGGATGCGAGGCGATTCCTTTCGCTGAACAATCTCAACCTGCCCACCCCCCTGCCGCTGAACAAACGGTATCCGGCCCATGTCACGGTGCCGCTCTATTACTCGACGCCGATGTGGGGCAAGCCGGTCGATCCGGCCACATACACGACGGCTGCGGCGGACATCAACAATCCGTTTGAGGACGCAACCGTTCCCAAAGACGATGTCTGGACGCCGGCCACGAATATCACCCAGACCCTTTTGGGCCCCATGACGGCTAATTATGGGAACGGCATCACCAATGACAGCGTCCCGGTGATCGAGGGCGACGCGGCGTGGACATACGTGCGCGACGATAATGCGCCTCCGCCCAACCGGCGGCCGACGTATGGCAATGTCGGCTTTCTCAACAGGCTGGAATACAATGAGGACGGCGCCGGCGTGCCGCATGTCTATCGCGCCCCGTACGAAGTGGTCATCAACGCCTATCTGGATTTACCCCTCATACTGTACAACAACATGCTGAACGCCCCCGGCGTTCAGATCTCCGGGTTCGTCTTTACAAACGGCGTGCATGTGTTGAGGCCGACGCTGAATTTCTTTGAAACGAGTCCGTTCATCGCAGATGGTTTGCCGCTTGCGGATTCCAACAATCTAATTCGCGTGCAAGCCTACATCCATGTTCCGCTGTATTATTCGATACCCCTGTGGGGCGCGCCCGAGGATGCCGACACGTACACCTTGCCGGCAAGCTCCAATCCCGCTGACGATCCGTTCGTCAATATCGAGAACCCCTTCCTCGATGCGCTCGGTGGGGACGACGAGCCAACGCCGGCCATTGCGGAGGAGCCCTTCTCCGACTTCATTTCCTGGTGGGATCCGGTCGGCGGAGAGGAAGAGAACGGTGTCTGGATTCCGGGCCTGACCGGCACGCCCAACAGCGGCGTGCTGCCTGTGGGGGCTGAGCCGACCATCGGCTTCTGGTCCTATGATCGTTACACCAACTACATTGCCAACAACTATCCGGGGGATGTCGCCGGTCTGATCGCCCGTTGCGACGATCTCAAGTATGACGGACCCGAGAATTGGGCTGAGTGCGACAACAACCAGATGATTCAATCGGGATTCAATCCGGTGCTGGCATCGGGGATTGGCTTCTGGGACTTCTCGGTCGGTCCGACCAATATCACGTCCTATAGCAGTTGGTGGTTGAATCGTTATGGACCCTACGGCTCGACGTACGCAACATTCGAGAACCGAATACCGATCATGAGCGAATGGAAGCCGCAATTGACCGATGACAATCAGGTTTTGACATCCACCACGGTGACGATCATGACCTCGGAGGGGCCGGAGGAGGTCACGGAATACGGCTCGCTCACGCATCCGCCTCTCGGAACCACCTGGACGTACGATTCGCCCCGTGAATTCGACGATCTCGCGTCGTCCATGTATCACAATCCCGATTTGGGGTCTGCGTCCGGGCTGATGATGCGGTATCTTTCGTACCGTATGCCCCCGCCCGACGCCAATCCCTGGTCTGTCTGGGATGGCGGCGATATGCGGCTGGGTGAGGCGACCTGCCCGTGGGGAGGATCCATTTCGGGAGTGGATCGCGGTGACAACCTTCCGGGCACCGCTGACATTGGCGGGGGTGACGACTTCATCCAGGCGTCTGGGCCGTATGGCTACAATACGCATGCCAATTACGGGTATGACGCCGCCAATCAGATGAACATCGAATACTCGACGTGGCGGACAGACGGCGAGTCGCCGACGGGACCGCGCGGCGGCCATAGCAAAGCGTATGGGTACGACTTCACCACGGCGGACTATGAGTCCTGGTCCGATTCTGTCCCGTACTCGCGGGACAATCGCGATGTGAACCTGAACGGGCTGATTGACCAGGGAGAGACCATTCCGGTCGACAGTCACAACTATTTCATGGATGCCGATCCCGTGACCACGGACAACGGCATGGCGACCATGCCGGTGCTCGGCTGGGAACGGTGCGTCGAGGACATGGTCGACACGTATGACATGATCGAGGACTTCGCTGCAATCACGAGCTTCGAGGTGGGGGGGAGAACCGGGATCGAGTGGGGTATTCTGCAGCCGACCTGGTACCTGTGGCGCGAGGGCGCGGTGGCGACGACAAACCTCTCGAGCGTGCTGGGGGTGCCGATTCTCTACGAGGATATCGACGGTTCCGGCGATTTCACCCCCGAAGTGGACTCCCTGTGGGTGGACTCTAACAATGACGGGACATTCGGCGGCCTCGAACCGATCATCCACGGCGCTGTCGGCAGCCAGGATACGCCGGACGGCGTCGGGCCAGTCACGGTTCGATGGGCTGACCTCAACGGGAACGCCACCTACGACATCGGATTTGATCTGCTGTGGAGCGACACCATCAACGGCACGCCTCCTGTCAAATTTGACAGCGAACCGGTGTTGCGCGATCTCTCCGGCAAACTGCAGCCGGGCGACGGCCTCGCCAACACATCGTCAAGGCTGCGGGCGCGGCATCCGGCTTCGGGTCTCATCCGCAGCATTTATGTGTATCCCGCAGTGACAAACTTTACGCTGATGTGGGCCGTGACCAACGGATACAGCGGCGCGAACGAGGCCTATTACGGCAGCACGAACGGCGTTGACCTGATCTACACCGCCTACGGGGTATCCCATGTTGAAGGGGTCACGACCGGCGTGCTGTGGTCGGCGACGTCCGCATACCCGACGGGCTATGCCACGGGCGCCCGTCCGGTCCGTTATGTATGCCGCACCGTGAACGATCCGGGCTATCAGCCGGGCGACGATGTGTTCATCGACACCAACAATAACGGGTTTTACGATGCCGATATCGCGATTTCACCGCCTCATGGTTCGCTGCCACTCAACGGGGATGGCCAGATCGCCCAGGCGCAGATCCTCCAAATCGGCTATACGACCAATGAGATCGACACGATCTTCCACCGGGGCGAGAGCGTGGCGTGGCTGGAAATGAGTCCTCCGTACAATCAGCGGAGCACCGAACTGGTGTTGTTCAGTTCGATCACGCTCGCCGAAGGCACCGTCGGAATCGATATTTCGGCCAACATCCAGTGGATCGATCTCCCCGGAACCAACAATCTGCTGAACGGCATGTTTGATCCGCTGACGGGCATCGCCGATGGGAACGTGGACGGGGAGAACACCAGCGGGGACGCGGTGTTTTACGACTACAACGGGAATGGGCAATATGACTACGGGGCGAACGTCTCGATCCCCCTCTACATGGTCGGCCTGTACAATCAGACCGGCGTCGCCTCGCCCGGCGTGTTCTTCGCCGGCCAGACGTACGGAACCATGACCCGCGATCGGTACATCAGTGGAAACAATCAAATCCAGCCCGTTGCAATGGACATGCCCAATCCAGCGGTGCTGACGCACGAACAAAGCCACGATGTGCTCGGGTGGCCCGACCTGTACGATTACGACCGGTATACCACGGAGGTCGTCAACAATCCGGTGGCGGGTGGAGACCTCATGACCATCCCGGGCCCTATGGTGCACGGGTATCCCGACCTGAAGCTCACCTACGGCGTGACGCAACAGGAGTTGAACTATGGTCCCACAGCGATCCTGCAGCGGAACAGCGGACCGCGCACGCTGCTCATGTACCCCGTGGAGCGTTATGTCGACCAGTATTATGTGTTCCGTGACGAGCGGAATCCGGGTGAACGCTTCATCATTCACTTCAATGCCGGAAGTCTGCTCAATACGGTCAATTCGAAAAACGAACAGGTGTCGCCCTACGCCAACCCGATCGGACGCGGCATCATCATCAGCAAATCGGACGCGGGCGCCGCCGGCGGGTCGCCGCAGCAGCAGCGGGCGAACAATCGCTTCACATGGCTGTATGTGCAGGCGGACGGGTTGTACGAGCTGGAGGACGGCGACAATACCGTCGAGCCAGCCGACGCCTTTGGCAACACGCCCACGACCCGGCAGTTCACCGCCTTCACGAAGCCCCCCGCCGTGTGGCACGATGGCGTCGACAGCGGTCTGCGGATTCTCGACATGCGCATTCCGACCGATCCCTACGCCCCCGCGGAAGTGGACATCGAATGGGTGACGCCGCTGGGAACTCCTGATACCGGCGACGGATCAAACTGGTATTGGGTGCAGTCGGGAGGCGATTCCGATGGCGACGGCATACCGGATGCGTGGGAATACTACTGGTTCGGACGCTACCCCGACCCGCTGGCCATGGCCAATCAGTTTACGGACTACGACGGCGACGGGCTCTCGGACTACGACGAGTGGCTGACGCATGCCAATCCAACCTGGCAGTCGTCGTGGCAGAGCGAGAACTCTCCGAATCCGGTCAGCGACGCCGACTTCGACCTGGATGGCGACGGGTTGTCGAATCGCGACGAGTTGTACGTGTGGAACACCCGACCACGGGACATCGACTCGGATGACGACGGCATCACGGATGGCGACGAAATCAACCTCAGCATCGTGAAACCCGATGGCCGGCGGTTGACCAGCCCCTCGTACTCGCGTTCACCGCTGGTTGAGAAGGCCCTGCGCCTGGCTTACACGAACGCCTATCTCCTGCCGGAGCAGTCGGGCAACCTGCCGTATGAGCCAAATCCCATTGTGGACTTCACCCGACTGCAGCTCACCAACTGGACCGTAGAAGCCTGGGTCTATCTCGATTCCACGAACGAGACGGGATCGGTCGTCACCCGCGAAACGCTCCAGGGGGCGCTCACCTTCTCGCTGGCGATCAGCAACAACTACCCGTTCGCGGCATTCAGAACGGTGGCCGGTGTGACCTATCTGGCGCTGGCTCCGGAGCCGATCGCGGCATCGAACTGGGTGCACATCGCGGGAACGTTTGACGCCGGCGCCAATGCCTTGAAGATCTACGTCGACGGCGAACTGGCGCGGAGCATCACGGCCTTTGACAACGAGGTCGGCCATCCCGGTTACATCGGCGGCGGGATCGAGAGCGCCGACGCCTGGCTCGGCGGCGGTCTCAATGGCCTCGTGGACGAAGTGCGGATCTGGTCGCGGGCACGCTCCGCGATCGAGATCGAATTCGCGCGAAACAAGATTGTGAACACCCCCTGGCGCGCGTTCACGGACGGCGCCTATGTGGGCGCATCCGTGGTCAACGACGGCACGCTGGTCGTCAACCTCCGCTTTGACGACGGGCAGAACCTGACCAACCGCCTGGACTACGGCATGATCGCGTTCGGCGCCGAAGACTGGGTGCAATCGGGCAACTGGCACTATGCGTTGCGGGGGATGCTGACCAGCCAGTTCGTCACGAACGCTCCGGCGCTCACCCTG
>Ga0268277_1001051_pt1 | contig 20134 bp, 14 predicted proteins | sample saktaG_5_FD_190132 | JGI IMG/M metagenome (GOLD analysis project Ga0268277, IMG submission 190132) | Saline water microbial communities from Sakinaw Lake, British Columbia, Canada - sak_2010_1_5_50m | ecosystem: Environmental > Aquatic > Non-marine Saline and Alkaline > Saline ...
TGTTATAATGAATGGGAACCGCGACTTTCGGTTTAATTAATCGGACAGCATCCGCTGCTTCCGCGGGTGTCATTGTATAAGTTCCGCCAACTGGTAAAAAGGCCACATCGACATTGAGACCTTCCATTTCGGGAATGATATCGGTGTCCCCGGCATGATAGTAACGGATATTGTTTATTGTCAGGATATAGCCGACATTCCCAGCGCTTTTCGGGTGGAAATCCTTGTTTGTATTATAAGACGGTATAGCTTCGACTGTAATGTCATCAAATTTGAAAATTTCGTCGGCTTTGATAGTACGGACATTTCCGCAAATAGATTTTTTTGTTGAAGCCGGCATAACAACTATTGTATCCTTTGTCCGAATTTTTTCAATATCTGTTTCGGAAAGGTGATCGTAATGATCATGAGTTATCAAAATCAGGTCGGCTTTTTTGGGATTTCCTTTTAATTGATAAGGATCGATATAAATGATTTTTTCGGCACCGAACAGCAGAGTAGCATGGCCCGGCCATTTGACATTCGACAACATATTCACCTCCTATCGTTTCTGTTTCAATCTGATATTTACAAAATAATCCGTGTTATTTCAAGAGTGTTTATGTTTTATATTGCCTATACAAACATTAACTTTAATCTATGTTTTGATCCGATATTTTTAATTGTTAAGATGATTTCGAGAGAACAAATGCATCATTCTAATTCACACGATTTTTTTTCCGCACTTGCCGATCCAAAGAAGTTATGGATTGTCGTCGCAGTCGTTCTTATAAATATGGTCATTTTTGCGCTTGGCCGCGTCTACATTAATCCGTATTTATCCCAAAAACCCTGTGTGATATGCGGACGCCCGGATACAAAAGCAGTTAGCACACTTTGGCAATATGAGGTAAACGTTATACCGGTTTGTAGAGATGTCAAACTCTGGTATTGCGAACGGCATATTCGAAACGTGCCGGAAATTGTGAAAGAAATACCTTCCAATAAAGATACCATCGCCAAGCGCTACATTCAGGCGGTGATTGGTGGGGTTTTGCAAATGATTACATTCTTTTATGCATTGGTACTACTTCGGTTTGACATAAAACTGTTTTTCGTAAGTCCTTTATTTATTGGATTGGTATTTCTGATTGGAAATACGACCTCGTCTCTGAGTTTGACACTGCTGTTTGGATCGATTGTCGTACTTCCGGGTCTGCTGTTTTATATATGGACCAAAAAAGGGAATATCTAACAACCAGGAGACCGAGATGGATCTTAATTATATATTTCGCCGCCGCAGTATTCGCAAGTTTACTGACGAATTAGTGTCGGATATACAGATTAAATTTATTCTTGAAGCCGCCATGGCGGCACCATCGGCACACAATTCCAAACCCTGGCACTTTATCGTTATCTGGGAACGGAAAACCCTGGACCGGATCGCGGAAATACATCCTTACGGAAAAATGCTTTTCCAGGCGCCGCTGGCCGTTGCGGTTTGCGGAGACACGACCATTTCGCCCAAGCGCTGGGACCAGGATTGCGCGGCAGCGACGGAAAATATACTTCTGGCATTGCCGGAATTGGGATTGGGGGGAGTTTGGCTTGGGTATCATCCCCGTAGTAATGACGAAGATTTTTTAAAAAATATTCTATCGGTCCCGCAAAATATTAGAGTTTTCAGCATGGTGGCCATAGGCCATCCCGATGAAGAAAAAATCTCCCGTTCCCAATATGAAGATGTGAAAATCCATTATGAACAGTGGTAAAAGTGTTAAAATAAAAGGAATCCTATGAACAGAGCAGAAATAGTTATTATCGGAGCGGGTTCAGTCGGACTGGCTATTGCCCGACGCCTATCGGGATTGGGCAAGAAAGTTGTTTTATTGGAACGGCATAATACGTTTGGTCAGGATACGTCAACACGCAACAGCGAGGTGATTCACGGCGGTATGTATTATCCGACCGGCAGCTGTAAAGCCAGACTCTGTGTGGATGGTAATCGCATGCTATATGACCTCTGTTCCGCACACAATATTCCGCATCGGAAAACCGGGAAATTGATCATTGCTAATACCGAGGACGAACGTCAAAACATCGAAGAAATTTATCATCAGGGAAACATCAATCAGGTGCGGAATTTACGGATGATTGAAGAACAGGAAATCAAGCGTCTTGAACCGAACGTTCGGGCAAAATGGGCATTGCTGAGCCCGGAATCCGGGATTCTGGATGCGACGGAACTGATGCGGTTTTTCGAGGGCGAAGCACTAGCAAATAACGTAATTATCAGATATAACCATGAAGTTATCAATTTGGAAAAACGGAAGGATAGTTACAAAGTAATAGTCCACCGGGACAATGGCAAAATTGAAGAGATTATCACCGATGTAGTGATCAATGCTGCCGGACTCTATGCCGATCAAATTTCCGCAATGCTTGGAATTGATATAGAAACCAGCGGTTATCGGATTTATTGGGTCAAAGGTGAATATTTTGATGTGAGTAAACGGCATAGCGGGAAAATGAGCCACCTGATTTACCCGACCCCAACGCCGGTGAGTTTGGGAATTCATGTGAGGCTGAGGCTGGATGGTTCTTATGCGCTGGGTCCCAATGCTCTTTATGTGGATGAAATAAACTATGACGTTGATCCGACGCATCTGGATAATTTTTTCAGCGATGCAAAAGAGTATCTGCCTTTTTTGGAAAAATCGGATTTAACACCGGGCATAGCCGGGATTCGCGCAAAACTGCAAGCCAAAGGTGAAACTGCCAAAGATTTTATTATCCGAAATGAAGCTGACAAGAAACTGCCGGGATTCATCAATCTGGTCGGTATCGATTCACCGGCGCTGACCGCATGTATGGCGATCGCGGAAGAGGTGGCGGGGATTTATAAAGAATTATAAACCGTAATATCTGTACTGGTGTACAGTTTGCTGTGCCCTTCTATTTTCGTAAGCGTTTCCGTAGCACGTCAAATGTTGTCAGGAGAACCGGCCCGATAAACAAATCTCCCAGCAGCGCTGTAAAGATGGCGATACTGGCCAGAATGCCGAAATCCATCAGGATTCGGGTTTCCGACAGGATAAATATCAGGAAGCCGGTGGTCAGGATCAGCGATGTGAATATCAGTGCCCGTCCGACTCCGGTCAGGGCCGCCCGTATGGCCTTGTGGATATCCCCACAGCGCCGATACTCGTATTTAAAATGGGTGAAATAGTGAATCGTATCATCCACGACAATCCCAATTGCCACCGACGCGATGATCGCGGTTGCCATATTTAACCGGAATCCGGCCCAGCCCATTAAACCAAGAATAAACACAATCGGGAAAACATTGGGTAAAAGACTGAGAAAACCCAGCTTCAGCCCGAAAATCAGAAGCATTAAACCAAGAATAATGATAAACGCTGTTCGCAGACTGGAGATTTGGGTTCCGACAATATTTCGGGTGAGTTGATTGACAAGGTAATCAAATCCGGTTACCTGAATGTCAAAATCGTTGAAATGAGATTCTAAGTATTTATTTATAATTGTAAACAGCTGTTTGTTTTGAATATCGTCCATCTGTTTGGTGATAATAGAAATACGGGCAATGTCATAATCGGTCGTGATATAACCGTCGATTTCCTCACCGCCGGAAATTTCATACATGAAAAGACACTGGGCAACTGCCTCGCTTGTTTCGGGTATACGGAAAAAGGAATCATCATCGCTGTTCAGAGATCGGTAGATCAGTTTCAGGTGGTCCACCACTGAATACGAGACCGATACCTGCGGATGAGCCACCAGGCATTTTTGAAAGGTTTCGATCTCTTTCAGTACGTCGGGATTCTTGAAATTGTCTGCCTCTCCGCTGAGAATAATTTCGGTACTTGATACACCGGCCAGATGTTGATCCAGAAATTGGGTGTCCTGATATAATATAGTGTGAGGTTTGAGGTATTCAATCATCGAACCTTCGATCCGGATCCGGGGAATTCCCAAAGCCATAAAGATTACTACCGCAGTAAATAGCGCTATGATTGTTAGCCGGTGTGTTTCATTAAGATCGGCGATGGTGTTTAAAGTATTGTCTAAAAACCGTGATTTTTCCACAACATTATTTTTGTGTTTTGGAGTAAACCACAGGAGCCCGATCGGGATGAGTATGATTGATAGAACAAACGAACTCATTATCCCGATTGCGGCAAAGATTCCAAGATTGAAAATACTGGGAATTGAACTAGTGACCAGTGAACCAAAGCCAATGGCTGTCGTCAGGGAGGTGAAAAAACAGGGAGCGCCGGCGTTTGTCAGGCTCGCAATAATCGCCGCTTTTTTATCCTGGAAACGATTGAATTCCATCTGGTACTGGCTGATTAAATGGACGGAATTCGCAAGGCCGATAATTGTGACCAGGGCAAACAGTGTGGTTGAAACCGGCGTAATCGGTGAATCCATGTATCCCTTTAGTCCCATAATCCAGATCAGGGCGCATAGGACGGTCAACAACGGAAAGATTATCGACCGGAAATTGCGGAAGATTACCCATAGAAAAATCGCTGAAATCAGCATGGATATGGGAAAAAACACACTGATGTCATGATCCATTAAATTATTAATAGCTGCATCGGTGATTAGCTCTCCGCCTACATGGAATTGATATCCGGTCTGAATGGTTTCCCGGCTGAGGATGTTTTTAATGCCGGTATCGATTTCCTGGTTGTATTCCCCCAGACTTTTAGTTTTGTCGACATTTTGCTCCAGAACGAGCATTATCGCTACGGTCTGAAAGTCTTGTGAGATCAGATTTCCATAGATAAACGGATTACTCCGGATTCGGTCTTCCAGTTCATGTTTGTCGAGATTTTCATCAAACAGAGAACCGATTTCCAGGCCGTAATCGGTTCCAGTAATGGTTTCTACGGTTGTGAGACTAATTGCATCACGAATATGTGGCCGTTGAGCAAGAGAGTCGGTCAAATAGTTAAGATAATCAATCTCCTTGACTGCAAATGGTTGCTTCCAGGTATAGGCGACCATGACAAACTGGCTTTCATCAAAGGTATCCTGGAATTCATGGTATTTAATCAGGGTGGAATCATTTTTCGAAAACCAGGTTGAAGAATCGTCTCGCATTTCCAGGCCGGGAACGTAATGGAGCATGAAAGCGGTTATTAAAACAATCAACAGGAGCAATGGAATACGGAAACGGAGTATAAATTGAGCAATCAGATTCATATTGTGTCCTTAATGAGCCCAGACGGGCATTTGTCCCAGGACGATGCCAAACAAGGGAATGGCAATCAGATACGTTATCAACGTTACAATAAAAACTCCAATCAGGTTCAACGCTAATCCGTTTTTTGCCATTTGCGGAATAGTTACACAGCCGGAGCCGAAAATAATGGCATTGGGCGGTGTGGCTACCGGCAACATGAACGCGCAAGAGGCAGAGATTGTCGCGGGAATCATGAGTAGATATGGATGAATGTGCATTGCCATAGCGGTCATTGCCAAAATAGGCATGAAGATCGCCGCTGTGGCGGTATTGGAAGTCAGTTCCGTCAAAAATGTCAATAGAAAGCAAGTTGCCATAATCATAAAGATTAGCGGCAAATGTGAAAATAAGCCCAGGTTTTCACCGATCCATTCGGCCAATCCGGAACATTTGAATCCATTGGCTAATGCAATGCCGCCGCCAAAGAGTAAGAGAATACCCCAGGGGATTTTTATCGCCCACTCCCAGTCAAGCAGAAATTCTCTTTTTTTGAAGCTGACCGGAATTAAAAACAGCAAAATCGCAGACCCAATCGCAACAGTAGCGTCATTGACATAGTTTTCAATACCCAGCAAGTCGGACCAGCCGGGGATCGTAAAAGCACCCAATTCGATATTTTTACGAAAAATCCAGGCCAGCGCTGTCAGAATGAATATCAGCAGAACGAGGCACTCGCCGGTTTCCATTTTCCCTAACTTTTTACATTCGTCTTCGATAACGTTACTGCTGTTTTGCAGCTCCGGTAAATTTATTGGTTGAATTACTCGTGTTAGGAGCAGCCAGGTGATTGGGAGAAAAATCAGTACCAGCGGAAAGCCGACTCCCATCCATTGCAGAAAACTGATTTCCGGTGCCCCGGGGAAAAGTGTGCGAACCGCGCCGGCAAAAACAATATTGGGCGGGGTGCCAATTTTGGTACCGATACCGCCGATACTGGCCGCATAAGCAATGCCTAGCATCAGGGCGATCTGGAAAGATTTAAGCTGTTTTTGATCAAGATTTCCACTGTTTTCCAGTAGTCCACTGATCTGGATAACGACCGCCATACCAATGGGAAACATCATCATCGTGGTTGCCGTGTTGGAAATCCACATGGACAAGAATGCGGTGGCGACCATAAAACCGAGAATGATTTTGTGCGGCCCCGAACCGACAATCCGGATAATGTGAAGTGCAATCCGGCGATGCAGATTCCATTTTTGAATAGCCATTGCCAGGAAAAACCCTCCCATAAACAGAAAGATATTGCTGTCTCCATAGGATGGAACAACCTCTTTTATAGGTAATACCTTCAGGATCGGGAATGCCAGAATCGGAATCAGGGCGGTTGCAGGAATGGGGATTGCTTCGGTGATCCACCACCAGGCCATTAAAACCGCTATGGCTAAAGTGCGTTGCGCAGACGGTTCGAGGGTATTTGATAGTGGTAAAAGGAGAATCAGTAAAAACAGGGGAATTCCGGCCAGAAGACCGATTTTTTGTCTCATCGAAGTCGTGATGTTACCGTTCATCGGAATTCCTTCTTGTCGATAATTATTAATCGTTCAAAAGATTACATATTATGATGCAGGAAATCAACAGGAAGCTGATGAAACTATGATAAAATTTAACAGTTTTGAAAAATGTAATTATAAAATGTTCAATACCGCGAAAAAGTGAGTGATTGTTCCCCCCAGTACAAACAGGTGCCAGATGGCGTGTCCAAAAGGAATGTTTTTAAAGATATAAAACACTGTTCCCAGCGTATAGGAGAGACCGCCGACAATCAGAAAGACAAGAGATGTTCGGTTCAGGATATGAATAATCTGCGGCATGGCAATGACGACCAGCCAGCCCATAGCAATGTAAATAAAAACCGACAGGACGCGAAATCGATGGATAAAAATGCTTTTAAAGATGATTCCGGTAATTGCAAGACCCCAGATTATTCCAAACAGTGTCCAGCCCCAGGCGCCGCGCAGTAACACGAGTAAAAAGGGCGTATATGAACCGGCGATGAGCAGAAATATTGCTGAGTGATCAATGATTTTCAGAAATGCTTTTATTTTTTTGTGTTGAATACTGTGATATAATGTTGACGCCAGGTAAAGGATGACCATGGTACTGCCAAAAATTGAATAGCTAACGATATGCCAGGCATTTCCATAACGGGCGGCTTGAACGACGAGCAGAACCAGTCCGGCAATTGCCAGCAGGGCGCCGATGCCGTGTGTAACCCCATTGACGATTTCTTCTGAAATAGTTATGGCCGGGGAAATTTCAGTGTTTTGTTTCAAATTATTTATTTTTCTTTCTAATTGTTCGTTACCGAACCGCCGACAGTTTTGTCACCACTTCAATATGCGGTGTGTGCGGGAACAGATCAACCGGTTGAATTTTGTCGATAGTGTACGATACTTGTTCCAACAGCATTTTAATGTCCCGAACCTGGGTGGCTGGATTACAGGACACATAGACAATGGTTTTGGGACGTAACTGGGCCACAACATCCACCAGTTTCGGGTGCATACCTCCACGAGGCGGATCGATGATCAGGATGTCCGGCATGGGAAGATCGTTAAGAAGCTCCGGATTTTTCAGAAACAATTTATTCAGATCGCCTTCGATGAAGCGGGTGTTTTCAATGTTGTTCAGTAGTGCGTTGATCCGGGCGTCTTTGACAGCGTCATTTACGATTTCAAAACCGATGATCTCTTTAGCATTCCGGGCCAGATAGAGAGCAATACTGCCGGTACCGCAGTATAAATCCCAGACCGTATCCGTTGCTGAAATTGCAGCGAAGTCCCGGACAATGTCATAGAGTTTTTCCGCCATCACCGTATTGGTCTGGAAAAATGAGGCCGGGGATATTTTGAATGTCAAATCACCAAGAGTTTCAAGAATATGATCGTTGCCAAAAAGAGTGTGTTGTTTTTCGCCAACCGTTGTTCCTGACCAGCCCCGGGCAATGGTATTGACGAAACAACTGAGATTATCAAGCTTTACTCTGAGTTCACTCACTAGAGGCTGGAAAATCGCATACTGGTCATCGTTGGTGACGATATTGATCATTAGTTGATTGGTATTATAGGCTTTACGCAGGACTAGGTGTCGTAGAAATCCGGTATGGTTTTTCTGATTGTATGCAGCGAGCTGATTGGTCAATGCAAATTGACGGACGGTTGCTAAAACAACCGCTGTTTCTTCCGGAGCGATTAGACAGTCATCCAAGTCGATGGCTTTCCAGTAATTGCCAGTGGCCCGCAATCCTAGTGCAAAATTTTCCGGCTTGTTGGTTTCAAAATCGTCAATCAGCCAGCGCTTTGCAGAAAATGCGAACTCCATTTTATTTCGATAACGAAAAATGCTTTGTGAAGGTACGGGCGGCAGTACTTCAACGGGTCCAAAACCGCCAAGATGACGGTAAAGATCAATAACCTGCTGGTGCAAGTAGTAAATTTGTGTTTTATAATCAAGATGCTGGTGCGTACAGCCGCCGCAATGATCAAAATAAACACAGGGCGACGGTTGAAATTCCGGACTTTGTTCGATAATGTTCAGGATTTTTGCTTCGGCAAAACTGGATTTAACTTTAATAATCCGGGCATTCACTTTCTGTCCCGGCAAACCGTTTTTTACAAAGATAACAAAATCGTCGATATGGGTGAGCCCGGCGCCACCGTAGGCCAGATCGGTGATTGATAATTCAATTTCCTGATGTTTTTTAACCGGTTTTTCCATCGGCGCGTAATTTAGGGAATGAATGAATTGAGGGGTAGTTATTATTGGACTATTTTTGGATCGATGTCGTCAATCTGGGATGGGTCCATATTTTCTTGGGCGTATTTCAGATAGAGTTTTTCCTGAACAAAAATCTTGAACAGATCGGGATCGATATGTTTATCTTTGGCCATAAAGCCCATGATTTTCATGGCTTCGGAGAGAGTTTTGCCTTTTTTGTACGGACGATCACGGGCGGTGAGTGCCTCGAAAATATCTGCCAATGCCATCATGCGGGCCTGGGGTGACAGCTGGTCTTCTTTAAGACCATTCGGATAGCCGGTACCGTCTAGTTTTTCATGATGTCCACCGGCATATTCGGGTACCCGGCGCAGTTTCTTCGGGTACGGAAGTTTTTCCAGCATTGTAATTGTCATAACCACATGATGGTTGATGACTTCACGCTCTTCATTGGTGAGTGTGCCTTTGGGAATGCAAAGATTAAGAATTTCATTTTCATCCAGCAGATCACGGGTTTCATTGCTTAATTCAATTTTATGCTGTCCAATTTCCTTGACGCGATCCTGTTTTTCAGGGGCCATATATTCACCACCGACATTGGCTGTTTCGATAAACGCCAGATTATCATCAATGGTCTGGATTCTCATCCGATAACTTTCCTCGACCGCTTCGATATTTTCCAGAGATTCACCTCTGGCAACTTTGAGTTGGTGTTCCAGTAGTTCAATTTTCGCATCGCGTTTCAAAATCTCAAACCGGGCTTTAACGGTATTGATCCGATCGTAGATGGTTTCCAGCTTGGTGGATTTGTCGACGACGTACTCGGGGGTTGTGATTTTTCCAATATCATGCATCCACGATGCGATGCGTAGTTCTTTCAACTCATCCTGGTTCAAAGAAAGTGGTGCGTAAATGCCATAATCGATGTTATTGATATTTTCGGCGATCATCATGGTCAACTTCGCAACCCGCTCTATATGACCACCGGTATAGGGTGATTTTTCATCAATCGCGGACGCAATCACCTGGATGAAGGACTCCAAGAGCAGTTCCAAGTCGTGGATTAGGCGGGTATTGGTAATGGCGACCGCCGCCTGAGACGCGAGTGATATAATCAGGCCCTGGTCGGCATTGGTAAAAGGAATAGATTCGTTCGTGATGGGATCGAGAGCATTTAGCAGTTGTAAAACACCGATAATTTCGTCTTCATGATTACGCATAGGAACGACCAGCATGGACTTAGAGCGGTAGCCGGTTTTACTGTCAAATGCGCGGGTGCCGGTAAAATCAAAGCCCTGGACATCATAGACATCTGGAATGTTGACTACTTCGCCGGATAAGCCAACATGTGCAGAAACCATCGCGTGATTTGGCTTGTCATCCTGAAGATAGAGCCGGACCGGATACCAGTCAATAGTGTTTCCGGTAGTCCCTCCCATTCGAATATTCAGTGAACTGGTCTGCACGATTTCAAACCGGAGTGAAAGTCCATCATCGTTAATCATATAGAGAGTACCACCATCGGCGTTGGTAAAATGTCGCGCTTCTTCGAGAATCATCTCAAGTAGTTTGGGCAGATTCCGCTCGGCGGAAAGCGCCGCACCGATTTTTGATAAATCCTGTATTTGGCTGCAAAGTACCGATAAATAGTGTTGAACCTCTACTGGACTGTCCTGGATTTTTTCTCGTAGCTGTTTATTTTCGATCTGGCACAACAGATCGGAATTCAGAATTTTATTATGTTTAATAGTACGTGGTTTCATTGTATGAATTTTATCTAATTTGCGATGATTTCAAAACGAAAAATTGTTTTGTTATTTATTTATCATGATTCGTTTGGCGGTTTGCTTAATCCAATCTCCAAGTTTGACATCCTTCTTCTCTGTTAGTAGCCAAATCAGCAAAATTGTTACAATGCACAAAACCGACAGAGCACCAACATAACCTTTGGGCACTTTGGATACAATCAGATTTTCAGAAAATTTCACGGCTGTAAAAATCAGACCGGTGAACAAATAGGCGGGAATATTATTCCGAATAAAACAGGCAATTGCTATCCACAGCCAGGCAATAATTGCGGCATAAGAAATGTAAAGAACAATGTATTCACGAACATTATCGTAAGAATCAGGAATAAAAATGGCCAGTAATAAGGCAACGATGATATATTGATTGGATTGCCGTGGGATGATTTTCCGGATCCAGAATATTCCGATGCCGGCGACTGCAGCAAAGATAATTCCACGACTGACAATTGACAGAACTGCATATAAGGGTGGTAAGACATAATTGATCGAACGAGGCATCTGAAAATTCGGTTGAATGACAGTCGGAGCGACAGTTATTGCCAGCCAGTAAGTCAGATGTTGAATGGCAAATATGCCGATGCTGATCAGAATTGCGGAAAAAACAGCGTCCCGTGAGAAAAAAGACCGGCAATCCCGTTTTAACGTTGTGTGACACCGGGGATATACCGATGCAACCATCGTTGTCAGCAGGAAGATAATCAGGGTAATTGCCAGAATCCGGAGCAGTGTTACCAGCACCCAGAAAACAGTCCAGACCTGAATTCCCCAGCTGGTGTTATAATTGATCAGTGCCAAGGGATAATTTGCCAATTCCAGGATGAGCCACCCTCCTCCCAGAATAATACTGACGATTAGCGGCGTTTTCCATTCCACAACCGCAGATTTCATTTGCCGGCTCAACGCGATGATCGAAACGATTCCAAGCAAACACAGCGTGGCAATCTGAATTACCAGCCGCAGGGAATCAAAGAGTGTTTTACGGGTTTTGGCATGTTTCCATTCTTCGGGAATTTTATAAAAAACGGTAAAGCTTGAAACCGCATCGCCGGTAACGATCGTTTTAAAGCGCAGAGCTCCATCACCAACATTGGCCGGATGAAGGTCTTTGGTCTCCCAGATAAAAGTGTGCTCGGTGCGGTTCGGCATCTGTCGCGAATAATCTTCCACAATTTCAAAATCTGACAGGCGCAGGTCCCGTCCGCTTAGAAATTCTTTGGCCCTGAAGCGGGCGGCATCTTTGTCCAGCGAAAATACTTCCGCCGACTCCGGGAGAAGATGCTCAAAACTGATCACGGATTTTTCACCGGGATGAATGTAAATCTTGTATTCTTCTTTATCCAGCGGACGATAAAAACGGACCATCCACAGCACCGAATTATTCAGATGGCGAGCCAGAATGGAATTGAAATTTTTAACCGTGCTGTGCTCAAGAATATAGCGCCCGTTCAATTCGGAATAATTATTGATCAACACCATCGTATTTTTGAAATTGTCCGCATCAACACCCCTGTCCCGCAGAAAATCTGTCGCGGTTTGTCTGATTTCTGCACGAGGTACAGAATACTTATAATAATCGCCGATTTTTTCAAAGGGGATCCATTGCACGATGATAAATATCAGAATCAGAATCAGAATTGTTTTCAATCGTCGCGGGGACAGTTTTTGATAGGCTGTGACATAGGAAGGACAAACCTTTTCCGGTTCGGCTGGCGCTGATGTTGATTTGGGAAATGGGGCGGATAAAGACAACAGAGATTCGGGGTCGGCAAACTTTCCGTTTTTCAGATACAAGATAATGTTGTACAACAACGGGATCAGAATAATGCCCAAAGCAATTGAAGCGCTGATCACATGGTAGGGTTCACCGGTTCTGAGCAGTAGCATAGACGAATAGATTGCATCCACCATATAGTGCCAGATTAGGACCGTCAGAATACCAAATTTCAGAAAAATAAAACCGATTATAATACCGAAGACAGATACTTCAAAACCGCGAATCCAGAAGGGTTGGTTAGGATAATTTGCATGAGCAAATCCCCAGATAATGGCCGGGATCAGAATTGCCAGAAGTTTGGATTTGAGCAGTTTTTCGATGAACGGGATTGCAAAAAGCCGAAACGAAAATTCTTCAAGCACGGCTGGCAGAAATCCGCCGATCAGAATCAGTATCCAGGGAAACGCCGTATTCAGTGTATCGGAATAGGAGATATTGGCCGGGGCCCAGGCTCCAAATCGTTTTGCGGTCAGATAGAAAAGTGTCTGAAATGCCATGAACACAACAGCCAGTGTAATCCCGACTGAAATGCTGAAAAAGGCATGTTTTGTTTGCAGGCCTTTTCGTGAAAACAGCCGTGCCAGCGGAATCCGTTTGGGATAACTCCGGGCATAGATAAGTTCGCCGGCTCCGGCGAGAACAGTAATAATTAATGCCAACAGCAGTGATTGTATAAAAATACCGACGAAAAAATCACTGTAAAATGCTCCCATACTTTGATTGATGTCGAGATGAAATTTATAGAGAGGTAGCAGGTTTAGTTCGGATAAGAACTTTAGAACAAATGTAATCAATCCGAAGCTGACCGATGTTTTAAGGTTTATCTGTTTGCGGCTCAGATATATAATAAAAAACGTGGCGATAATAATCATCAGGATGATAAAGAAAACATCGGCTGTGGTGGCCGTGGTGGCGTTCAGTGAACGCAGGCGCTGATAACCACGTTGCCAGTCTTCGGGAACATGTAGGTATTCCCGGTATTCGCCAATTTTATCGCCATGAACCGTAACATCAAAGCGGTAGGTGGCGTCGTATATTTCTACGGTTTTATTTTTATAGGTAAAGCGATAATCCACCCGATTGGGCTTTACTTCGGTTTTATCTTCGATGAATTCCCACTCATTGGGATTAATCTGAAGGATGCCAGTTAAAAATTGATGACATAATCGCCGGGCTTCATCTATCGACAAAAGTTCGGCAGAAACCTCTTCGGGTATTTTATGGAGGAATTGGGTAATTTCGCCTTTTGGAGTGACGCCGATAAAAATTTCTTCACGATTCAACGGTTCAAACCAACGATTGGTCCATTGCCAGATCCGAAAGTGATTGGTCAGTAAATCTTCGGCATCTTCCAGCCCGACCTCTTTTTCGATAAACGTTTTAGCCGTGTTGTCAAATTCAAATGCGGAAGCATGAATTTTTGTACCGGGATCGATATCCATTTTTGCCAGAAAGTTCAGCGAAATATTCTTGGCTTCTTTCCGATTAACCTGGAAGTCAATGGCATGCTCGGGGAAGGCCCGATGATAGTTGGACAATTCAAAATATCCAGCGCTAGCGATTGCCAGCAGGCAGATTAGAATCAGGAAGAAATCTCTGGTTTGTAATCTTGTATTCACGCTAACTAATATAATAAATTTTGAGAAAATAACATGTCAATAAAATGAAAGACTCCGCCGGAAAGCGGAGTCTGATCGATAATATTTTTGTTGCGAAAGAGAAGGAATTATTTTCTTCCTCTTGCCATTTTTGCACGAGAAACATCACCGTTTTTGTCGATGAAATACAGGAAACCGGTTTCTCTTTTTACGCCACATTTGTTGACGACTTCAGCGCCGCCGCCTTTTTCGCCGCCGCGGGCCATTTTTGAACGGGCGACATTACCATTTTTGTCAAGATAATAGAGGTATCCTTTTTCCTTCTTAACGCCACATGTTGCTACTTTTTCTGCCATAATAAATTCCTCCTTATTGGTTGATTGCTTTTTTTACAAGTTGACCCTATGTTACACGACTGAAAATTAAATGTCAAGATATTTCCGTCGGTGAGATGTTAAATTCTCCTGAAAAACCAATATTTGTATAAAAATACTTAGTCATTAATCATTTTTTCGATTTCCAACGCTTTTGATCGGCGACCGGCCCGGATATATCGATTGATGGCTTCTTCAAACAATTCATTGGCCTTGTCAGTGTTTCCTATGGTCTTTTGCTCAATGCCGGCCTCTTTCAAATAGAGCGCGGATTCTTCCCAGCGACCTCCCTTTTTCAGTGCGTCCGCTAATTGGATAAAATCCGGCTTGGCCTCAGCGGTTGCGTGTTGTTCGCCTTTCAGGGCCGCATTCAATGTTGGGATAAGTTTTTCGTAGATCGCGGATTTGGCGTGAATATCGTAAGCCCCCATGGATAAATATTTTTCCCGAATTTCTATGGTCAGTTCTCCGGTTAAGCCAATGACGGGAATATCGGATTTGGTTTGTTTCATCAATTTCAATGTTTTATATCCGTCAATTCCCGGCAGATTGTGGTCCAGAATTACAACATCAAAGTCATTTTCTTTAAATAGAGCGACAGCTTTTTCACCATCTTCTGCTTCAATGATCTCATATTCCCCAGAGCCCAGATATTCGATCAGAGCATCACGTAAAAGAGCTTTATCGTCGACCAGAAGAATTCTTTTTACAGCCATTTTTGGATCCTTTCTATATCAGTTTGAATTTTATCGTAAAAGTAGTTCCCTGTCCGGCAACACTTTTGACAGTTATTTCGCCTTCGTGATTTTCGACGGCTTTTTTACAGATCATCAGGCCCAGTCCGGTGCCCTGTTTGCCGGCCCAATGCGTATAGTCAGGGCGCCAGATTTTCTCTAATTTATCTTCAGGAATACCGACGCCGGTATCAGAGATTTCGACAACCGCAAATCCATTTTCCCGATAGATTTTTACTGTCAGGGTCCCCTTGCCGTCCATGGCCTTGAAGGCATTTTCAACAAGGTTGACAAACACTCTGATCAGATCTTCTTCGCTGGCGCTGATATTCAACGCTTCACCGGAGTATTCTTCAATCAGATTGACCTCAGGATTTGCTTCCAGTTGTGAGTCCGTAAACAGGTGGATCGCTTCTTTGACCAGAGCGTTCAGATCGACGGTTTTTTTATGACTTTTATCTATGTCGATTGCCTGACCCAGATGTTTGAGTTTTTCTCCCAGCTCTTTAAAAAACCCCATCAGTGTAATGATCCCGTTCCCTTTTTCGATGCCCTCTTCAGCAATTTTCAGTACTCTGTCCCGGCACTCTGTCATGGTTTCGGTGCTGTTTTTATTTTGAATAGTGTCAAAACAGTGTTCAACTTCATTCTTGAAGCTTTCGATTTTGCGTTGAAGGGTCTGGAGCCTCAACATTAATGAAGCATAATAGCTGCCGGACATATCGTGACCGACGCTTTTTACAATTAACCGGCTTTCTTCGATGGCCCGGCGGCGTTCTTTCGCCAGTTTTTCGTTTTCAATCCGTTCTTTTTGCCAGGCATACCCTTTTTCAATTCGTTCCAGAAACAGATCCGGGTATTCCACAACCGCGTGTTTTTGAATAAAATCCCTGGCCCCGAGGCGCAGAGAGTCTACCGCGTTTTCAATCGTAATTTCGCCGGTTAATACAATGACGTAGTTCCGCTGGACCAATTGCTGCTTTTCAAGTTCTGCCAGAAAATCAAGGCCTGACATATTCGGCATGCGAATATCCAGCAAGACGACTTTGAACTGTTTTTCCCGGAGAAAAGCCAGCCCGGCTTCAGGGTTGGTATTATAGATGATGGACCAGCCATTGTCTTCCAGGGTTTCCTGAATACTTTTACAAAATGGTTCGCTGTCATCGATCAGTAAAATATCTTTGTAAAACATAGATTATCTTTCTATTGGTATTTCCAGCGTTAAACGCAAATTTGAATCGTTTTCATGCAGGGTTATTGTGCCACCGTAATCGTTTCCAACCAGTTCCCGGACCACTTCAAGGGAAAACTGGTATGGGCTGTAGCTTTTTCCGTCACCGAAAAGTTCGTTCATGGATTTTTTATGAATTTCAACACCGGCTATATTATCGGAACCGGCGATATTGGTTACGAGCGTTTTGTGATCCTTTATCTGGGTTTCGATCCACAATATTGAGCCGTAATGTTCAAAGCGTGAGATAATCAGCGAGATCAGTGTAACCAGAACTTCGGTAATTTCATTGGGGTCCACAACCAGCTGGGGCATATTGGGTTCTTCACTCTTATTGCGCTGGACAACAATTTTATAGGAAAGAATATCATTAGTCAGGTAAAGCAGGGCTTCATCAAGCAGCTCCTGCCATGTTCGCTTGACATGAATGAACCCGGCTTTTGTGGAAAATTCCTGCAAGATACGGACTTCATTGGCTACATTTTTAAGATTATTCAGAATCTGCTCAAATCGTTCGATGCTGGATTCCAGGGATTCATTTTTACCGGCTTTGATTTTTCTCAGGTAATTGCCGAGACTCAACTGGGCCTCAGTCAAGGGGTTGACAACATCGTTGGGGATACGCATGGCCAGGGTTCCCAGGGCGGTCAGACGCTGGTTTTTCATCGTGGAAACTGCCGAGTACTTCATTGAATCCAGATACTGGACATTTTCAATGGCCACGGAAATCATATCGACCATAATCTGAAGATACTGTTCATCATCTTCGGTGAAAAATTTATCCCGCTCGGTTCCCGGTAATTTATTGTAGAGCTTGACGGCCCCCTGGGTTTCGTTCTTGATATTGATCGGCATACCCAGGAATGTCAGCCGATCGCCAAATTTCAGATGATCTTTAATGGCTTTCCGGTATTTCCCTTTGTATTCCGGTAGGGTCAAAACATTACGGGAACGGATCGTGCGGTTCTCTTTTACGATGGTTCCGGTCAGTCCTTCGCCAACTTTATGTTCAGCGACATTGATCAGATCTTTGGGAATGCCGTAGCCACCCTTGAGGACCAGGGTGTCTTTGTCGGTTTTTTTGCGCAAATAAATTTCGCAGGTTTCTGAGCCGATGGTTTTGGCTGTATTTTCGGCCACGAATTCCAGAAGGTCGCTCAGTTCAAAAAACGATAGCACCTGGGTACCGACTTTCATCAGCAGTTCGAGATATTCAGCCTTCCGTCGTTCCCGCCGCAAATATTCGGAATTGTCAATCGCCATTGCCACATAACGGGCAATCAGCGAAAAGACTTCGAGATCGGAATTTGTAAAATTCTTATTATCAGAGGCCGTTCGGATGAGGCCGATAAAACGTTCCTGGTAACTGAGCAGCGGAACCGCCATGAATGATTTGGCTTTCTGGTGGTCGGATTCAGTGAATTTACCAACCCAGCGCAGATTTTCGCCAAGTTTTTCCAAATCTATATCGGATTTTTTATTCAAATCACGAATCAGAAGTGGTTTCTGGGTATCAAATACCCAGCCGGTAAGTCCTTCGTTCCGTTTGTAAATGACTTCATCAGTTGCGGGAGTTGACAGTCCGCTGGTTTTGACCATTCGAACCACATCTTCCTCATCGTCATAAAGGAAAATAGAACAGCCCTTCCATTTAAAGATCTGTGGAATTAAATCAACGCTCTTTTCGATGATACCGTCCAGAGACCGTTCCCGAAATATTGAAAGGACTTTAAGGACCTGATCAATAGTCAGTGCGCTGATATCTTTTTTTCCGCTCATGATGATAAAATCCGGTAGATTTTCAATAATTCCGGATCCAGAGGTTTTTTCTTTTCCCAGGATTCCGGCAGAGAAGTATAGGTGACATGATTATTGGACCAGCCAACCATAATATCGGTTTTACCGTTTAACAAAGCGTGGATGGCATGGTAGCCTAAACGGCTGGCCAGTAGACGGTCGGTGGCCGTTGGGCTTCCACCTCGTTGGGTGTGGCCCAAAACACAGACGTGGCAGTCGACATTAAAATTATCTTTTAATTTGGCGGCGATTTCATTTGCCGAACCCAGCTTATGTCCTTCGGCGACAACTAAAAGGCTACTCGTTTTACCCGCCTTAGACCATGTTTTAATCATTTCACCAAGGTGCTCGAGAGATGTTTCGGATTCGGGAACAAGAATTTCTTCTGCGCCGCCGCAGATACCGACTTCGAGAGCGATGAAACCGGCGTGGCGTCCCATGACTTCGACCAGAAAAATCCGATCGTGGGATGCTGCGGTATCCCGGATTTTATCAATGGAATCCAGGGCTGTGTGGACGGCTGTATCGTAGCCAACAGTCAGGTCAGTACCGTAGATGTCATTGTCTATGGTGCCGGGAATGCCAACCACATTGATTTGGTATTCTTCGTAAAGGGCATGGGCGCCGTGGAAACTTCCGTCGCCGCCGATTACAACCAAATCATTGATATCCCATTCTTTAAGAACATCGGCGCCACGCTTCCGACCGGCTTTGTGCCGAAAGGCCTCACTGCGGGAGGTTTTTAAAAAAGTGCCGCCTTTTTGAATAATATTGCTGACAGAACGCCGGGACATGGGCATCACTTCTCCTTCGATCAATCCCTCATAACCGCCGTAAATGCCAAATACGTAAATGCCTTCGTTAATTGCCGTACGAACCACGGCCCGGATGGCGGCGTTCATACCAGGGGCGTCTCCCCCGCTTGTCAAAATAGCGAGACGTTTTATTTTTTGCATATATATCCTGTAGGTTAATCTAAAAAGCGCAGTAATATACATCGAAACAGCTCAATATTTCAATAATACTGATTAAGGGGAGAAATTATTATTCGTTGGAGATTGTTGATTAAATGATTCCTTATCAGTAAATTTGCCCGATACTTTTACAAAAACCGAGTAACCATAAAAGGAGTTTTAAAATGAGTACAATAATTGATGTAAATGCCCGGGAGATCTTAGATTCACGAGGCAATCCTACTATTGAAGTAGAACTGTTGACCGAGAGCGGTTTTTACGGCAGCGCAGCTGTGCCGTCCGGGGCATCCACTGGTGAGCATGAAGCCGTGGAGCTGCGGGACGGTGACAAGAATCGCTATATGGGCAAAGGCGTTTTATTGGCCGTTCAGAATGTCAATGAAATCATCGCTCCGGAAATCATTGGCGAAGATGTACTGGACCAGGCATATATTGATAATCTGTTAATTGATATCGATGGAACACCCAATAAGGGCAAACTGGGCGCCAATGCAACTCTCGGCGTTTCGTTGGCCGTTGCCAGGGCCGCTGCTGACGTTGTCGGTCTTCCACTTTATAAATATATAGGCGGCACGAATGCCCGGGTTCTGCCGGTTCCGATGATGAATATTCTGAATGGTGGCAGTCATGCGGATAATAATGTTGACTTGCAGGAATTTATGATTTTCCCCGCCGGGGCTACATCTTTCGCTGAAGCCCTGAGAATGGGTGTTGAGACCTTTCATCACCTGAAATCCGTATTGAAAAAGAAAGGCCTGAATACGGCCGTAGGCGATGAAGGCGGATTTGCACCAAACCTGCGCTCCAACGTAGAAGCCATTGAAATTATTCTCGAGGCCGCAGAAAAAACAGGTTATAAAATCGGCAAAGAAC